>Ga0209603_1005074_pt1 | contig 10704 bp, 2 predicted proteins | sample COGITO_mtgs_1206_FD_184812 | JGI IMG/M metagenome (GOLD analysis project Ga0209603, IMG submission 184812) | Pelagic marine microbial communities from North Sea - COGITO_mtgs_120607 (SPAdes) (version 2) | ecosystem: Environmental > Aquatic > Marine > Epipelagic ... | reverse complement strand
ACGAAGTAAAAAGACATCGTCCGTTTCTGCAAGGAGTTGAGATATACTGCGTCGCCATGGATTGATTCTTAACGCTTTGTATCGCTTTGAAAATTCAGAAGTTGATGAATCCATGAAGGTCGATGACTCGCATGCCCCACACTTTGTTTGATCGCTTATCGGTGTTGTTCTTGGCCGATAACATCGAGAACAGATTCGTATATCACTTTTGATGGTTGGGACTATCTCAAGTGCCTCTGCATTCAGTCCAGAACGGGCGTAGGCGGCTTGTAAAATATTGACTTCATTGAGTGAACGAATGAGTTTTGTCAAAAACATTCCAGGAACATTATCCTGACGCTTGTAAAGATCTTTGATGAAATTTTCACATTCGCTCATTTCACTGGCTCCTGGCAATTCTTTCTTGTAAGGAAGTGCTTGGCCGATCACTTGAGGGTTGAATGCCGGCATTCTTCGATTACTGTAAACAGCATACTCGAGCTTGCTACCAATTCCTTTGACAACACTCGTGTTGAAAGATTTTGAAAACATTCTTGGAATCAAGTGCCGAGCTTCAGGAAACTTTTCTCGCGTACTTTCATCCAATTTTTTCCAATAGTAGTCATTGATTTGTACATATCCAAGACCTATTTCTTCTATACCGTATTCTCCGTCAAATAATATCCGGACAATGAATTGAGACCATCCATCTGTCCACCGTCCATGCTCCTTAACGTGGAATGGTAAATGGTCTTGAAATGAGGTAAGAGAATTCCAGTCGCTGATAAATCCTCGAACTTGCTCTTCTCCGGATAGTTCAATTACATCTCTTGCGAGAGGAGCGAGTTCGGTCGAGGCAACAAGCCAATCGCGATTGATGACTGATACAATACGTTCAAACACGCCAAGAAACAATTCATTGGGAATTTCCTCTTGCAATGCCTTTCGAATTTCTTGAATATATTCGTTCATTTTTTCAGAGAAAGCAGGCCATGATGTTTCTTTTTCCTTTGAAGTAATCTCCATGGACGAAATTATCGAATCCAAATCGGCTGAGTTTCTGACCGCTTCCAAGTGGGTCAATTGTTTCTTTAGTTCTAATGAAATCTGAATGTCGAATTTCGTGGAATCAAATTGATTTGGTAAGAGATTGTTGATTGTCGATTTCACATGACGAATTCGAGATGGTAGTTCAAGACTTCCGAAAGAAAATTTTTCGCAATGTTCTGGTTTAATTTTATTTATTCTCTGTTCGACTTCAGTTTTGAACTCATTGAAAGCAATTGTTTCACCTTCAAAGCAACTTGCTCGTGCAGCGAGAATTGAGGCTATTGTGTTCACGCCTGCTGCTGAGAACAAACTTCGGTCTTGAGCATAGTCGCCACCTGCAAAAGGATTCATTCCTTTGGATGTACAATACAATGCAAACCAAGGGAACATTCCAGTTATGGATTTGTGCTCATCGGATAATTCCTTAAACCAAGGCTCGTGAAGCAAAGCCATCAACAGCCTTCTGGTTTCGTCGTGGTTCGAAAGTTGACCGAGTTCAACTGCGACATTGGCTGCTTGCTGACGGCTATCAGAGAACACGAGGCACTTTTTACCACCGTTTGGCAGGTGCCGAGATTCAAGAACATCGTCTTGTTGCTGCATTAATCCATCAATGAGAGCGCTGAATGCTTCGTTACCTCTAGTCTCAAGATTACTGACCTGCCGTGCTTTTCGGTGGGAGTGATTCCGTTTTGTCGCTGGGCAAATTCGGTCGAAAAACTCAGTATCTTTGTCATTGAACGGGTTCTTCCACAAGCTTTTGGGGTCAAAACCTCCATTGTCACTGAAGCCTGCCACTTTAACGTAGGCGTGTCGGAATGCATCGAAATGACTTGAATCAAACGAATGTTTCGGAGTAATTGAGCCTTTGTCCATGTCCAGTATGTGCGTATATGGATCCTTTTCTGTACAACGCCATGTCGCAAGCGCCACCCTTCTCGTACGTTTAGGACCTGAGGTTGAACTCGACCAGACAAATTGGGTTTGAGTTGACACTTCGAGTGAATCTCTTCCATCAAGATTATTCAATTTTTCAATCCATAGATTCAGGAATGCGACTCCGGTGCTTCTTCCATAAACCAATTCAAACGGACGAGCATTGCACTGTTTACCCGTAGAAAGAGTTTGGTCGCATCGCAATGTTTCAAGCGTGTGAAACGATGAGCATCGTGGACAGACTGAGAGTCTCGGCATTCCTCTTGAGAAGATGTGACCTCGAATTGGCATGAGCGGCGTACCTTCTTTTTCGTCACTTTTATTCATACGTGATCCCGCAACGATGTCAAGTAAACGAGAAATTAGATTTTCATCTGGTTGACCAAAAACAACCATTGAGAGATTTTGCAAGTTCCATGGTGCTACTTTTTCTCCATGAGGTCTGAATTGATGCAATTGCTCTGGAAGGTGTTTTGGGTGTTGTAGAGCGGTATACAATCGAACAAAAAGGTCTGAATCATTGAGGATTTCATGACGTAATTCCATACGCTCATACAAATGCCCTTGAGTTTGGTAATGCTGCTCGAGTCGCTTGGAAATCTTGGAAGAAGTATTCAGTGACTCAAGGAAAAGGTATTCATCTTTGGTCATCGAATCGGCAGAAGCATCACACAGAGAAAGATGGTTTAGAGCTGGCTCGGAGCATAATTCAAGGTCATTCCAGTCACGCCCACCCAGAAGGTCTGTTCGAGCAGGCTCTGGTACAGCCACATTTTCGGGATTAATTCCGGTTAAATCTGCGACAAATTCCTTCTTCTTTTCTTCATTTTGACCTAAACTCGCACTGGTGATGATCACTTGAATTTCGGGATTCTTATCGCCTTCACTCAAAACTGATCGCAAACGGTTTATCAGCATTGAAACCTCAGTTCCCATTGCCCCTTGGTAAAGGTGAGCTTCATCCAGAACCAGCATCAGTTTGCGAGGTGCTTCTCCTTCTTCCACGTCATTATACAGCCAAGATTTCGTATCTTCCCAAAAGACATGTTCAAGTGGACGAAGCAGCATATATTCGAGCATGCTGTAATTGGTGACCAAAATATCGGGCACACCGAGGTGTTCTGTTGCTTGCATGAAGGCTTGCCTTTGGTCTTCAGTTGGTGAAGAAGAGTTGAGTGCATACTGGATTAGACCACCCTGGTGCATCTCATATCTTGCGTACAATTCTCTGTCACCTTCAGTCCCAACATGTGGGAGCGATTTTTTCTTGAAACCATTTTTTGTTGTCCGCTCAATTCCTTGCTCAAACTGTTCTAATGTCCAGTCATCTATTGGGGAAAAGCGAGCATCTTTTCGAGACATTCCTTCGGGAATAGATGTGGTTTCAGGAACAAAATCTGCGCCCCATGTTCCTTTTTCATCGTAAACCCAACTTCCCCCTTTGGCTGGAACTCTTCGGTCACGAACCAACCGCTTCCAAAGGTCGGGGTGGTTCATTTCGATGTGCGTGTATGCAGAGACAATGGATTTCACCTTGTTTCGAGGGCCATTGGTTTTAAATTTCCACTCACCCTTTTTTTTGGCAGGTTCCGAATACCATCCATGAGCTGGTGATCTACCGGTGTACATCCCAAATTGACAGGGTCTTCCTGAGCCTTTTTCCTGCAGTTTAGCAGCCATTTCAAGGGTGCCGAAAAGGTCACGAATACGTACAGTTTGATCTGCAACTAAAGCGTTCATTGGATACAGCACAATGGTTTTGATTCCTCTTTCCATTGGCTTTTGCTTTTGTTTCGCCCTCTTCGCCTCACGTAAAAGTTGACCCAGCATCGGATACAGAAAACATTCAGTTTTACCGGAACCTGTTCCAGTTGCAACAACGATATGTTTGCCTTGTTGCCAAGCCCGAACTGATTCAATTTGATGGGGATATGGTGTCCATTCGGAATACGAACCGAGAAGTTCAGCCAATTCATCCAACTCAACTTTGTCTGCTCCATTCGCATGCTCGGATAAGTCGGCCCATGTCCATCCCTCTTCTTTGTGGTAACGAGGTATACCTTCCACGAAAGGTTTCTTTAGAATTTCAAACCGGTTTTTTACGAATTCTCTGCGCGCTTCGGAAAGAGGCATGGACCAGCCTTGCTCTTCTCCAGAAGACAGGGTATACATGCGGTCGTAGTAATCCATCTGGTCACTGAGTAGACGCTGATACAATTCATCGAGTCGCATAGAATCACCTTCTTGTCACGGTATTTAGTTCTCTCCGGACTTTTGTGTCCATGTCCAGCGTCGAACTGCATTATCGACCGCTTGTTTGAGTGCAGTATTATGGCGCAAAACCGGGTCCTGAAGAAGCCCTTGCATGAGATCTCCTTTGACCCCCCCATCGAGATATTTGTAGAGCGGGACTGGACGTACCCATTTCAGAACATTGTCCTTCACTGCTTGGTTTGAAATTGAGGTAAACGCCCGTAGAGTTTCAATTTGAAGGAAATTCCAATCATAAGCACGTTTGAGATCTTGCCCCTTGAACTTTCCACCAATCCAGAGGAAGAGATGTTCCAATTCTTGAATGTCATTGCGTTCAATATCTGAGACCCATTCAAGTTGGTTTTGCGCCCAATAATCTGCATTTTGCTTGATAAATCGTGCAATCGAAAGGTAATCGACTTCACCATTTTCATGATGCCTGCGAACAAGGATTTGGCGTTCATCACCGCTTTTACGTTCGATAAACACCACATCGAAGAACACAATATTCTTGTTTTGATGCTCTGCTTTCAGAGGGGATTTTGTAATACCCATTTCGGATAAATTCAATTTCGAAACCGGAGACCAACTCGATCGTGGTGGGATTGCATTGTTGCCCCAGACTCTCCACTTGTTTCCGGTCGGTTGGAACTCATGTGTAACTACAAAATATTGGTTAAGGTGTTTGTTGTAGGACTCGCGTTTTTCTTTTGGAATTGTATCGATGATTTTGTTTAGAGTATCGAAATGTTGGCCCGGTGTTTTTGCATATAAATCCAGGAACTTTGGCCGTTCAACAATTTCAACTTCACTCAGTTCGTTTGGAATCTTTCCTTTGATGAAAGTTCCATGATTCGTTACGATCAATCCTTTTTGCTTGAGCGTGTCTTCATCTAATGAGATGCCCCATGAATCAAGGGGGGATGCGGTGAGAAGAAGATGGAAATTTGAATCTAAGCGCACTATATGGTCTTCGAATGCGTCCCACTTGTTGGTTGACAGATATCTGGAATCATCTCCATTATCCATCTTCGGTGGGACTGGAAAATACAAACCTGAAGAACGTAATCTCTGCCCGAGTTCAAGCTCACCACCTGAACTTCCGAATGAGATGAAGTCCAATCCAATGTATCTCTGTTGAATTCTTGAAGTTGGAACAGTGAACAGTTTCTCGCTGTTTTTGGAGATTTCCAATTTTACTAATTCCATGTACCGGCCTTGTTTGAGGAGTTGTGATGCCATACTTTCATTTATTTCGAGTTTATCCTTCAACTTACGAGTATTGTATGCCAGTAGAATGTTCTTGTTCGTTTCATACCTGGTGTCGAGACGAACATCTGTCGGCGGATTTGGATTGTTTGAGCCTGAAACTTTCAGAGTAAAGACCAATGGTTCCGGTACCATGTTGTCTCGCGCAGAGAGATTCATTCTGTACGTTTTCGACCTTTTCGCATTTGGAACAATCAAACTCGCAAATCCATGTTTCAGGTCTACTTCTTGTCTATCAGCGAGTGCTCCCGATCTAAAGTCTTCTGGAAATATTTCCAGTGTTAACTTTGTATCTTTAAGCTTGAATCCTATAGCGCGCACAAGCACTTGGTCGCCGCTTTTGGCAGAAACGATTTGTTCATCTCCAATGGAATATAAATGAGAATCTGAGTGCTTAAATGCTTGGACATACTTAAGTGAGGTTTGTAGTATAGGCAATCGCAGTCGCGGATGTTCTTCGCGAATTCTGATTAGAAGTGGTGATTTAACTTTAAGTTTGTTAAAATCGATTTTACTTTGTCTTGAGTTTCCGCGTTGTAGTTCATCATCATTGTTCTGGTAAAATGATTCTCGAAGACGATACAATTGCCCCTCGGTAGGTTTCCAATTAATATGTTGGCTCAAACCTTCGGATACCTTGAGAGGAACTGCATCAAAGATCTTCAGTCTATCTCTTAATTCATCTGGTTGGAAGAGGTGTCTTTGTTTCACAAACAAAAATATACCAAGAGGTTGTTGTTTATTCAAGTCTTCGAAACTCGACCTAATTGTAGACCCTGAGGGATGAAGCAAATACTGGACTGATGCAGAACTTGGCCCTCGCTTGATGCTGATTCCTTCAAGGATTACAACTTCGGTGTTTTGGTACTCGGAGTAACTAAACTGTGCGTCCTTTCTTAAATCGCTTACACCATATTCACTTAGTGCATTCAAGGCAATGAACCCAGCCATTCGGAGTACTTGGCTCGTTTTGTCTGATGAAGAATAATTCTCAAACGAGACCATTTTCTCTTGGACTTGGGGGTAATCTCTTTCCACAGGATGTGTTTTAATGAACAAACGCTTTGACCATGAATATTTTTCATTCATTACATTGAGAGAAATTCCTTTAACAGGATACAGAGGTGTTTTTTCAGTGCCATTACAACGATAACCAGGGTCGACTTGAACAGACCCGTCTCTATTCGGGTGCTTTGCATACCCTTGATTGTTGAACTCAATATTACAAGAGTTGGTTCTACGAGTGTTTCCAACGATGTATGCATTCCCATCTTTTTGTTTTCTTTTTTCCCAAACGATTCGGTTATTTTTGTAATTATCGAGCCATCCCTGAACGCATCGTCTGCAGACCAATCTCTTTTGAAGTTCTCTTTGTGATGTGAAATTTTGCCATCCTTTTTTCACTCTTCGCCGGTACACATCGAGTAATACAGAAGCGCTTCCCAAATCGATTTTACCTTTAGGCAAATGTTTTTCCGGCATATCTACGAGATCCGATCCGAGAACGCTAATTGGGAGCGTTTTCTCGATGTTCTCCGCAAATTCTCCCGCAATTTGGTGCCATTTGGGCTGGTTATTTTTCTGACTCGCATTTCGTAAAGCAATGTGGAGTGAATGGAATTCCTTATCGACCAGAAGAAAGTAAGGCAGCGATGCGTCTTTTCCACGAACCGTCATAGCGAATCACCATATTTTGCACCATTATTTCTAACATGTCTTTGATAATCTGATTTTGTTTCTCTGATTCTCTTTGCTGCCCCTGCCTTTTTCGCCCGTTCCCATGCCCTTTTTAGAGTATCTTTGTGATCGAAGTAGTCCTCTTTATCTTTTTCAGATACTGCGGTTTTTTTCTTGGGCTGAACTCGTGGTTTGCTTTTATTCTTGGGCTTTTTCGTACTTGGTGAGAGGCGTTTGCCCTTACGGTAATTCTCCAATGTTTCTCTACCGCGATTCGGATACATATCCTTCGATTTTCTTGAATTTGAACGCGGAGCTTTTCGTTCACGACTTCTTTGTGCGGTCTCTTTTACAGTATCGTTTGATTTTTTGATATTTTCCACAGATTCTCTTACTGTTTCATTCATCGTTCGAGTACCACCCTCTTTCACCTCAGAGGAATTTTCAGTTACAGGTTCTTTGACTTTACTTGCGGGGTTTGATGACGGTTCAGGTGGTAGATATCTTGCAATCTCTTTTTTCACGTGACCAATAAACTTCGAATCATATGGATTGTTATGGATTGCAACGCGTAGCCATGCAATATATTCATTGATACCAACATCGTCCTTTAACAGGTTATTAGGGATGTTAATATTTGGAAATAACTCATTCAGCTTATTCGCCTGTCCCCACCAATGGTATACTTTTGATTTAACCTCTGCATTACTGAGCATAGGCTTATTTTTTACAAACCAATTATGCCATTCAACAAATAAATCCATTGTTTCTGTTGCGTACTTGCCGTTAACATCAAGGATACCAGTGATGTACTCGTAATCGTTAAAATATCTTCTGATTTCGCTTGAGAATCTCGTTTTCTTGTATGAATCATCAGTTGGTTGCAGCCATTTTTGAACTTGTGTTCCATAACGGGAGTAAAAACGATCTAATCTTTCACAAAGCAAGTAGGTCACAATTGGCCTAGTCTCCTCACTTAAGTCCTCAATTTCTTTTATTGTCTTCTTCCAGCCCTTCTCGAGCCAATTTCGGCATGTTTTGGTCAAAAATTCATCATTTCCTAGACGTAATTGAATTTCAGCCAAGTTAATATTTCGACTTGGAATTTTTACTTGTATACTACCTATGTGTCCTGGCTCCAAACTGGATAAAAAGTCTTGCGATTTTGAAAAAATGTCACTTATTTTATTGAACTTTAGCACCTCGACTTCGTGTATAGGGAGAGTAACTTTTTCTTTTTCTTTCATTTCGGTAAAGTTGATACTTATTTCGACATTTACATTTTTTTGCCCTTCTGAACGAAATTCTCCAATCGTTTCGGCGGAGACAAAGTAGTTGTTTTCACTTGGTGAATAGAATACATCAATTACGTCTTGTTTCGAATCAAAGAGAATTATTGGAATTATTAATTCGCCTTGCAGAACCTCTTTTTCATCATAATTCAATACCCATTTGGGATTTTCGAAAACTGTTGAATATTCTTGAGATGCGAATCGGAACATTATTTCCTCTTCGGTGCCTTCAATTTTAGGCTCAATGAACTCGCCACAGCACTCAATTTTGAACTTTGTTTTATCCGGGAAATAAAGATCATTAATGCCAAATCTCCAACACAATTCATCTTCTCCTTCAAGGTAGAACGGCGCTACAGTTTCCGTTAAGAAATCATCATCTCGTAAGATGTCAAAGTCCACTATGTGTTGCCCGAATTTCTCCACATTTCCAAAGGGTTCAATCACGAGTTGGAGAGTGATTTTGTTTGGATAAAGTTGGAGAAAGTATGGGTCAATTGAAGTTAGTTTTTCCCGGATTTGGCTTACTGAATAACTCGTTTCAGAATCAATGCTAAACTCAAATTGATCATCATAATCGATTTGCTTCTCATCCGAGCTTAATCTCTTAAGATCGATTTCTCCATCTTTGAATTGAACAGTGGCTGAGCCCCTGAATTGTGGTGTAGAGGCAATTGAGAACACATTTTCATTACTCGTTCTCTTAACTGAATTTTTGCACGTGACCGTAGCATACTCGGTAAACGAAAACTCGAATTCCAGCATATCATCTTTTTTGTAATAATGCTCTAGTTGCAGTTCGCCACGTACATCATTAAGTGTTGAATTTTGTTCCAAATTTGGGGGAATGGCCATTCGAACCTTCCCATTATCCACTTTAAAAGTTGTTTCAGTTCCGTTTTCTTGTATGAAAGAGGCATCAAAATTTTTCATTTTTGGGCTTAAAGGCTCAAGTTCAAATCCCACCACATATCCCTCAGTGGCGGAAACAATCGTCTTGACATTCACTGGTTTTGGCCTAAAGAAGGAAAGTTCAGGGGGTGAAACTTCAATGTCGAATGAATCTTCATATGAGCCATTATCGGTCCAAATTTCGAACGTGAGTATGCCCTCATTTTCCAAGTTCCTATACCATTCAAGAGGGATCGGAATATCGTCAACAACTGTATTTTTTGCTGATGGTGTTCCGAACTTTTCCTTCTTTCGAAGAATTTTATCTCCGCTTGACAGTTGGAAGGAGAACGGAATTTTTCCTCTTTCCTTTGAATTTGTTATTCGGATGACTGGCTTGTGCATGTTTGTAAATTTAACATTCCCAAAAGGTTGAAAAAAATCAAAAACTTTTGTAAATCCATTCGATTCACATGTCACCTTAACGGGATGGAATTGTGATACTGAAAACTCATACTGTTTGTGATTTTGAAACCGCACTTTCTCTTTCCGTTCTCCACTTTCCACTATGCCTTCGCAGCCTTCTTGATCCCAAAGAGAGGATGAAGGGAGATTTTTTGGGGTTAATTTGATTTTAGTCGAATTCAACCATTCATGATCGAACTCCGATTGACCAAATGTTACTTTGTTTTTGACTATTGAATATTCACCAAACGATGCAACACGAAGTTCCGAAATCATTGACTCCGGGCGCATGTCTATCCCATATTCTCACTGTACATAATCTCTTACCAGTATTTTTTAGGACGAGGTGGTCAGTCTAGAGTCTCAAATTTCGAACCTAAGTTGGCATAGTCTCGGACATTGCGGGGATAATCAAGGGTCTTTAAGCCCCCAACACCTCTTCTAACCATGCGAAGAGTGTTGTTGGTGCTCTTGCTCGCAGTCATTCTGCTGCCTTTCGCCAGTGCTGAGACCTATCGAATCTCAGGCCGGGCAACCTATGCAGACGGTTCTGCCGTCCAACTTGACTACGTCTCCGTTCAGTGTGAACAAGCCCAATTCGACTGTTACCAATATCGAGGAACCAATGTCTTAACCGATGCATACGGCGACTTTACCATCGTCATTGATGCTGACGCTGAAGAAGACGAACTTGACATTTTACTTGCTTTGCGTGGTGAAACATTCCTCCATACAATCGACATCTCTGCGCATGAGGCGTCTTCTGAAGGCAAACTCTACCAAGACATTCAATTGGCACAAAATCCACCTCCATCTGGCGTATTCATGGGCTTTGGCTGTTTTCTTGTCCTCTTTGTTTTGGTTTTCGTCTCCGTCTTGCTGCGAACCGGTC
>Ga0209603_1005068_pt1 | contig 10710 bp, 15 predicted proteins | sample COGITO_mtgs_1206_FD_184812 | JGI IMG/M metagenome (GOLD analysis project Ga0209603, IMG submission 184812) | Pelagic marine microbial communities from North Sea - COGITO_mtgs_120607 (SPAdes) (version 2) | ecosystem: Environmental > Aquatic > Marine > Epipelagic ... | reverse complement strand
ATCCACGCATAAGTGCACATAAAGTGCGAAGTACTCCTGACCGGATTCGAACCGGTAACATCTGACTCATAAGATCAGCGCTCTAACCGTTGAGCTACAGGAGCATAACCATCATCTAAATAAATAGTAGATGGTGTAATCATCATCATCCGATTACACTATATACCATCAATATGTCTTTAAGTAAGAATAATATATATAAAATAAGTATTTTGAAAATATGTATTATTTTTTATAGATATTTTTAATTTTATGGTAAAGAATATTATAAAATTTTTTATCATTATTATCATCTAAAATTCTAATTTGTTGTTCTTCAATATCATTTAGAATATTATCAATATCATCAAGTAATTTATCATGTTGAGAAGTTTTTTTATATAGAGGAATATGGTCTATAATAGAATTAGTGTTACCCATATTAAATAAACAAAATATTATATTTTTGAATACATATCTAAATAATAAGCAGAAAACCAACCAAGAATAGATGAAATATTATCACCAATCATAGAATTCAAAATATGATCAGGTTTGACTTTACCACCAGGCCAGAAAGTAATATATTTATCAATAAAATAAATACCATAATCAGTATTTTCTAACAATTCATTCAAATACAAAATGGACGATAATCAATAGTGTCAAAGAAACCTGCCAATAATAAGCTATAATACCAACAGCAAAATGAAGATATGAATATTTATCAAATATTTTCTCTCCCATTATATATATATAACAACATGAAAAAGTTTATTTCAAAGTATATAGCACATATAGCATCAATAATAAGTGTTATAAATTTTTTATATTCGTTAGTATATTATAACTACAAAAAACAAAATCCATCAGGATTTTCATATGGATATTTAATTATTACAATATTAATTCAAATACTTTGGTTAATTTATGGATACACGGCAAAAATAAATCCAATATTCTATGGAGCCATAGTATATATAACTGGATTTATTTACATAATATATTTAAAAATGAAAGTAGAAAAAACAAAAAAAAATAAAGCTAAGTAAAAGAAAAATAAAATCTAAATAAAATTGAAGAGAATAAATAGAGAAATATTAAAGTAAAATATTAAAGTAAAATATTAAAGTAAAATGAAATGTTTAAAATATAATTCAGTAAATTACATAGATACATTTCCAAAGAAATGGCTTTTAAATAACATAAAAGGAACAGGACCAAATGAATGTGAAAAATGTCGTGAAGTAGGTAGAATAAATGATGTATTTATAGGATATTGTGTAAAATGCGCAGTATTAAAATATAAAAATGATAGAGGAACAGGTTTTATAAAAAAAGGATTATTACGAAAAGAATTATGGAATGAAAAAAAAAATATAAATAATTATTATTTAAATAAATATGAGAAAGAATTAGAAATTATTGCAGGAAGAGAAAAATACAAAATTATAAAAGATAAACCGATAAAAATAGAAAACAAATCAGATATAGGATATTATAACTCAAATGCAATGTATGATTATATGAATTATTGGGAATGTGAAATATGTGATAAAATGAATACAGAAAGTATAAAAGAATGTATGTGGTGTGGAAATTAGATTATAAAGAATGTTTCATATTTTTAACATAACGATAAGCGTTACGAAAAGCACTATCATGATTGATTTTTTCATCTTTAAAATTTAAATTCATGAAAGTATTAATAAATGTGTTATGATCAGTAATCCATTCTTCAGGGTGCTTAAATCCAAAGGGCATACAACAATTGCGTTTTTTAGAAGGAAAAAATAAATGATATAAATCATTAAACCAAAAACACCAAGTATATTTTTTTTTAAGTTCAGCATTAGTAATTTCTTGTTGAAACATTTTATCAATGAGAGAAAAAGAGGTATTTAAAAATAAGATATTATGAATTAATCTTTTTTTTTCTTTGAAAAGATATTCAAGTCTATTTTTTTGATTAATTGTAATTTGATTAGTATATTTTTGACACGCTTTAATATAGCTAATTTCATTAACAATATTTTTCATATCATAAATGAGAATAGATTTATTATCACCAAATTTTTTAATAATAGAGAAAACATTAGTGTTATAAATATATGGATATCTATATCTAATACTTCGGGGAATAATAAATTGATTAGATTCTTTAATTTCAGCAATAGATTTTTCAAGTTCGTGAATTCTAGAATTTAATGTTTTAAGTAATTGAAATTCTTGTTCTTCAATAGTTTTGTAAATGTAATTAGATACTTTATCGCGCTTATCATTAAGAATATCAATTTTTTCATTATTATTAGCAATGGACATATTAAAATCATTGAAACGTTTAAAATCTTCCCATTTTTTATTAGATATTTCAGGATGTAAAAGAGGATGACTAAAAAGAAGAATTCTACCAGATAAAAATTCAATAGAAGATTGTAATTTATCATATTGATGAGAAGAAATTTTATGTGCTTGGGAAGAAGCATCAAGTTTTAAATAATTAATGATAGATAATACAAAAGCAATAGATGCATTGATAGAAGCAATGACAATAGTACCATAATAATTACATTGTAAAGGATTTTGGATAACCGAACAAGCAGCAGTTAAAAATATAGTAGGAAACATGAGTGTATTAAGAATATCTGTCGTATGACTACGAGCTTCCATATAAATCATTTTTTGACCACGCAAATAACTAGCAAGAATATCTAACGCAGAAGAATATTTATTAACAATACCTTGTTCATAATATCTATATACTTTGTGTCTAACATCATTGTAAGTAAGTTTTTTATATTTAACATCTTTGTAATGATTATAATCCGAGTTGTCAAAGTTATCCGTATCTGGGAAGAATTCATCATCATCAGTTAAATCTGGATCGCTATTGTAAAGTAAATCAGAAGTATTATCTGGAAAATGTTCGTTAGGAGTCTGAAAAGTTTTATTAAATTTATTATAGTTATTGTCAGAAGTATTTTTTTTATTAGTCTTACTGGATGTTCGATTAATAGTATTAATATTAGTAGATGAAATAAAACATTCTCTAGAATAAGGTAGTTCACTAACATTCTTAGAAAAAGTTTCGTAATTATTATTTTTATTATCGTTGTCAAGAGATTTAATAGAATCATTATCAGAATCATAAAGAGGTTTAATAGGAGATAATACATTACTATCATTACCGTTCAAGATATCGGGAATATCAATTATAGTAATACCATTATTCATTATATAGACATATATATAATGAGTAAATTAAATGATGAATCAGAACATATATATATATATAATAAATCTAAATTACCAAAAGAAGGATGGATGCAATTATGTATATTATGTTATTGTATAACAGGACAAACCGAAGAATACACAAATGACTTTGAGTTAGGAAAAAATTATATAGTATATGTTTGTAGCAGTTGTAAATATAGAAAAAATAGAAATATAATAGTAAATTTAGATTATATGAGGAATGTTAAAAAAAATATACGACAATTAAGATATAATGAATATATAGAAAGTTTCAAATATAATATCGATTTAAATCAAACACCAGTAGACCCGAAACCACCTTCACCTCTAATAGTATCTCCTAATTCAGAAACATCATCAACAAGAGAAACATTAATAGGTTCTAAATTAGGAGAACAAATTTGAAATAATCTAGAATGCTTAGAAAGATTTTCAACACCATTTTCCGGGTCATCAGGATAATTAGATGAAATATTATCAACAACAGCCATAAGTTCACCTCTATAACCAGAATCAATGATACCTACCGAATTAGCCAGACGTAGTTTCGTTTTAGAAATACTAGAACGAGGATACATATAAAATGAAATAGATCTAGAATTAATTTGATTCATGGAGCATTTAATACCAAGAGGAATTTTACAAGTAGTATTAGGATTAATAGAAAGAGACTCGGGAAGATATAGATCAAATCCAGAATCAGGATGAGTGGAAGTAGCATTTAAATTATGCTCTTCAATAGAGTCAATGTACAACTTACGAAGTTCAGGATCAGAAACAAAAATTTTAAGATGATTCATAATGAATAATAAAGTATATAGTAATATAAAGTATATTTTATATCAATTTGTTAAAAAATATAAAAAAATTGATATAAAATTTAAGAAATAAGTAATGTAACATAAAAAGAAAGTTAAGAAAATGAGTCTGAGTTCGAGTGATTTTACGTTTCTGAACGTGGCATTAAACGAAGCAGAGAAATCAACTGTGATGAACAGGCATGGTGCTGTAGCGGTAATTAATGGAAAGGTAATGGGGAGAGGTTGTAATAGTTATAGGACGTCTTCTAGTGATGGTTTTATTCATAACTGTTGTACATGTCATGCTGAGGTAGCGGCTCTTCGGGATCTTTACAAGAACTGTACGGGGGGTAAAGAAAAATATAGTTATCTATGTTGGAACCAATCCAAAGTCGCAAAAGTCGCAAACTTCGCAAAAGTCGCAAAAGTCGCAAAAGTCGCGAACTGTTACCCGTTCGGAAACAATTATGTCAAAGTTGTTTAAGAAAACAGTGCTGTATATTGTAAGAACCGATAAGTTAAGAAATTATAAACAATCTGCTCCGTGCAATGATTGTTTGAATATTATTAAACTACTGAATTTGAAGAAAATAGTATATAGTTGCGATAACAATAAATTTGCAGTATGCAAGCCAACAGAATATAGTCCGGTACATGTACATTATAGTTTAGGTAGAAGATATATCAATGAGCGCATGAATAAATAACTAAAATTAAATTAGTGTTAGTTATTTTAAGCAGTGCCCGTCCATGTAGGCGGTAATAAACCTTTATTTATAGCTTCTTGGGGAGTAGAAGCATTGACATTACATCCGGAACCACAACCGGCACTACCATTATTAACATTATTAGGAAATGCTTGTGCATTTTTTGGTGTAGGCAAACAATTAGATTTTTGTAATAAACCTCTCATATATTGACCAGAATCAACAGGAAGTTGTTTATGATTTTTACTATAAGGCATTCTAATATATTTTTTGCCGCCAATATGATAAGAACATGCAATATTAGCAGAGCAATTATATATACCAGAATCAGATTTATCTACAACACAAGTAGAATTACTAGCAACAACATTTTTAATATGAAGCTCTTGAGACGTGTTATATTCATCAAAACGTTGAACCCATAATCTAGGATATTGACTTTTAGTCCATTTATATTTATTATCAATCATACCAGAAGTATTTTTGACAGTTTTTTTAACAATAGAATTATCATTAGTACAACAACTACCAGAATTAGCAATATTAATTTTATAAGTTCCACAGCAACCACCATTACCAACAGGTTCGGTACCTTTGAAAGGAGTTCTAGTAACAGACTTGCCAAGATTAGTAGGATTAACAGAACCGACATTTCTATGCGTACCATTTAATGAAAACCCATTCGGACCTTTGCCAGAAATGGGATCTTGATATCTTCTAGATTTTCTTTTTAATACATTGAGAGACATTATAAATTACTATGAGAAAATTAATATAATAAAAATCTTTTAAGAGGATCTAAATTCATTGCATTTTTAAATAAGAAATATAAGCGATCAGAATATATATAATTAATATTATGAATATTAAATAGTTTGAGAAACATAGCACATAAACTATAATACGAAAAAGTATAGTAAAAATAAGGTGATTCCGAGTTAATTATTTCAGGAGCAGAATACTGAGAAAAAGGAAAATCAGATTCAAAATATACTTTATTTTCAAGATCAAATTTTTTTACAAGAGAGAAATTAACAAATAAAATGATTCGTTTATTTATAATAATAATATCATCGGGATTAAAATATAAAATAGTTTTTTTACATTCTTCTAAATAAAAAAGTTGTTCGAAAAAGAATGACAACATAGGGGGTAAAATATTAATATTTTTTGAATTATTAGAAATAAAATCAGTTAGAGTAAAAATAGAATCAGCTTTAAAAAAAAGTTTATCATCATTTGATTTATATAGTAATTTATATTTGTGTAAAAATTTAGAAAAAAAAGAGTTACTAGGTAAAGAATATAAATTAGTATTTAAATTTTCACTAATAATATCAATATTTTTATACGAGTAAATAATATTCATGAATTCAAATATATTTTATATAATTAATAGTAAATAATTTATAATATAAAATATTATATTATAACTTATAAAAAAGAACCAAAAAAAAATACCCATAATACCCATAATAAATTATTGTTAATATAAAAACAAAAAATAAAACAATTTCAAATTTTTTTAGATTTTTTAGATTTTTTAGATTTTTAGATTTAAAATTTTTAAATTTTTTTGTTTTTTATATATTTTGTAATTCAATAAATTAGTCATCATATTTATTCCAGTTAATAGGACTGGTGCTCAATTTACCTACTCTTTTTTCCCAGTTACGATAAGGTCTACGAGGTGCATTTGGTGTATTAGTAGTACTAGAATTATAAGAACGAGGTGTAGTAGGAGGTGTAGACGACTTGTAAGAATGTTCAATTGTAATACGAGGGAGCTGTGAATTAAGATCTTTGCGGTCAGGACGAGTGATGCGACTAGCAGAACACTTCCAAAACCATGGATCATTATAAACAATATTAATTGTTTTACCATCAATTAGATCGTGTCGGATTTTTTGAATCCATTCAGCATCAGACCATGTGTTAAAATGAACAAATACACGTTTAAATGTATCACCATTATCATTAACACGACGAACAACGTCAACTCGTTCAATGGTATTTTTACCAAACAATTCTTCAAATACTTGTTTAATATAGTTCCATTCAATGTTATCAAAAACACGTGGAATACAAATGCTAGGTGTAGATTGAGAAATAGATGACATATTTATTAATGTATTAATAATAGAAATATATAATTAAAATATTTCAATTTTATTTACATTGTGAATTACATGCGAATTCCTGTATAATGATATACCACGATACCCATTTTTTTTGTTTTAAGAAAGACAAAAGTAGCTGTTAGGAATTCATAATGTTATAATACAACTAAAAACTTTAAGTAATTTATATAAAGATAAAAAAATAAAATTGATTATATTTACAAAAAATACAAAGAACGTAGAAAAGAAAAATATGTCAAATATATTTAAGAGAAAAAATAATGATAGAAAAGGTAATAAAAAATATATTCCTCCAAATAGAAAGATGGTAGAACATAAAAAGATAGAAGAGAAAAAACAATTCATTATGGAAAATAATAGTTTTCCATCATTGGGAGAAAAGAAAGAAAATACAAATAAAAATAACAATTTGAATTATAAGAATGTAACAAATAATATTATAATTGAAGAAGAGATAACAGATAAAGTAAAACCAGGATGGGTTGCAATTAAAAGAGAAGGAAATAAAACAAAATTTGAATATGGTAAAAAAACAGAACATCGTATTGAGCAGGAAAAAATAAAAGAAGAACTAGAAAATGAAAGAAAAAGAACAGAAATAACAAGAGGACTAGACAAAATGATTGATAAATATTATGAATTTTGGTTGTCAATGAATTATGCTTGTGGTGATACTTCGCCATATTGGGAAATTGTTAGTAATCTAGAATATGAAGATGATTACATGAATGATATAGAGAATGAAGAAATTGAAGACGATGATATAAAAGAAACATATACACCAGTGAAAAATAAAACAGCTATTAGTTATTTTTAAAATAAGTAAATATTATGGAATATTAAATGATAGAAGATGAATTTGATGATGATTGGATAAAAAATTTTGAAAATAGTGAAAATAAATATAATATTTTTTATAAAAATAAACAAAAAAATATAAGTTTTTTTTATTTATATGTAAATGAAAATAACATTTTAGAACATATAAAAAAAGAAGTAGTATTGTTAGATAATGACTCAGAAGTAAAAAGAAATAAATTAATAGGCATAATCAAAAATAATGAAATAGAAAAAATGAAAAAGTATAGATTAAAATCAATATTGAAATATAATATAACATTAGAACCAGAAAATATAAATAAATTTTTAAAAAATCAAGAAGATAATGTAAATTACTTGAATTCTATAAAATATTTACATGATTTAAAAATAGAAAATAGTATCAAATTATTAGAAGACATAAATAGTGTATATTTAATTTATAAAGAAAATAACAAAAAAATAAAAAATACAAATAATAGTACAAAAAAAATAGTAATTAAGAATAATTGTAAAAAAACAAGATATAAAAGAGTTTAAATAAAAATTGGTGATAATAAGAATAAAGATAATTATATTCTAGATATTTTTTTTTCAAACATGAAGTATGGAGAAAAAGGTAATCTAGAATATAATTGGACAACAAATAATATAAAAAATAAATTAGTAGAATTCAATTATCAACTAGTAAGAACAAGTAATTTACAAGAATTAGAAGATGTTTACAGAGAATTAATAAATGAAACATTTTGTAGTATAGATGAAAATATAACAATAGAAAAACGAGATTTAGCAAACTTAACTTATAAATTAATAGGAGAAACACGAGATGTAATACTAGGAAAAGGAGAATACAACTTGACATATATGATGATATCAGTAATAGCACTAGAAGCAGAAAAGATAGATTGTTTTAAAACAAAAAATAATATGATAAAATTAGCTCAATATGCAATATATAATTTGATATATCAAGAATCAAATTATCATCAATTAGGAAGTTGGAAAGATATAAAATATTTCAGTGAATTTTGGAGAAAAAAGAAAAATGTAGATTCAAAGAATGAAAAAGAGTTAGTAAATTTTGCAAATAACGATAATATAATGAAATATATAATAGAATTAACATGTAATACATTATTTATGGAGTGTGAAAATAAAAATTATAGTTTGTTAGGGAAATGGTTACCGCGAGAAAAATCAAAAAAATTTGGTTGGTTAAACAAATTGTTAGCCTACAAATATTACGATTACTATATAGAAAATGCAAATAATATTGAAAAAAAAATAAAAGCAAAAAAAAAGTGTATTCAAAATTTCCGAGTAGTATTATCACATATAAATAAAGTATTGCAAACCACACAAGTATATCAATGTGAAAATAAATGGAATAAAATAGATTTTTCAAAAAATGTTACAAGTATTACAATGAGAAAACAAAGTTTAGCATTTCAAAATGTAGATAAATTAAACAACAAACGTAAACATAAGTATGATATTCAAAATAACACAAGAGAAACATGTTCCGAAAATTATAAATTTTTTTTAGAAGAATGCAAAAAAGATAATATTAAAATGAAAGGGAAACAAGTTTCAATAATAGATTTAGTAAGAGACGCAATAAATGTGAATGAAGAAAATAATAATGAAATAGATTGTATAAATCGACAATGGGAATCAAATAAAAGTTATAATTCAGAATTACAACATATGTTACCGTTAATAGACATATCAGATAGCATGAAAATAAATAATAGAGAATCATTATATTCAGCAATAGGATTGGGATTAAGAATAGCAGAAAAGTCAAAAATGGGAAAACGCGTAATAGCTTATAGTACATATCCAGTGTGGATAAATTTAGATGATTGTGATGATTTTGTATCAAGTGTAAAAAAAATAAATTCGTGCAATATAAGCTGTAACAATAATTTTGATTCAGTTATAGATCTAATAGTAGTAACAGCAATAAAAAATAATTTATCACCAATAGAAGTAAGTAAAATGACACTAGTAATATTATCAGATATGCAAATAGATAATAATATATTACGTTCAAATCAGACAGTGTATGATATAATTAAAAGTAAATATGAAGATTCTGGAAAATGTACAATATGGAATAAAAAGTATGATTTGCCACACTTAATTTTTTGGAATATGAGAAATACATCAGGATTTCCAGCATTAACATCAACAAATAATGTAAGTATGATAAGTGGAACTAATCCCCGTATACTAAATATTTTCAGTAAAAAAGGACTGAAAGGATTTGGAGATCGAGATGCATATTCATTATTAAAAGAAAAATTAGATAATAAAAGATATGATAATATGGATTATATAATAGATCGTTTATGGTACGAACAACATGGTTATAATAATAATATTTTACCAAAAAATCAAGACATAGTAAAAGAATATGATTATGTAGTAGATGAGAATATGTATAATTGACAATAATTATATTAAATAAAAAATTATTAAATATAATTTAAATTTCATTTAACCAATCATTATTTACGTTATTTTGTGTAGATTCCTCATTATCATCTTTAGAAAATGTTAGAACTTTAGGTATATTATCATTATCATGTTTTCTAGAAATTTTTTTTAGCTTTATTATCTACTTTACTATTTTTAACCATTATTACATATATCTATATAATATGAATTATTATGAATTATTATGAATTATTATTGAAGTTAATTTAATAATAATTGTGCGTATTTATAATCTACATAAATAATATAATGCAGGATAAAAAACCCGTATCATGGCTTATGGTCATTAAAGAAAAAATCAAAGCCAAACCAGGAAGCTCTATCAAAGATATAATGCCTGAAGCCAAAAAAGAATGGAAGTTAATTAAAGAAAACAAACATCCCACAAAAACAGTTATGTCAATGGTGGGTATTAAGAAAAAGAAATCAATGAAACGTAAACCAATGAAAAAGAACAAATCAATGAAACAAAAAGGTGGTTCTCCTGAAGAAGTTGCTGAA
>Ga0209603_1005063_pt1 | contig 10715 bp, 9 predicted proteins | sample COGITO_mtgs_1206_FD_184812 | JGI IMG/M metagenome (GOLD analysis project Ga0209603, IMG submission 184812) | Pelagic marine microbial communities from North Sea - COGITO_mtgs_120607 (SPAdes) (version 2) | ecosystem: Environmental > Aquatic > Marine > Epipelagic ... | reverse complement strand
TAAAATTCTTGACTGTGTTGATAGGGACGATGACAACGATGGAGTGGGGGACAAAGATGATGCCTTTCCATTAGACGATACTGAAAACTTAGATACGGATAAAGACGGTATAGGCAACAATACTGATGAAGATGACGACGGAGATGGCTATTCCGACCTGGACGAAATAGCATGTAATACCGATCCGCTTAAAAGATCAAGTAGACCTGAGGATTATGACAGAGACCTTAGTCCTGATTGTATCGACACTGACGATGACAATGATGGCTGTTTGGACCAGGACGACCTTTTCCCGTTTAATGAGAGAGAATGTATAGATAGTGATGGAGACGGAATAGGAGATAACGCTGATATGGATGCCGACAATGATGGAATTATTGATTCGCTGGATGACTTCCCTACCGATCCCAATGAAAGTAAAGACACTGATGGGGACGGAATAGGCGACAATGCCGATTTGGATGACAACAACGATGGTTTCCCTGAGGATCCGATAACCAACAGTGCGGGAGAGGAAGTGATTCCAATATTCGTATCAGAGCTCTTAACTCCCAACCAATTGGGAGAGGAGTCCACATGGAGGATCGTAAACATAGACAAATACCCATCGGCCAATGTGAAAATATACAGTCCGACAGGGGTGATTGTTTATGAATCTTGGAGTTACAAGAATGACTGGGATGGAACCGATAAAAAGGGTAAGCCGTTAGCGACAGGTCCTTATCTGTATATCATAGATAGGGGAGTTGAAACGCAAGTTGAAGAAGGGTGGCTATATATATTTAATTAGATGAAAACAATTGGTATTACAGTGGTGATATTATTTGCTTTAACACCAAATAGATCTTTGGCTCAAGTAAATGAAAATTTATTGATGGAGCGTTTTAACATGAACGCTTTTAATCCTGCTTATGCAGGTTCAGAAGGCAGAGTACTCTCTTTTACTACGCGTTCTACATGGCAGGGTGTTAGTGGTGCTCCCAAAATGAATTATTTCTATTTCAGTGGTAATCCGAAAAAGAATCTTGCCTTTGGAATTTCGATCATCAACAACAAAATTTTTATTGATGAAAGAACCCTCTATGCAGTTGATGCCAGTTATCAACTCACCTTGGGAGGAGGAAAGACACTGCATTTGGGGATTAAGGCAGGTGCTCACACTAAGTTCACTGATGTGGAGGCCATTGAACGTTTGACCAATACTCCCAATCCGGCCATTCCAGACATTACCAAAGAGACTTTCCCGGTAGTGGGTTTTGGAGTGCTCTACAAAACTCAGAAATTTTATGCTTCTTTTTCAATACCTAATTTCTTAAATCCCATTAAATATACCGATAACGAATCCTTTATTGGAGATGAAAAACCCTCTACTTACATTTTAGCGGGTTATAAAATTGATGTTGGCGCACTGAATTCATCAATCAATCCATTTGTCAGTAGTAGGAACATTCCGGGGATAGGGAATACAATCCATTTTGGAGGGACCTATGATTTTAAAGAAATCTTTGAAGTAGGGGGAGGATACAAAAGCACGCGATACATGAATGTGATGGCCATAGTTAAAACCAAATTCGGTTTGTCTTTGGCTTATGCTTATGATTTTAGAGGAGCATCTAATGATGTCGAAGTTCAAAGAAGTGGAAGTGAAATTTTCCTTAAGTTTAAGTTTTAAGGGCTTTAAAAAGTTTATTAAACTTGAATAATCAGACGCTAATCTTATAACGTTTTTTAATTAAGGCTGTTTTTTAAAGTAATTTTCTATTTTTTCAAACCAATATTACCGATCTTCCTGATAAAACTGAAAGTGACATCACCTTAGAAAAGGTAAGATTGCAAGCCGAGTCAACAATCTCTGGGTATTGGCTGGAGACAAAAAGACAGAGTGATGAATCTTTACAACTCAATACTGTTATTTTAACATTACCTTTAGAGGATACAGAAGCAATACTGATTTAGAATATGTAATTTTTATATATTTTTGTATGGATGGGTCTAAAACAATCATTATAGGTGAGTCTTAAAAATAGCATCAAGAATATATTCACTAGATATCTTCTGGTATTCCTGATATTAGGTCAACTCTCTAATGCTTTTTTGGTCACCAATCTTTTGGAATCAAAAGATAAAATAGCCTTCAGCAGTGATGCTGACAACAATTCCAAAGAGGATAAAAACAATCTTGATGGTGAGGAGGAAAGTAAAATTCTAGAGAGTCTCTTTCACCCGATCGATTTCCCAAACAAATCCAATCACTTCAGTCATTTCATTCAAAACTTCACAGATGTTTTGAACACTGAAGATTTCCCTCCTCCGGAGCAACTCCCACTTATTTAGTCTGTTGCTTAAGGGGATAAGGTTGATCATCCCCACTTTTTTAATAATAAAATTTTATTGATGAATAAATTATTTTCACATTTAAAGGGAGATGTTTTTGGAGGTATTACAGCGGGGATTATTGCCCTACCCCTGGCTTTGGCCTTTGGTGTATCTTCTGGTTTAGGCCCTACCGCGGGTCTATATGGGGCTATTTTTTTAAGCTTTTTTGCTGCTCTTTTGGGAGGAACCAATACCCAAATCTCAGGACCAACCGCTCCTATGACGGCACTCAGTATGGTGGTAATCGCTTCTCTAATTGCTTCCAACGATGGCGATGTGGGGAAGGCTTTACCTATTATACTTGCGGTTTTTATGCTCTCTGGGCTCTTCCAAATTGGTTTGGGTTTTATGGGATTGGGGAAATACATTAGATACATTCCCTATCCTGTAGTTTCCGGCTTTATGACCGCTATTGGTCTGATAATTTTGACCACTCAAACCCTACCAGTTTTGGGGTATTACCCTAAAGAAGATGTCAACTTGGTACAGACTTTTAAACCTGAAGCTGAGGCAACTTTACTGACCAAGATTTTGGATGACGAAGCCCAAGAGGGATTGTTGGTTTTGGAAGATTTTTCAGAAACAGTAGCCCGAGGAGCAAAAATTTCAGAGTTTGAGATCCAGCAAGAGGCAGCAGTTTTGGCCTCTAAACACGCTTCGGGAGTAATAGGCTCTCTGAGGGTTCTACCCATTGCATTGGGGAAAATAAACTGGATAGAACTCATCTTGGCATTGGGAACCATACTGATTATTTATGGTTTTAAAAAGATCACAACGGCCATACCCAGTACTTTGGTGGCCTTGGTTGTCATGTCTGGGATAGCCGTATTTTTGGTGCCCGATTATCGACCCATCACCGCCATACCCAGTGGTTTTCCCATGCCACAGTGGGGGATTTTCACAGATATTGGCTTCTTGGAACTCACTCCCTATATTTTGACTTCTTTGACCTTAGCTCTTTTGGGAGCCATTGACTCATTATTGACCAGTGTGGTGGCGGACAATATGACTAAAACAAGACACTTACCAAATAAAGAATTGATCGGTCAAGGAATCGGAAATAGTATTTCTGCCCTTTTTGGTGGTCTTCCTGGAGCGGGAGCTACCATCAGAACCGTTGTCAATATCAACTCGGGAGGAGTGACCCGTCTCTCTGGGATGATTTCAAGTTTGGTATTATTACTTATACTCCTAATATTCAGTTCAGTAGCCTCTGCTATTCCCGCTGCAGTTTTGGCTGGAATTCTGGTCACTGTAGGAATCAGCGTGATGGATTATCGTGGGCTTAGAGCCATCCCCACACTTCCTAGAGACGTCAAATTAGGCAAATTGGGAATCAGTTCAGAGGTGATTGTCATGTTGATCGTAATGCTATTGGCCACTTTCTGGAACTTGGTCTATGCCGTTGGTATTGGTTTGGTAATAGCATCACTGATGTTCATGAAAAAAATTGGGGACTCTACTGCTAATCAATCAAAATTAAAGACCCTTCCCAATGATAAATCTTTGGATGAAGAAGAAGTCGTCGATGTTGACGGCGATGGAATTGCTGATATCGTGATCAAACAAATCATGGGTCCTCTATTTTTTGGATCGGCAGATGGATTCCAAAAGCTGGCTAAAAAAATACCTAGCTCGGCTCAAATCATTGTTTTCAGATTGGAAACCATGAACTATATCGATCAATCTGGACTCTATGCGCTTGAGGAAATTCTTATGGACTTGAGTGAACAAGGAAAGACTTTATACTTGGTCGATCTTCAGAAGCAACCCAGATATATGATGGAACGTGTAGAATTGGTTCCTAAACTGATCTCAATAGACAATATTTTCGAAAATTATAAGGAATGTTTTTCCTTTATCAAAAAAACGCATCAATTTTAAATAAATCATTATGGAAAAGAAATCAATAATGCTCGATAAAGAAACCCAATCCAACTTAACCCCAGTGCAGGTGTATGATCGTTTGCAAGAAGGGAATCAACGCTATGTGAACAGTCAACTCACTGATGTGTCTTTGGATCATCTGCGAGCAGACAGTACAAAAGGACAATTTCCGCAGGCTATAGTTCTCTCATGCATCGATTCGAGAGTGGTGGTAGAACAAGTTTTTGACCAAGCTTTGGGAGACATTTTTGTTGCCAGAGTAGCAGGAAACTTTGTCAATACCGATATCGTTGCCAGTATGGAATACGCTTGTGGAGTAGCAGGTAGTAAACTTATTGTCGTTTTAGGACACGAAGGATGTGGGGCTGTAAAAGCAGCTTGTGACAATGTTGAGTTGGGAAATATCACCTCCCTATTGTCCAATATTATGCCTTCTGTTGATACAATTAAGCAAGGTGCTGCTTCACCTCATGACAGTAGCAATACGCCTTTTGTCAATGCAGTCATAGATGAAAATGTGACCCAAACCATGGATCAAATTCGGGCCATGAGTCCTATGCTAAAAGATTTAGAGGACAATGGTCAAATCCAAATCAAAGGCGGCGTTTACAAGCTGGCCTCTGGACAAGTAGAATGGATTTAAAAAAACAAAAAAGGGTTGGAGTTTCCAACCCTTTTTTTTTGTAGCTCCGACAGGAATCGAACCTGTATCTAAAGTTTAGGAAACTCTTGTTCTATCCGTTGAACTACGGAGCCAAAATTGTTTCAAAAATAGTTCAAATAATAAGTTCAAGATGAAATTTTTTTAAAATTCAACTTCACTCTTCAGGAGGAATAAAGTTCTTTTCTTTTCTAAAAAAGGGCAACTTATAAGCGTTAAAGGGTTAAGACTTATTTCTATTTATTAGAAAATTTTTATAAATTTCGTTTCATAGCCGATCCATTCATTTGATTATCATTACAGCCGTTTTCAACTTATTGGCTTAGGGAATTTCTTTTGAGGAAGATTTTTTATTGTACACATTTAAAGAATATTTATAAATTGTATTGCGAATAATAAACCAAACAATATGAATAACGATAAAAGACTTTTTTACGGCAGCTGTTTTGCTCTTATCACAACAGCATTTTCCTTCAGTATCAGGGCAGGAATCCTTCCTCAATTGGGAGATGCTTTCCAGCTTTCGGGTCAACAACTTGGATTCATCAATTCGATGTGGTTTTTAGGTTTTCCGATCTCGATGGTTTTGGGGGGTTTATTTTACCATCAACTGGGTCCAAAAAGAATCATGGAGTTTGCTTTTTTGACTCATACTCTGGGCATTATTTTGACGATCTACTCGGGAGGATACACAGGATTGTTGATTTCTACACTTTTGATAGGAATAGGTAATGGCTGTACCGAAGCGGCTTGTAATCCTATGATAGCCGATGCCTATGAAGGCAAAACGATGAATACACTATTGAATCGTTTTCACATGTGGTTTCCTGGAGGAATTGTAGTGGGGAGTTTGGTTTCCAAATTGATGACGGATTTGGATATGGGCTGGCAAGCCCAGATATGGATCATAATGATTCCTACCTTGATTTACTTCTATCTTTTTTATGGTCAGAAATTTCCCAAGCCCAAATTGGAAGCGATCAGTTCAGTAGGAGAAAACCTCAAGGCTATGGCCACACCATTGTACATTTTTATGTTGGTTTGTATGGCTTTTACCGCTATTTCAGAATTTGGTCCACAACAATGGACAACCCTTATTCTGAGCAGTAGCGGAGCACATCCGATGGTTATTTTAGCCTTGATTACAGGTTTGATGGCCGTAGGGAGATACTTTGGAGGAGATATGGTTCACAAATACGATCAAACAGGAGTACTTTTGGGATCAGCAGTATTGACCGCCATCGGAATATTTTTATTCAGTACACAGACAGGAGGGATGACCTATGTAGCGGCGATATTTTTCGCATTAGGGGTTTGTTATTTCTGGCCGAATATGATAGGATTTATTGCCGAAAAAATTCCATTAAGTGGAGCACTTGGGATGTCAATCATTGGAGCGATGGGGATGTTTTCGACTTCGATTTTCCAACCCATAATCGGGGGATGGATAGATTCTTCGACGGCTCGTATGGAAGCCGATGGGCTAAGTGGATCTGCATTGGAGTTGGCCTCTGGGCAGGCAACCCTGACTACGATGATAAGCTTTCCAGTAATTTTGATAGTATTATTTACGATTCTGTATTTTTGGCAAAAGAAGTTAAAAACTGCTTAGTAATATAATTTCAAACCAATGGGAAGACTTTTGGTTTTCCCATTTTACAATAGAACAATTCAATTAAAAAATCGCCATTTGTCATAAGCTTTGGGGAAGTGCTTTGGGATATTTTTCCTGAAGGAGAAAAGATTGGAGGTGCACCACTCAATTTTGCCCTTCGCCTTAATGCTTTGGGTATTGATACCTTCATCGCCAGTCGAATAGGCAAGGATGCTCTTGGAAAGCGTCTTATCGAATTCCTACAAGAAAATAAACTGGACACCAAACTCATTCAGCATTCTTCCTCTTTTCCCACTGGAATTGTCAAGGTATTGTTAGACCCCAAAGGGTCTGCAACATACGAAATTAGTCATCCGGTAGCTTGGGATAAAATTCAGACCACACCTGAATTGATAAAAACAGTTTCAGACGCTTCTGTCTTTTTATTTGGTAGTTTGGTTGCACGGGATTCGGTTGCTAAGAACACCCTAAGCGAGTTATTGCCTCATGCCAATTTTAAAGTTTTTGATGTAAACCTTCGTCCCCCTCACTATGATTATCCTCTCATTGATGAGTTAATGCGTCAGGCGGATTTTATTAAATTCAATGAGGAGGAGCTTCAAGAGATAAGTGAACACTTTGGCTGTCAATCAAATCAATTGAGTGACCAATTAGCCTATATGGCTGAGTATGCCCAATCTCCATATGTATGCGTCACCAAAGGAGCTGATGGGGCAATGCTCTATCACGAAGGAAGCTATTACAATCAAAATGGTTTTCCTGTGGAAGTGGTCGATACTGTTGGTTCTGGAGATTCTTTTTTGGCAACACTTTTGGAAGGGATGTTAACAAACCGAAATCTGAAACATACCCTAAAAAGAGCATGTGCAATGGGTGCTCTCGTTGCAGGAAGTGCAGGAGCAAATGCTAATATTAGTGAAGCTACCCTAAGGGAGTATATAGAACAATTTGCCTAAAGGTAAATTTAGAATCCAAGAATATAGATTTAAATCTATATTCTGGAATGGAATCCTATAATCCTAGCGTTAGATATATTTCTTAAATAAAAAAACCCTCCTAAAAGGAGGGTTGATTTCGTTTACTGGTTTAAGGCGATTTCGTTATTTATATAGGTTGGGTCAAAGAAAAAATATGCTTCACCTGATTTCATTCCATCCCACTTAAAAGCCAGATGAATAGGGACTGTGGCTGACTCTTTAGATTTTTTTCCTTCAGCCGACCACCAAGCCCACACGTGAGTCCAAATATGCCCATTTTCATATTTTGAAGTTACGTTAGCGCCGATCTGGAACTTTATGTCTTTAAATATTTTATGATGCATTCTCTCAAAATCAGCAAGTTCCTCTGGTGTTACATTTGTCCCATTTACATTGATGGTTGCTGCCTCATTAAAGATATTTTTTAACTGAGACTGGTCGTTTTTGGGGTATAAATCCATATGACGTTGAATCATCATTGTTCTCTGGTCATCATTACTGGTTGTTCCTTTCCATTGCGCATTTAATCCAATTGAAAGAATCGTAAATAGTACTAATAATGTTTTTTTCATTTTTAAAATTTATGGTTAATGATAAACATATGAAACTAAGTTGTAAAATGCAATTAATTAACCGAAACTTAATATTGACAATTGTACCATATGTTAGAGGGGCACTGGGACACCAGACTAGGCTCAAACTTTGACTACAAATAGGCTCTAACCCTGCTCAGACAAAACCCCCTGGTGATGGGAAATCCCCTAAGGGTCTGATTTTAGGGCAAATAGTTGTTTTGAGAAACTTGTATATTGTAGTGTAAATCAACCCTATGAAAAAGCTAATGCTTCTTTTACTATTTGTTCAAACAATTGACTTGAATGGGCAAAGCGAAATTCTCTCGGCTATAAATTCACCAGTTTTATTTTATGGAGATGATAAAACAGCTTACAGAGATCCTGCAGTTTTATTCCATAATGATCAGTTTTACTTGTTTTTCACGCTTGTTAAAACAATTGAGGGCAAAATATTCTCATTTACAGCATCAAGTAAATCACAGGATTTAATTAATTGGAGTCAAGTAAAGATTTTGACTCCGAAAGATCAAAACTTAAATTTTAGTAGTCCAGGAAATGTAATTAGATATGATGAGAAATGGATTTTATGTCTTCAAACATATCCTCGTCTTGGATATAACTCAGGCGATAAAGTGCGTTATGGTGATGATAATTCTCGAATCTTTATCATGAAGAGTAATGATCTCGAGAACTGGTCTAATCCTGAACTTCTAAAAGTTAAAGGAGCAACAATCAGCGAAGATAAAATGGGTAGAATGATTGATCCATATTTAATAGAAGACAAAGATGAAGAAGGAAAATGGTGGTGTTTCTACAAGCAAAATGGAGTTAGTATGTCATATACTTATGATTTTATTAATTGGAACTACTTTGGGAATAATAAATCTGGAGAAAACGTATGTGTTTTAAAAGACGAAAATGAATATTCAATGTTCCATTCACCATCCAATGGTATAGGAATCAAACGGTCATATAATCTTAAAGACTGGAATTCATTTGGAAGTCTAATTACGCTTGGGCAAAAAGACTGGGACTGGGCAAAAGGAAGGCTTACTGCGGGGACAGTAGTTGACCTCAGAAACATAAAAGGAATAGGAAAATATGTTATGTTTTTCCACGGTTCTGGACCAAATAAAGAAAGTGAAGGGGATTTTGATAAAAACTCATCAATAGGGATTGCTTGGAGTAGCGATCTGGTTAACTGGGAATGGCCAAATAAATAATAACTTCAATATTTAGTTTAGTCAAAATTCTAAACGAAAATCATATATAAATAAATCAAACCGAACTTCATTATCACCTAGGTTTAAACCCTCCTCTATGCTGTATCGAATTGGAAGCCCTCTTTCCAGAGTAACCTCTAATTTATATTGGCCTTCCAAAAGTTTTATGGGATCTCCATTTTCGACCAATTCAAATCCTGATGATACAGATCCATAGTTATAACTTCCATAATTGAACATGACTGTGGTGGAAGCAGTTACAGAGGGATAGCCTATCAAGGTGTTTTCGTTTGCATTAGGTTGATACATTGTAATTGTTTGCGGATCTATTGAGGAGGGATCATCTGTGGAGACCTCCCATTCTGTTGAGAACAACGAAGGATAACGAATAATCTCCAAATCGAATTGATCTTTATTTTTTAGAGGTATAGAAACATCGAAAAACTGTTTATTTTTCACCTCCCGAGCACTAAAACGCTCAAATCCATCTATAATTACTGAGAATTTTTTATTATTTCCAGTCTTTATATCAGCGGACACATTTTGGTTAATTTTATAACTAAATTTTATAGTTGGATCACCACCATTTAACCCTTCGAATCGTTTTTTAATTATTATTGAGTCAGTCGATTGATCAACAATCGTATCCCGACCTATAAGTATATTACTTGTGCCAAAATTATCCCAAACATCTGGTCCTGATGTTGTAAATGAATTCCAATCATCAACACTATAATTCACTTTGATTGGATTAGAAAAAATGGTATCAAGACGGATATGGGTAATTTTTGAAGAAGTTGAATCGATACTTTTAATCGCTACATAGGGTTGGAAAGATCCGTATCCTTGAAATTCAGTCTGAGCTTGGAGAACCCCCTCCTGTCGATCAGGATTAGCTCCAGGAAAGATCCACAATATACTATCCAATTTGGAGTTTGAAGTCAATTGGAATTTCACAGAAGAACTCACGTTGGCTCCATCCGTATCGTGCCAACTGAAATTATCTTGGCTTTGACGAATCACTCCAAAAATCCCACCACTGAGAATGACGGAGCTGGGAGTGTCCCCTATTTCATCCACGGGAGGAGAACAATATTGTAAAGATAAGAGGCATCCAATCCCAAATAAAACCAAATATTATCATCTTCATTGGTATACCCCCATTTGACTTTCCAAATGGAGATTCAAATAGTACTCGACCAGACTGGGATACGTTCGCATTAGACAATGGTTTCAATTCTATTCAGGAATTTTATGATTATTATATAAAGGAGATTATACACAAAGAAATAGTGGATGAATTACGAGCAGAATTCCCATCTACAAAATTCTATACGATACCATATGGGTGGACTGCGAAAAATTTAGCACAAATGAAACTTGATAATGAATTGTTGGATG
>Ga0209603_1005059_pt1 | contig 10718 bp, 11 predicted proteins | sample COGITO_mtgs_1206_FD_184812 | JGI IMG/M metagenome (GOLD analysis project Ga0209603, IMG submission 184812) | Pelagic marine microbial communities from North Sea - COGITO_mtgs_120607 (SPAdes) (version 2) | ecosystem: Environmental > Aquatic > Marine > Epipelagic ... | reverse complement strand
GTCGGTCGGCTCCAAGGGCGCGGCGCGCGGGAACGCGCGGCCCAGGCGGATCACGGTCAAGATTGCGACGGCCGCGAGCGAGCGCGTGATCGGCCGCGCGGTACGCACAAGACACACTAACACGGCCCGGTTCCCCTGCTCACCCTTAACCCTATTTTTAAACAGCTCTCGTTCGCCAAGCCGGGCGAGACCTTCGATCTGGTGAGCGGCCCTCGTCGCAGCATCAAACCACACCCCTCACCATTTTGCCACTGCATTAACCCCCCCACTCTTGTCCCTTGGCAGCTGCTCAAGACCTGCTAGAGCATTGCGGCCGCCGTGGCGTGGGTGTATTGGAAGGGGGTGGGAGGTGATTACGCAATGAGCGTGTAATGTTTCTTAAAGACCAACAACCTAATCACTACGTGTGTGCCCTGTTGTTTGGGAGGGCCGCGATGGCAGCGAGTACACGCTGGCGCTGGACTTCGCGTCTATCCTTCTCGGTAGCTGTGGTAGCTGCTTCAAAGCACCAACCGTTGGTAGATTGTCTGGTTCCTTTCACGCAATGACTAATATTTCCGGCCCGAAACTTGTTGGTGTCGCATCGTGCGTTGAGGGTTCGCGCTGCTTCTCTGATACAAGTGAAGCGCTGAAACGTCTCGGCTTTTTGCCCCCAAACCCAACCACATACAGCAATGCGCAATCGATTCTGGTCGTTGGCTGTCGGCCGTGTTTGGTTGCACACCTGACCCGACCTGCTTAATGGGCGCAGGTTGTAAAGCGCGTTGTTCGTTTCGTCCCGGTCCACGTGATCAATTGTCTCATCGCCCACCAACGGCCTGTCGGGCCTAAACGTGAGCCACACGACGGCATGTAATAATTTTTGTCTGCCGCCATGCTTGATGTGTGCATACACGGCACCTCTCACGGGTTTTGGTGTGCGCATTGGGCCAAAGTTGTCTCCACGTGTAACCTGGGTCTGCACGCGCCCACGAGACGAGACGCGCAATCTGCCATTGCTGTTGGGTGCCACAAGCCAGCGCTCTGCGCACACACTGAAGCGTGCATGCGCCGGTCCGCGCTCCTCAGCCGGTAGGCAGGTTTGCGGTTCCGTGGCTGGCGCGTATCTGAATTCATAGCCCTTGGTATTCGTGGATGGCTGCTTACAGCATTGCCCAACAGTGCTACCAAAAAGTCCCAATGCCACACCAGCAGCATGCGCGCTTGAATACCAGTGCCAATCAGCTTCGTTCGTGCTGCCTACTAATCGTCCGTAAACTGGTACGCCAATTGACTTTGGGCGCCTCACCACTTGGTTGGTGATTTGTGTAGATCTGGTTGCCCATCGCAAGTTGCTTGCACGGTTATCAGAGCGCTCGCGCACGAAGTCAGTGCCATACTTGGCGACGTGGTCAACCGTGTAGTCTGGGCCTGGCCTAGGACCATGAAAGGCTTCACATACCAGCAGGTGAACCTTGTAATAGCTGTTTCTCCCAATCTGCTTACGCCGATAGCCACATGGCTGCAAGTGCCCCAGGTCTTTGTCGTGATACAAGCCTTCCGCAGAACTCCACATTAACCCGCGTGTGCGCACGTATCCCAGGTTGGACACGAGCAGTTCCGTCGGCGGAAAGTCCGGGTGCACGGCCCACCGCTCGCCCGGCGCATCGTCGTCAAAGAGATTTGGCGGAAGCAGAGTGGGAACAAACATGATCCGGGAACGCTCAGCCACCAAGGCCAGGGGCCACAAGTCACAAGGTTCACCTTACTTGGTACAAACACTACTCGCTGTCCCACTGAGTCTCCTCAGAGCACTGGTCCGCGCTCCACCGCGATTAGAGTGGACGCCGGTCAACAAAAGGCCAAGTTTAGTTCCATAGCCAGGCTAGTTGTCAGCGTGCTAAATTCCTCTTAAGTTTGGTTGGTTAACTTGGATCACGACCGCAATCACTGGACCTAACGCGTGGTGTCGTGAAACGCAGGCTAATCTAACCCTAACGGAATCCCAAGCTCCTGCATGCGCAAGTGACTGCGCTTTTCAAACTCCTTGTTGAAAAGCTCGGTGTATCTGATGTACACGGCGAAGTGATTGTAGTGTTCGGTGCCTGCCGCCTCATGGTCGCGAAAGGCATGCACGGTGAGGTGGGTCTTAATCTCCTTGAACTCGTCCATCTTGTGGAGCACAGCGGTAATCTCGCTCGCAGTTGCCCATAAGTTTGGAAACTCGATCGAGAACGCGTAGAACCCAATATTGCCTTTCAGGTTGGCGGCGGCTTCCAGAAACTTGGACTTGTGACGCTTCCATTGTTTTCGGAGGAAGATCTCAATCTCGTCGACCCCATCGCCAAAGCGCTTCTCGATCTTGGTCGCAACGGCAAGGGCGACGGCTTGCTCGATGATCGACGGCGGCGCAACGGCTTTCTCGACGATCGACGACGGCGCCGCGACGGCTTGGGTGGCGATCGAAGACATCGGTCGTGGCCAGGGTTTGAGCAGCGCCCCAGGTGTGTGTGTGTGTGTGTTTGTGTGTGTATACGTGTGCGCGTGCTAACGGCTTCCAGCGCAATGGGTGCTTGTTACAAGTTGCAAAGCAATCAACAATTTCATACCGAGCGCGCTTACGCTTCTCCTTGTTTCAAAGAGCAAATATTGCAGCACGTCTTCTTCTACCGCGCGATGCTGCCGCCCGGCGCCTAGACGGCGCGCAGCAGCGCCTCCTTTGCCTCCCTTGCCTCCTTTGCCTCCCTCTTGTCCTTGAGATCCTGCAGCACGTTGCACGTTAGCTTCGTGTGCGACTGGCAGACTTGGAACATCAGCTTGTCCAGAATCTCCATGTCGCGCTGCGTCTTAAGCGCGCCGTGCGGCTGCGTCGCCTTGGTTTGCTTGACGATGTTGATCATGGAAGGGGGGTTGGCAGCGTGCAAGGACTCGAGCTTGCGCGCCAGTATGCACGCAAATCCGTTCATCATCGTGGTCAGCGCCGTGTGCTTCTGCCAGTATTGGTCGTCGATGTCCTGCTTGCTGAACCTGTCCCCGGGCCGCTTGCACGCGCCTCGCGGGCCTGCGGGGGCCGCGTCCAGGCCCCGCTTGCGATTGGCCGGCCCGGTGGGCACGGCCCGCGCGCGCTCCGGGCTGAGCGCCTCGCGGCACGCCAGGTCCGTGGCAGCGGGCGTGCGCACGGCGCACGCCACGGGCGACGGCGAGCGCGTGCGCGAGCGTGGCTCGGAGGCCGCCTGGCGAAGCCGCATGCGCACGAGCCTGAGCTCGTTTGGCTCCTGGGCGTGGGCGTGGGCGACGTGAGCGGCGGTGAGCAGCACGCCCAGGTTGTCCCCGCCCACCGGGCCCGGGCTCCCGGGAACGCCCAGCGGCCCGACCATGCGTGTTCCGGTCGGGGTTTCAGCCACAAGCTGCAAGGCTTTGCCTGCACCGTTGGAACGCCCCGTGCAGCCCACGGAACGCGGAGGCTTCTTTTATATATGAGCCTGCAACTTGTGGTCAAGCGGCAAGCGGGGCGTTCCCGGCCATGCGGCCGTCCATGAAGGCGCGGGGCGGCGTCAGGAAGCCGAAGCGGGCCCAGCTGCTGCCGACGCACGCGGCGCAGAAGCGCGCAGCCAGGCACGGCGGCGCCAAGCAGACGCTGGCGCAGATCGACACGTACGGACCGCGCCCGAGCGCGCCCGCGGAGCTCTTCATCGTCGAGGGCCCGGGCATCTACCGCGTGCGCAGGGAGCAGCTCGTGTCGCTGCAGACGATGAACGGCCCTCCGCAGGACGCGGCGCAGTCGGAGCACGCGCGCAGCGCGGAGGGGCGGCGCCCCGTGTTCATCAACGCCGGCAAGCCGAGCGAGGCCAACCCCAACGCGGGCGCGTGCTTTCGCGGCCACGAGTTCGAGCCCAAGGTGTCGGACGTCTTCGAGACGGAGTGGGCCGACCCCAAGCCGCTGACGTGCACGCACGGCCACTCGGTCTACTGCTCGCAGGCCGACGCGCTTGCGCGCTACGCGGGCGGGCGCGCGCTCTCCGAGGGCGGCGCGGTGCTCTTCCTCGTCCTCTTCCTCAACCAGGGCGAGCACCGCCTGGCCAGCAAGCCAAAGGAGGGCGAGTGCCGCAACGAGTGGAATTTGCAACGGGCGCGCGTGCACAAGAACCTGCGCAACCTCTTCCTCGTCTACCCGCACGACGTGGAGCCCTTCCTTGCGCTGGACGGCTGGCCGTTCCGCGCGGGCAACCCTGCGGCCCGCGCGGACGCCGCCGCGCCCGGGCTCCTGGGCACGCCCAGCCTGCTTGCGTGCCTGGCGACCATCGTGTCGGACAAGTCGGAGGGCGCGCCGGGCGCAAGCTACCAGGCGTCCATCGCGGGCTACCACGACCGCTGCCGGCTGCACGTCCTCCCCCTCAAGCACGCACAAGAGATCAAGAAGCTCGTCCAGCACTTTGAGCTCGGGTCCCTCTTCAAGCCGCTCGTGGAGCACGACGCGGGCTGCTGCGGGATGTCGAAGCTCGAGACGTACCGCTCCAACGCGATCCGCCAGATCGGCGCGCCGGGCGGCGGGGACCTGGACGCGCAGTGGCTCGGACGACGCGCCGAGATGCTCTTCGCAAAGACGTGGGTGCAGCACTGCGACATGGCGCACCCCAACGGGGAGGTCGACGGCGGCGGCAACCCGGTGCTCGTGCCGCTCCTGCCCGGGTGCGCGGAGGAGCGCAACGGCTCGCCGTGGCTGCACCTGGACCGGGAGCACTCGGGCTCGCTGCATCACCGGCAGGTGAAGGCCGCGCTCTTGCGCATCTGCGGGCGGGAGCCCAGGACGTGGGACAACCCGCAGGCCAGCGACGCGGAGGTGATTCGCGCGCTGCGGACGGAGCTGAAGGCGGCGCGATCGCGCATTTGCTCGCTGCAGGGCGAGGAGCCCGACACGAGCGAGTCGGGCTCGGCGTAAAAGCATATTGCTGGGAGCCCAAGGGGTAGGACGAGGAGTGCATGTGATGGGGTGGGTCTTTTACGCCATCTTGGGCGGCGTCCTGTTTGGGTGCCTGCTGCTGCTCTGCCTCGTGGTGCGGTGCGTGCAGGACTGCTTCTACCCCGAGGGCACGCGCGGGCCCAAGGTGCGCACGTACAACGACGGCGGCGAGGACCGGTACCTCGGCCCCGACGGGCCATCATGGAAGACAAAGTTGTCCCCGCCGCCGCAGGAGGTGTACCGACCGTAGTAGGCGCGGTGACTGTCTACGCGCGTGAACACGTTTTGTTTAAAAAAAGCAGGAGCAAACCTTGTTAAAAATGACACACCCTCACACCCCCGCGCATGAGTCCATCGTGGCAGCAGCACAGGATGCAGATGCGCTTGAGCGTGGGCAGGTCGCTCAGAAAGCGCTTCCACACCTCCTCGTCCATCGTGTGGCTGAAGTAGTAGACGGCGCGGTTGAACGTGATCGTTTGGTTCCCAACGGCCGCCCCAACGTGGTGCAGCGAGTTTCTCATCAGCGCCCGGTGGGAATGGAGGGAGATGCAGGGCACGAGGACGCCCATCTCGTTGAGGCGCGCGAGCACGATTCGCTGCAACGCGGGGCTCACCCGCGCCAGCGCAAACAGCGTGCTCGCGGAGCTCGTGCACGCGACAATGTGCTCGAGGCAGTCGTCGTCAAGCGCAAACTCAGCACCCCCCTCCCCCTCGTCCATCTCCCCGTTCGGCACGCTCGGGTGCACAAGTTGCAGGTTACGCCTTGCGCCGCGCCTCGAGGGCCCTGCGGATCGCGGCGGCGCGCCCTGCGTCGCCCTTGCGCTCCGCCAGACGCAATTCCTCCTCCGCCCTCTGGACGGACACGAACTCGGTCCACATCAGGCCACGCGCCTTCTCGTGCCAAGTGCAGCGCAGCGGCTCGCGCAAGGTGACGACCAGCTGGCGGGGCGGGTAAAGTGTCGCGATTGGCATTATTGAACACGCGCCCCTTTGCCACCACCAACAATACGGCGACACAAGTGTAAAAGTTCATTACAAACGGTCACCCCACAAACTCCAACAGCGCGTCACAAAACCCGTCAAACCCGCGCAGGTTGCACAGCACCGACGGCGCGTTGTCCTTGCCCACCTTGTACAGCACCCAGCGCCGCTGGTCCGGCACGAGCGCGAGCCGCTTCACGCCCGGATCGGGCGGCGCCGTCTCGAAAAACGGCAGGCTCACGCGCCCCACAAAGGCGTCCTGCTTTCGCATCGGGTCCTCGCCGCCCTTGGTGACCAGCACGGCCACGCCCGCCAGGATTGCGCACGCGCGCTCGACCGGGTTGGTGCCGTGCATCCAGATGAACTCGGTGCCCGCCATGGCGCAGCTGTGCGCCTGGTTCACCTGATCGGCGTGGTCGACGCCCGCGGCCGTGCTCGCCGCGCGGCTCATGAGCAGCGTGCGCCGCACGCCCACGACGCTCGACGGCAGCAAGAAGGAGAGCAGCATATCCCGCAACACCTGCCATGGGCGCCAGGTGGCAAGTATGCGTGCGTGCGTAGGGAAAAGATTGGTTCAAAGTAAAGGGGGCGCACCGACTGGCCCGCCTCCGACTCGCCCGCCTGCGCGAGCGCCAGCAGCCGTTTCTCGCGCGGGACCGAGTGGTCGGCGGCCGCGCGGAGCGAGACAAAGTCGCCGGGGCCGTGCTTCAGCAGCAGGTTGTGCGCCATGCACGCGGCCGAGTTGCGGAAGAAGAGGTCGGCGAGCGCGCCGTGATTGGCGGAGGTCGTCGTCGTCGTCGCTCGCCTGCCGATCGAGTGCGCAACGTGCTTGAGCACGGCCATCGTGAGCATTCCCGAGGAGACGGTGTTCGCAAGCTCCCAGGCCTCCGCGCGCTCCTCGCGCTCGGCCTCGATCTCGGCCTGCGTCTTGTCCGCCTCCCCGTCCATCTCGTCGCCCGCCCGCTCCTCGTCGCGCCCCTCGCGTCTGCGCTTCCGCTTCGCGGGCTTGGGGATCCGCATCACCTTTGCGAGCGACGTTGCGTCGGCGCGCCGCACGACCTCCTGCGCATTGGCCACATCCATGGCCGTGCGGTCGTTGTTTCTGGCCTCGATTGCGGCAAGCAGCACAAACAGGAGCACCGAGCTCTGCCGTATCAGCGCGTTCGTCTCCTCGGCGTCCTCGTCCTCCTCCTGGCGATCGCCCAGCGTGTGGCGACGGTACAGGCTGATGCCGCAGCACACCAGCCCCATGGCCGCCTTCTTGCTCACCTGCTCGCCGTTGGCGATCGCGTCGCGCAGCTTGCAGAGCGTGCGCCCGATCGAAAGGTGGGCGGTGAGCGCCAATCGGTCCGCGGATGTTCGGCTGCGCAGCTTGTCGACCAATTGCTCGACCGTGCGCTTGCGGCCGCCGCTGCCCAGCTCGGAGGAGCTTTCCGACATCGTGTCGCTATCTGCAGAACCGTGCAAGTTGTGGGATATGTTCTAGCGGCCGGGAATGCACGCGGTCGCCGTTGCGCTAAGCGCGCTTGCGGTTTGCGCGCTCGTGTTGCGAACCTTTCAGCGTGCAGCGCGCAGCCAACGCGTCGTCCTCTCCGACGTTCCGACGGCGCGGCGTTTCTCGTACCAGTCGCTGCCCACGACCATCGTGTAGGGATACGGGAATGGGGGTGGGGATGATGACGCCGCCGCCGACGACGACGACGACGTCGCCGCCGCCGCTGGAAGCGCTGGAGGACCTGCGCGTATACAATGCGGTGAGCAACCTGCACAACCAGCTGTCCGAATGGGCGCACACGGCGGACCCGCCCGAGTTCATCGTTCGCCGCCTGCTGGCCGACCGCAACGACATCACCATCGACGTCGTCGGGCTGCGCACGAGCTGGATCGATCGGTTCGTCGTGACCCTCAACGCAAAGGAGCTCACGGCCATGGCCGGCACGCTGGGCGTCGAGCGCAAAAGCCGCGCGTGGCCATGCGCATCGTTTGCAATGGGCAATCTGCAGCGATGGATGCGCGCCACCATCGAAGAGAACTTGCAACTTGTACTAGTTGGTGAGGTGTGAAGCGCACGCACGCACGCACGCGTGTGTGTGCGTGTGCGTGCGCGTGTGCGTGTGCGTGCGTGTGCGCACGCATACCCGGTTCGGGGTGCGCAAATGTTTTTAATACACCCCCACGACCTGTCCATCCACGAGGTCGATCGCGAGCAGCTGACCATAGCCGAGGGCGCGCGCGTCCTCTTCCGCGTCACCGCGTCGTTCGATGGCATCTTCATCCACGGAAGGTTCCCGGGGTGCAAGGTGAAGCACGAGGCGCTCGTCTTCCTCAAGCTGCGCAACGGGCACGGCTGGGTCTGGGCGTCGAGCATCTCGGTCGTCAACGACGGCAAGTTCCCCGTGGACGAGCCCAGCCTCGGCAACGACTTCCTCTTTGTCTGGCCCGTGCCCGTGGCCATCAACGCCTTCTTTGAGATCAAGGAGAAGCGGCGGGTGCAGGCATTGGTGCACTCGAGCACCTTTGACGCGTGCGTGATGGCCCACCCGCCGTGCATCTCCTACGTGCCGAGCAAGGACGGGACCGCGGGGCGGCTTGCGCTGCCCACGGTGCGCAGGCTTGAGGCTGCGCAGCTCACGGTTGCGCAGCGCCTCTTTGTCGCATCGCTCGTGCCGCACGTCGCGCCGTTTTCCACGCGCAACTTGCCCGACAAATGGTGCGCTCGGCTGAAGCGGGACGACCGTGCGCAGTTTGAGGAATGGCGCGCGGCCAACGGGTTGCGTGCGTCGTCCGAGCACGCGGCCGCGACCTGCTTGGGCAATTCGCGCTTGCATGCAAACGCGCGCGCAGCTGGCGGCAACGGCGGCAACGGCGGCAACGGCGGCAACGGCGCTGGCGCCAGCCGCCGCGCAACCGCGTGCCCGCTGCTGGAACTTCCCGACGACCTGCTTGAGCGCATCGTGAGCACGCACCTCAGCAAGTGCCTCCTGGACTCGGACCTGCTGCAGGCAAAGGTCTGCGCGTGCGCCCGCATCTCGACGCAGTTTGGGCGCGTCACTCGGATGGCGGCAAACCGCATGCTGGACCGCGTGGTCGACGCCGCGCAGTCGCTCCTGACCGATTGCTCCCGTGAGCCGCTCCAGGTGCAGCTGATCGTGCACGCTGCGGGCCTGTCGCTCAGGCACGCCCTGATGATGTCCCGTGGCAACTGGGGCCTGTACATGCACCTCCGCCGCCGCTTTCAGGTCCATGGCCACGACATGACCGCAGAGCAGCGGTGGCGCCTCCTGTGGTGAGATGCGCCCGTCACCAGTCGTGTAACCTTGCTTCTTGTGTGGGTGTGCGGTTGCGTGCGGTTGCGTGTGTACAATTGCGTGAGAACCGAAAACAGATCGAGGCGGTGCGTGCCATGTCTGCGCCCCACAGATACGCCATTGAATCTGACGACGGTCGCATCGACGAGAACGGCGACAAAGACGGCGAGCAGGACGCGGAAGCGCCGCTCTTTTCAGCCATGTCCCTCATCGAAGACTTGGCGGAGCAGATCGGGTCGGGCAACTACGTGCGCCTCTCCGCGCTCCTGAAACAGGTGCACCGCAACCAGGAGAGGGCGGAGAAGCGGTGCGCCTCGGAGAGCTGCAACCAAGACGTTGAGACGGCCGTGGAAATGGTCGCCCAGTGCCCGGCGGCGATCAATACGCGCCTCTGCTGCAAGTATGTCGGCAACGATCGCTTCATCGGTGCCGTCGTCAAACGCAAGCACGACGAGATGACGTCGCTGCTCGACAAGGGCCAGCCGCGACTCCTCACGCTGCTCTCCACCAAGTGGCTCGAGGCCGTGGTGCGCGAGCTGCTCGACGTGGAGGCGTCCATCTCGGGGGCGACCTTGCACAAGATTCGTCACTGCCTGCGCGCGGTCTTCGTCATGCGCCTAGGCTTGCTTCCGCTCGTGCTCAAGCGGCTGGCCGCGCTGCAGCTGACGCCCAAGACGCTGTTTGCGCGCTACTTTTGCGAGCCGCCCGTCGAGGGCGACTGCGGGCAGGGGCCCAACCCGATGCAAATCCTGGACCTCGAGCCGCGCATGCTGCGCTGGTTCCTGGGCCTGCCCGAGACGGCGCCGTACCCGCAGCTCAACCCGAGCTGCGAGAAGATTGCGCCCTGGGGTTCGCCCGGCTGGGAGCTCGTCATCAAGGCGCACATCAGCGGCGGCGACAACCCGCTCGTCAACTGGCCGTGTACGTGCGTGAGGTGCAACAACGTGGGGCTGCCCGTGATGCCGCCCAACGAGCGCCAGGCCAGGTTTGAGGAGATCTACAAGTCGGTCAACCAGTGGCCCATCGCCGTCTTTGCCGACTCGCGCGGCATCGAGTTTGACTCCACCGAGAAGTTCAGCAAGGCCGACGGGCGCGACTTTGACGTCATGGGCATGCGCTGCCGCGACCCGGAGGAGGGCGGCGGCGAGTGGTGGCACCGCACGCGCCACGGAAAGCGCACGCGCTCGTTGGCGCAGCTCGACGGCGACCACGGGGTTGAAGGGGGGGACAATCCCATGGTCGCCGACCTGCACACGATGCCGCCCAACTGAGGCGCACCCTTTTTGCGCGTACAGCAAGGACCGGTGACCGCGGCGTCCCGCGTGCGGCCCTGGGGGTTTGTTGGGGGAGGGGGGGGGGGGGTGGAAAAAGGGGGGAAAAAGCACATTTGCCGCCTTTTTTATTGCCACCAAACCGTTGGTCGGTCAAGTGGTGACAGTCAGGGCGCCCACCGAGTTATTAATTACTCACCGAGCGAAAAACAGAGTGGG
>Ga0209603_1005058_pt1 | contig 10720 bp, 14 predicted proteins | sample COGITO_mtgs_1206_FD_184812 | JGI IMG/M metagenome (GOLD analysis project Ga0209603, IMG submission 184812) | Pelagic marine microbial communities from North Sea - COGITO_mtgs_120607 (SPAdes) (version 2) | ecosystem: Environmental > Aquatic > Marine > Epipelagic ... | reverse complement strand
AGTTGATAACCGGTAATTGATATTTTAATGCCTGAATATCAGATTGAAGTGAAAATACCAACGTATGGTTTAATATTTCCAATGTAATCATTTCAAATATTTTAGAACATTTCGAAATGAAATCTCTTGTAGAATTTTTCAAAAAAATACAGACAGGTTTGAAGTCTCGTAAGTTAGTTGTAAATTCTATAGATTTAACACAGATGTTTTCGGCGCTATATGGAAATGTAAGCACGCTCGCACCACTGTCCTCGACAATTAAAGTGGCGTCTGAATAGTGGTTGGGTACATTTGAGACACATGCGTTCATCAACCATTTGAGTGGAAGTGTAACCGACATTTTTTATTCGCTACGCTTCACTATGTTACAAAAAATCAATATATTCGTTACATATATCAATTAACTGAGAATTGACCCTCACGATCAAAGGACCGTACAAATAATAACACTATTTAAACCAATCGTTTTCACACATAAATGAACAATCAAAATAAAATACTTATTAGTATTGCAATTACATATTTTATGACGGTGATGATTATAGCACTGAAAATGTCAAGTGATACTGGAAATGACGATGACGATCACACAGAAAAATTACAAGAAGAAAAAATAGAATAAAATAGATTTTTTTTTATCGTATTTATTGTCTTATAATTTTCACTATTTTTCTATTTTGGGGCAAAACAATTGAAGGTACCATTTCTGTTTTATTTTTCACAGTTCTGACGTTGTCGTCATCTCGTGCTCGTTTTTTCGTTGTCGATTCCTTTTCATTTTTCTGATCAATAGATCGCCAGTGACTCTCGAGCTGTTTCATGTTAAAATATACCGAAGACATTTCATCACGTATTTTTGCTTATATAGACGAAATCACATGACTTGAAACATGTGGTTTCGAATTACCACGATCTGAAACATTTTCGTAATATGGTGATTCGTATACAAAAAATAGTTTAGAAATTTTCAACACAAATGGATTATGACCGACTAATAACACAAATATACCAGATATAACGATGTTCCGCCTTTGTGAACCGAACATTAATATCAATATAGCAATCAAACATAAAAAACAAATAAATGATTTTGTGATTCGGGAATGTGATATTTCAAAGAGTATCAATGATACCAACACCAACTGTGCCGATAAATTGACACAAGTTGGAAAAAAGTAAACCGACGGGATTTGTGTGGGTAAAAGCAAATAAGAAAAAATTACCACCAAAAATTCGATGGTTAAAAACTTTGCAATCGTATGATCACGATATCGGATCCAGTGAACAAATAACTGAAGTAATAAAAGTGACAGGATAACTGGAGGAATAAACAGCAAAAATGCTGGTAGCTCCGGTGGGTTCATTTTCACGTCAAATGTACCGATATTTGAAACAAAAAACATTAAACACAGAAGGAAAATGAACCCAAAAACGCATCGGCCAATCTTTAGCATTTTTTTTGTGGATTTATAGAAACAAGTATATAGTATATTTTTTTAGCAAATACAACTCAATGTCGGAAACATTTAAAGAAAGCGGTGCTATTGTTTATGTTGCTATTACAATTATAGTATTTGTATTTTTTGTGTTGGTTGCAGTATGGATTATGACAAGGAAGAAAAATAATACATACTCTTTCGTGGACTCAGAAAACAAAAGTGATACTGTGGAGCTTGTGAATAATAGTGACGAGGCAAATAGTGACGAGGCAAAAATAAACAATTTCACATTAGAAGACAGCGAAGAAGAAGAAGATATTGATTTATATTCAGATAAATTAGAAGACGACGATCAATTGCAAGCCGTTTAATAGATGCCATCCGCCTGGGCCTTGTCCCTCAAATGTGGCCCGCGCAAAGCAAATATTATTTATTTACAGCACACATGAAAAATTTCATTGAAACCGTTTTTTTCTAATTTAATGTGAGAATTACACCTGCTTAAACATGTTTTTGAATCAGAAAATATATTTTCGCAAGTACTGCAATGATCAGTTTCACTTTTTATTGCAGTACTTGTCGATAATAACCTGCGAGAATCGCTCTGTTCAGCGGCGTACAAATCTACCGTTCCGTAAGTTTCTAATGAGTCCATAACCGTTAATGATTTAATTATCAGGTGATCAGGCACCTGTAATTCGCCGTCTTTCCCGTCTATACCATTTTTCCCATCGATTCCATCTTTACCATCTTTGTCTATATTTAGAAACATCACGAGTAAAACGACATTGATCAATAAACTTAGAATCACAAATCCCCAAATCAAACGCGTGGGTGAATTTTTGGAAAAATCTCTTGGTTTTCGTCCGCTCATTTTTATATAATCGTTGACACATATAAATAGTTCATATGTGCCAACGTATGCTCGACATCAAAATCTGAAGGTATATAATAGGTTATTTTTTTTATTAAATAATATGAAATTGTCCGCTTTATTACTTCTATCTACTTTTACTGGCAGTAATGCGTTTTACAAAAGTCACGACATTAACACACACGACGATGGCTCTGTGCATTTGTTTGAGAAAACACAACATCGTAGATTAACTACCAAAAATTTGAAAGCCAATTCAGACACTACAAATACAAAATTCACAGTTCACGGATCTGAATATATTACTATGAATTTACATGTGGATGGCGGTGCTGTTGTTGGCGGTTTGGAATTCGAAAACAATGACGATGTTTTTGGAACCAAAGCTTTATCATCTTTAGCTGGTGATGGTATTACAGTAAGTGGTGGTAAGTTGACCGCACTTGCACTCGGTACTTCCGCAAGTACTGCATTGGCTGGGGATACTACTACTATTTCGTCTGGTCAAGCCTCGGCGATCACGGCGAATACTGCTAAGACAGGCATTACATCTGGTCAAGCTTCAGCGATTACGGCGAATACTGCTAAGACAGGCATTACATCTGGTCAAGCTTCAGCGATTACGGCAAATACTGCTAAAGTGAGTATGGCCTTGGGTACTACCTCAAGTACTGCATTGGCTGGGGATACTACTACTATTTCGTCTGGTCAAGCCTCGGCGATCACGGCAAATACTGCTAAGACAGGTATTACATCTGGTCAAGCCTCGGCGATCACGGCAAATACTGCTAAAACAGGCATTACATCTGGTCAAGCTTCAGCGATTACGGCTAACACTGCTAAAGTGAGCATGGCCTTGGGTACTACCTCAAGTACTGCATTGGCTGGGGATACTACTACTATTTCGACTGATCAAGCTTCCGCGATTACAGCGAATACCGCTAAAGTAGTATTGACTGCTGCTGCTAATTCAGGACTCACTATTAGTGGTTCAGCTATTTCGGCAAACCTCGCAAGTGGTGCCATTAAAGATGCGTTGGATGCAGTTGAAGCGGCTGATACCACTACAGCCGTTCAAAAAGAGTATCGGTTAGAAAGAATGGTATTAGTGCTTTGTAACACGCTCGGAATTAAATATGAGCACTTGGTCAGAGCCGTCGATGAGGGCTCGTTTGATCCGTATGGCCGATTTAGTGCAATTCAAGTCAATGACGACGACCTGTATTCAACCGACAGTAATAGTAAATTCGTTGATGTTACAGCGGTAAGTACTGCTTTGTGTAGTACTTACACAAATTACGCAACTTCATGTGCCTCTGGATATTCAAATAGACATGCGCTCACCATGTGTGCGAGTGGTACGTGCGCAGCTTCTGACTTCACAGCCTCCGGTTCATGTTGTGTCCCAAATTAAATAAGTAAAATAATTCACCCAGGTATAATAATTCAATATTTTTAAATGTTTATTAATGTATAATCTATATTTACAATGTTTATTAATCTATAATCTACATGTTCAAAGCGAAATTTTACATAAGTTGGAAATAATGTATTCACCTCGCTCATTGATTAAACTTGCCATTTATAACTAAAATCGAAATTTGTAAGATAGACAAAATCAAAAAAAAGCAATAAATAGTTACCAATAAATTATAAATTACTATGAACATTTTGATAGTAAGTATCTATTATATACTGGTATCCTCTTTGCTCTTTATTTTACAATTATTCCGTACTTTTTCAAACCCTTCTTCATCATAAAATACGTTACTTTCATGTTAGGTGCGTTGTCCCATTTTCGACGAATTGTTGGGGTTATTTTTTTCGACAGACCGAAATCGAGGATTTTGAGGTTATCGTCGTTATCGAACATTAAATTCAACGCATTTCCATCATTGTGAAGGATGGAAATTTGATCAAGTTTTTCCATAATCGATAACAGTTCTCTTTCAAATCTTTCATCTGATTCATCAAGTTCGTCAACAACTCTCGCAGCCATTACCTCCATGAAAATACGTCTTTTTGGTAGATCCACATGCATTATTTCTGGTGCTATTCCTGCTTCAAACGCTTGGCGTTGAAATCCGACTTCTTTTTGTATCATTTTCGTAGATTTTTTTGGTTTATACTGTTTCATTGCAGCTTGTAGTCCATTCGGAAATTCTACCAAAAAAACTACACCATCTTTACCGTCTTCCCCCAGTTGTTTCAAAATTGTAAAATCATCCATTTTTTTTTTAGCCTGTGAGATTGATAAACTACTTTATTTATAGAAAAAAAACAGAATATTCGTAACATTTATTGGATTTTATATATTTAAGTAATTTATCAATTTTCTATAATGAATCTTCTGATAGATTTTTGTTTAAACGGTTTTAAAGAAGGGCGAAGCGCGAAAAAACCAGACAAAAGTTCTCCAAAACAAAAATCATATGTGTGTTGTGCAAATTTTTGTTGCAATAGTTTTCAAACCGTACACTCTGAATGGACAACACAATTATCAATCAATAATAAAATTCATGTTTTTTGTTGTACCGACTGCAAATTCGAATTTTTATCAAATCCAAGTCAAATTGGAAGTTATTCGCCTAAGACAAAAACAGAGAACGAAAAAACTTTACCAGCGCTGCATTTGGATACATAGTATATAAGATACAAGCAAAAAGCAAATGACAAGCGCGAAGCGCGAAAATACACTGCTTCTTAACCCATCTTTTAGAGCAATAGTCTATATAAATATATGTTCTTTTGCATTTTGTTGGCTCATTCATTTTCTATACGGATATTTATTTTAACAAATATAGGTTTTTGCCAGAATCAAAATCATCTCGCGGGCAGCCTGCGAAATAAAGTTTAGAATTTTTGACAAACTTTTTCCAACTAAATATTAAACATGAAAAACCTATATTTTCTTCACATTTTTCCGAAAAAACACCGGAATATTCCGGTGTTTTTTTAGGGATTTTCGTTACAAATATAGGTTTTTGCCAGAATCAAAATCTAAAAAAAAAGTTTAGAATTATTGTCTGAGCTCTGCTCACAGTCAAATCTGAAAAACCTATATTTTCTTCACATATTTTAGAAATTATTAGATTTTGTATATAATAACCAATGAAATGTGTAAAAGACCGTTACAGGATTCGGGGGCGAGTGTCAAAAAACGGCAAAGAACTTCGTCCGCCTTCGGCTCCACGGATATTGGAGATTTGGTTTTTTTATTCTTTACTGCAGCATCGTGTGGTCTTTGCCAGGGTTGTGACCTTTGCCACCCAGAAGAATGTAAACCAGAAACAGCCAATGCAATCAAAAAATACGACATAATCTACAAACGAGTTGGACATGGATTCGATCTAACCTTTGCCAGTTTAACCTGCCTGTTTATTCGGATACGTGAAGATTTCAAATTCTATTGGACTCCAACAGCTAAAGATAACCACCAAGGTCGGTCATACGTTAAAATTGCGGATGATAATGGCGACCCATTCGGAACACAAGCCTTAAAATTTGGCAGTCTGGCTTGGGGTCAGGTAACGCCAGCGGCAATGCTCGGCACTGCTGAGATGCCCCTCCAAAATTTCAAACATGACTTTTCAGTAGACCATATTGACAACAACCCCTCAAACAACGATGTTTCAAACGGAATGATTATGACAAAAGCCGAACACAATGGAAAAACGACTCGGTCGGCCGAAACCATAGCAACTGCAGCCATGAGTCAATCAGCCCCCTGCACCATGTCCGTTTTTGTTTCCAAAGGCAATCCCCTTCACGATTCTGAAAGAAATCCAGTCGTCATAAATTACGATCATCGCAAAGAAGTTATGGACGATTATAAGCTTAGATCACATGACATTACAAATTCTATTGCACATAAAGATATGCCTAACAGAAATAGCTTGGTCAAGATCAACTACAATGGTCAGGATTGCTTGGCGCAATTCTCCTGGTACGACTTGCCCGATCTTGTAGGTGAAATTTGGAAAAAATTGAAGAAAGTCGATCATCTCACTTTGGAATTACCGATACCTCCATTAACTGAATACTACGTCAGCAACATGGAAAGATTCAAAACTGTGACGAAATCCACTCAAAATGCAAAGATTCGAGACTTCCGAGGTCAGGAACGCCCTCAGTTTGTTTTGATGAAGAAGGCTCTTTTATTTTATCGTATCGTTGCCTTGGTATTCCACAGAGAACAAATGAATGAGTACATTGCCGAACAGAAAGCCAAGACAGGCATAGTTTGGACATTCGCTACACTGCAGGTGGACCACATTGATTTTAAGTCAACCAATCACTATGCCAATAATTTGCAATTCCTGATACGTCAAGAGAACGCTGAAAGATCAAACAGTCGTCCTTGCCGTATTTGGGAAATTGGTAAGAAAGATGCTGAAATCGAATACCCGTCGGTTACAGCTGCAGCCAAGGCGATGGGATATAAGAGTAGGACGGCAGTGTGCAACATTCTTAACAACAATAAACATAAAAAATGGCGTGGTGAATACATTGTAAAATAAAAATTTGTTATGTTTTTACACTAATTAACTGTTCGTTTTCTTCTAACTCTGTTGTAATAACCACACTTCCAGATGGTACGCTTGGAAATACCAGTGTTTCTTCCAATAAATCTTGGTATTCTTTTTCAATTTCATCATTGTCTATTCCTTCAATTGAATCGGTGGATGAAATGACTTCGTTAATTTCGCATGCGTCCGAGATCATTTCTGTCAATGTTTCTTGCATTTCTTCCACTTTATCAATATCGTTCGCTTTCAAAAAATGCTTAAACGTGTTTGATGTCATTTTGATGGCGTTTAAATGCATCTTGGTTACATTCAGTGACTCTAACGTGTATCGCTTATTGAGTAGTGACAGCATTCGACTTTCTAACTGTTGTTGGTGCCGACGAATTAACAGTACTCTTTTTAGATGTCTTGTAGATAGTGATTTCGAATTCATGTTTTGTTTTGCTTTTCTTCTTTCTTCATCGATTTGCTTTTGATATTTGTCAATTAAACATTGCAACATCTGTTCAACATTATGCAGGGATTGGATGGACTCTATTATTTGTACTGCTTTGCTACGTCCAAAAAAATTACCCATACATTTATTTTAAATATTATAGTATTTATAGTCAAATGTATTTTATAATATCATGTTGGCCATTTCTTTTTACCGACCAAAAGAATATTTCTCTGGTGCATTTAATAAATTTGTAACTTGGATAACTGCGGGCGAGTACTGTCATTGTGAACTTGTAGTTGAAATGGCGTCTAAAGATATTATGGATATTGTGAAGGAGGTATACGCAAAAGCGACTACTGGTAATTACGACAAGGAAGATTGTAATCGAACTTTAAGTCAAATTGAGAATTTTTTTTTCTCAACACATTTTCGAAAACACATTCAATCTAATGACCGCATTACATTATCCTTTTCGCTATTATGGGGAGAACCAATGTCAGTCCGTACTTTGCAAAAGATGTCACATGATTCTTGGTTTAAAATACCAGAAGTGACCGATGATAATGCAAACATTGTCGACATACCTTACAAAACCCCAAAGACAATCTCAGAAACTGTAAAATTTGCAATAGAAGAGTTGGGAAAGGATTATAACCAGTCTGGTGCTTTATTTTCATGGCTACCATTTACACAAAACGAGCATAAACGTAAACAAAAGACTTATTATTGCTCAGAGTTCTGTGCCACCGCTTTACAAAGAATTGGTTATATAGAAGAGGTTAACGCTTTACACTGTACACCAAATAGCTTGTATAACACTTTATCGAAAAATAATAGGATTCATAATGACACGAAAACCACTCTATAAATATAAATATGGATAGTATCAAATTATGGAAGAATTAGAATCTGTGGAAACCGCTGACGACAGTGTTGTTAATCAACCTATATTTTTATATAACGTACCATTACGTTTTCAGAACCCTCAACTTATCCTAAGAGAATTTTCACAGTTTGTATCGGTGGTGGCTGCTGTTTTTACCATACTTGGTCTTTTTTTAGGATACATATCTAATCATCTGGTTGGTATTAATGCATCCTCGTTATTAATATTCAGTTATATTTTGATATTTATACAACACAGTTTGGTATATACTAATTTATTATCAAATGGTTGGGGGACATCGCAAGGAAAATTTTGGTGTGAGGTGAAGATCATGATTGCGCGTGGTTTCAATACCATACGTACATCAATTCGATTATTAATAACACCGCTTTTATTTACCGTCATGAGCGTGAAATTAGGTATCAAAGATCCACTCACAATTCTCTTTTTAGTTATGTTATCTATCATCAGTGAAATAAATGCAGGCACCTCCGAAAATTTGAACCAGTATGATATGCAATCAAATGAAAAGTTTATCGATTCAAATCACTGTCTATTGCTGGAATATTTGAATATGTACCAAAAAGCAAACAATTTGAAAAAAATAATATGGGGTCCTTTCTGCATGTCAATAATCATTCAATTTGTTTTGTTAACCGCTTTAATTATATGTGGCTCGAGCATAGGGAGTATACCGTTCATTGTTATTCTTTACTGTGTTTCACAACACATTCTGTCAGGATTACACCTTCTTAACGTTATAACTTACGTTAAACTGGAGATATTTCGAAGTTTGTCGGAATTATTCTTTATACTTGTATCTATTGTAGCTGATAATATTTGAAGGTGATGATTGAATGCACAAAAAAAACTATATTCGAGCCTGCGAGCCTGCGTTACGAAAATTGGGCCTTGGCCCTCGGCTCCGCCAAATAAAAAATCGGCCAGCAAATAAAAAATATCATATATAAGCAAATACAGATTTATACAACAAAATGAATATACCATCTGTGGAATTTTACGATGAAAAAACACAGTCAATAAAGACTGCAAACTGGGGTGTTATCAATTCTGTCCTGGTTTCAATTTATTTACTGGCTAATTCACAAAATATAAACGAAGTTGATTATGTATATCAAACTGTAATTGCTTTTGTTTATGTTTTGTTTCCTTTATTTTTGTTGAAATTTTCGATACAATATCGACAAAGATTCATCGTAATAATATACAAATTATTAAGTTTATGTCATATTTTAAGTTGTTTCTTGCGAGCTTTTGTTTTCATGGCTGTCATTTATGAATCAAATACTATTTGTGGACATTGCCTTTCATCGACAAACACGACATGCATGATTAACTATAACAAAACAATTGTTGAAATTGATCGAGTTGATTGTCAAGATTTGTTATTAAACAATATGTTTTTCATTTTTATTAACCTGTTTATGATTGTAGCGACATTACAAACTTTAAATGGTCTAAAATTGATAATTAAGAACAAACAATTACCTAACGTCATTGCCAAAAATATGGATGTACCCGATATAGAACATAAATCTGATTTAGAAGAAAATAAATATGTTCCACCTCAGAACTTAAAAGAAAAAGTAATTTCGAGCGAAATTATCCAAATTAATGAAGAAATTGAAGAAGAAAATGAAGAAAGAACTATAACTCACACAATATAATAAACAAACAATTTTTTTTAAATATATAAAGGTGTTTCAAAACCTAAAATGCAGATATTTGTGAAAACACTAACTGGGAAAACTATCACTTTGGACGTTGAGCCCAGTGATACTATTGAAAACGTCAAATCCAAGATCCAAGACGCCGAAGGCATTCCGCCAGAACAGCAGCGGCTCATATATTCAGGAAAGCAGCTGGAAGACGGAAGATCCCTGACAGACTACGCTATAAACAAGGAGGCGACGCTTCATCTGGTATTGCGGCTGAGAGGCGGATGCTGTAGGTGTTCATGTAGATGCTGTAAAAGAATAAAATAGATCAAAATAAAAAAATGTACATATTATATTTTCACTCCACATTTATTGTTGATAGTCTATTTTTTTTTTTACATATATTACCGATTTTTTTTTCTATATCCAAAACAAAAACTGAAGCAACAAACGGTTTTTTCTTCGGGTTCTGTCTTTACAATGCTACGACAAGTTGGGCACGTTTCATCTCTACCAAGCTTTGACTGATAGCCAAGCCATTCTTCTATACAATGACTATGGAATACATGTTTGCAGTTTAGTTGTGTCATTTTATCGCTATGTTCTATTAAGCAAATTTGACATTCTTCCTCCAAAAGTTTAAATTTTACTGATTTTTTCATAAATAGAGTAATGTGGAAACATATAAATACTTGCTTTCCAGGCATATTTGACCAACAATAATATCATCTATGATAGGTTTTTCAGATTTGACTGTGTTTAAGCTCAGACAAAAATTCTAAACTTTTTTTTTTGTGATTTAGATTCTGGCAAAAACCTATATTTGTAACGAAAATTCTGAAAAAAACACCGGAATATTCTGGTGTTTTTTCCG
>Ga0209603_1005056_pt1 | contig 10723 bp, 11 predicted proteins | sample COGITO_mtgs_1206_FD_184812 | JGI IMG/M metagenome (GOLD analysis project Ga0209603, IMG submission 184812) | Pelagic marine microbial communities from North Sea - COGITO_mtgs_120607 (SPAdes) (version 2) | ecosystem: Environmental > Aquatic > Marine > Epipelagic ... | reverse complement strand
TTTGGTAGTCAAGCAGCTCTGTATAACTCAGACGAAGAAAAGCTAGAAGAAGTATATGCTAAGGTTCATTCCCTTGCAGACTTCACTAAGGCTGAAAACTACAAGTCTTATGCTGAACTGAAAGCTAAGTTCAATAAGGTATTAGGTGTAGAAGCTGGTCCTATTGCAGCCGAGCCTGTAGTAGCTCAATCAGTTGCTGAACCAGTAATGGCTGCTGAATCTGCTCCGGTAGGTAATACAGCTGAAGCTGAAGAAGATGATACTCTTAGTTACTTTGCTAAGCTAGCTCAAGAGAGTTAAACACCGTAGTAAAACCTACGGGCCAATAAGAAGTATGGGCTTGGCGTCTAACCTTGGAACCATACCACCCTTTAAAGGAGTCCTTCGGGGCTCCTTTTTTTTATATATAATATAGAGTGGTCATCTTTATCGACTCGCATAGGTTCATGCGTCAAAACGAATCGTATAATCCGAACAAGGAGAATTACGATGAAAGAACTAGTATATATCTATCGTGGTGTAAAATACGTAAAGCAAGTAAAAGCGTAAACCAAACCGAGGACTCGCAATGGGTCCTCTTTTTTTATTATAAATAATGTTATGGCATACTCGGGTAAATATAAAATTAAAAAACCAGAAAAATATGTAGGTGATCCGAGTAAGGTTACGTATAGATCTTTATGGGAAAGACAAGCATTTAAGTGGTGTGAGAATAATTCAAAGGTTGTTGCTTGGAACTCTGAAGAAGTAGTAGTGCCATATAGATGGAAAGTAGATAAGAAGTTACATAGATATTATGTGGATCTACTTATTAAGATGGAATCAGGGCATGTTATATTAGTCGAGATCAAGCCAGATAAAGAAACAAAACCGCCGAAACAGCCGTCGCGGCAGACGAAGAAGTACATTACTGAAGTAACAACATATATAAAGAATACCGATAAATGGGATGCTGCTCGTAACTATGCTGAAGATCGTGGTTGGACCTTTGAGATATGGACTGAACATACATTAAAGTCAATGGGTATTAAACTAGTTGGTGGTCCTATTAAGAAGAAAAAGAAATCTCCTCCTAAGAAAAAATCTACTACTATTAAGAAAAAATAGTATACCTCTATCCCGCCGGGTAACTATATTATTATAACATACTTTCACTCAAATGTACACTGTCAAATGATATAAATAAAGATATAAGTAAACAAAGATGGATAGTAAATAATATGGCTTCGTTGTTTGACACATTACAAGCAGGTGCGCAAAGAGCTGGAATAATGCAACAGACTAAACAGTCTAAGAATTGGTTCCGCAAACAGGTGAATGCATTAGGTGACGTATCACCACGTAAACTTTTAAAAGATGATGCCCTCGAGCCGTCTTCAAAAGAAATTGCTGGTAACATGTATATGTACTTTTATGATCCTAAGCATAAGAAGACACTACCTTATTATGATAGGTTCCCATTAGTGATTATGGTTGAACCAGCACCGGGTGGATTCTATGGTTTAAATCTACATTATTTGGCTCCCGGTGTAAGAGCAAGATTCCTTGATGCATTAATGGAAACTGCACCTAAGAAAATTGGTGATAAGAGTAGATTAAAATTGCGATATGATTTACTTCAATCGACAAAAAAGTTTAAAGAGTTCCAACCTTGTTTTAAGCATTATTTAAATAGTCAAATAAAAGGTACGCCAGTAAGAGTTCCAATGACTGATTGGGAAATTGCAATCTTCTTACCAGTAGAACAATTTGCTAAAGTTAAAAAAGAATCTGTTTGGAGATATTCTCGCAAACAATACAATGGATAAAATATATGTCGTCAATTGATAATTTAAAAGCCATCGTTGGTAAAAGACAAGGATTAGCAAAGACTAATCGCTTCTTGACCATATTTACACCGCCAACACAGGCGTTAGTTAATATGAATCCATTAGATATTGTTGGTCGATTTGCTAATGGTACGTTTAATGCACGAAGCTTAATAAGTGATCCAAGAGATATTGCTTTCCTTTGTGAAGGGACTCAAATGCCTGGACGCAATTTAAATACATTAGATTTTGCTGCAGAAAAAGAAACACTTAAAATACCTAATGGGTATATTGATGACGATGTTACAATGACATTCTTACTTACAAACGATTATTACATGAAAGATATGTTTGAAACGTGGATGTCTTCTGTTGTTGATACAGAAAATTATGTATTAGGTTATAAGAAAAATTATCAGACGGATATTGTTATTCAACAGCTTAATAACAATGATAGAAACATATATGGAATAAAATTGATTAATGCATATCCTATAGCGATAGCGGCAATTGATTTAAACAATGAATCAGAAAGCGGAATACAAAAAGTGCAAATAACATTCGCGTATGATAGATATGTACCAGAGAATGTTATTCAATCATCTATTTCTGCGAGTATCAATGCGATACCGAATATATAGATATATAGGGTGTTTATTATTTTAATATTATTATAGGAGTTTATTATGGCTTTACCAGTATTGAATGCTGCGAAGTATAAGACAGTTATACCATCATTAGGAAAGGAAGTAGAATACAGACCTTACTTAGTAAAAGAAGAAAAGATCTTAATGATTGCATTGGAATCAAAAGATCAAAAGCAAATTTTAACGGCTTTGAAAGATGTAATTAAAGCTTGTGTATATGACGACATTGATGTTAATCGATTAGCAATGTTTGATTTAGAAGCATTGTTCTTAAAGTTAAGAGGAAAGTCTGTTGGTGAATCAACAGAGCTAAAAGTTAAGTGTACTCAATGTGATGCTGAAAATCAACAGCAAATTAATTTTGATGAAATTAAGATGCCAGTTATAGTAAAGCAAAGCAATGTAATTGAACTCACTGATGATGTAGGTGTAACGTTATCTTATCCGACGGTTGGAGGAATGGAAAAGCAAAATCTCAATGCAAGTAGCATAGATCAAGCTTTAGATATGATTATCCACTGTGTAGATTCGATTTACGATGCAAACAATGTATATGCTGCAAAGGACGAAGGACTTGCCGCGGTTCGAACATTTATTGATTCTTTGAATAGCAGTCAGTTTAAAAAATTAACAGAGTTCTTTGAAGATGTACCTGCAGTAACTTATGATATGAAGTTTGATTGTATTAAATGTGGTATAAAGAATAATACTGAATTGAGAGGCTTCGACAATTTTTTTGGTTAGGCCTCTCTCACGATACCTTATATAACCATTATAAGACTAACTTTGCGATGATGCAACACCATGGATATAGTCTAACTGAGCTAGATCACATGGTGCCGTGGGAACGTGAAATATATGTTGCGCTATTACAGGAACATATTAAAGAAGAAAACGATCGACGTAAGGCTGAAGCAGCCCAGCAAAGGAGATAAAATGTCAGAAGAAGAAAGTAAGGTATTCCATCCAGCAGATACTAATGGTGATGGACAGGTATCAAAAGAAGAAGAGCAAATGTATCTTGAGTTTAAAAGAAAAGAACTCGAAGATCAGGACGCTATGCGAGATGCGCAAAGAAACATGACTTGGTTTGCACTAGGTGGATTGTTGCTTTATCCCTTCGCTGTAGTACTGGCATCATTAGCGGGTTTAGATCAAGCTCAAGAAACATTGGGTGATATGGCACCAACATATTTTGTTGCTGTTGCTGGTATTGTTGCAGCGTTCTTTGGCACACAAGCAATGAAGAAGAAATAGGTATAAGTTATGGCTGATAAAAAAGATCCAATGGAGTTAAGCCGAGCCCAACAAGCATCTGGTTTTGGCGGTGCCTCTCTAAAAGAAGGTGCTCAAGCTAGTTTAAATATTCGAGAGTTGGCTGTAGAGATAGCAGAACAAAATAAAAAGGCACAAGACACTAAGACTGATCAAGAAAGAAATCAGATTCTAATGGACCTTGTATTATCTACAGAAAGAGGCGATGATGAAGGAAAGGAAAATTCACTCGCTTTAAGAACTCAATTCGTTGCTTCACAAGAAAGATTAGAAAGAGCTATTCAAGACGGTGATAATAATGCTGCTCAAATCGAACGAGACAATCAGTCTGAAATATTAGACAATGCCGAGACAGAAGAAAATCGAAGAGAAGCTAATAAAGCTGTTGAAAAACAATCTACCTTACTAGGGAAAATATCCAGTGGTATTGGTGGTTTAGTTGGCTTTGCGAAAGATAACGCTATGGCTATTGGTGGTGGTTTATTAGCTGGTCTTGCAATCTTTGCACCTGAAGTAATGGAAAAGCTAGTTAAGAGAGTAGTTGAAGTATTAGGTAAAGCGTTTGAAATTGTTAAGTCTTTATTAGATGGAGATATTGACGGTGCACTCGAACTCTTTAAAGGTGAATGGAAAGCATTCACTGGTGCATTCATATTCTTCTTTGGCGGTACAATTGTAAAAACATTAAAGGGCGTATTTAAAGTATTTAAGATTTTAAATAAAGCAGTCCAAACATATAGAATGTTCTTAGCAACAAACTATGCCGGTAGTATGGTTGGCCACTTTAAAGATATGATGAAAAATCTTGGTAAGACATTAATGAGGCCAATTAAATTTTTAGTAAATATTGCTAAAGCATTTAAAGTGTTTATGTTAACGACGTTTGTCCCCGGTATAACTCAATCGCTTTCTGGTATGATGAAAAATCTTGGTGGAAAGATAATGAAAACACTTAAGGTTTTAGTAGGTTTAAGTAGAGTATTTAGTGTATTTATGCTGGCAACGTTTGTCCCAGGAATGATCGCAGGATTTTCGGGAATAATTGCATCAATAACACCTATTTTAGTAGCTTTGGCACCTATCATTGCTATTGGTGCAGCTATTGCATTGGTACTGTATGGATTATATGAAGGGTTCAATGAAATGCGAGCCGTGTTTGAGGATACCGGATCGGTTGGTCTTGCTGTGACTGAAGGGTTGAGTAAGTTATTCGCTACCATTGTCGGATTTGTTCCTAGCCTTCTTAAGAGTGCATTATCGTGGGTGGCCGGCAAGTTGGGGTTTGATGAAGCCGCAAAAGCCCTCGACAGTTTCAGTATCACCGACTTCATTCAAAACGGAATAGCTAATATATTTGACGGCATGCGTATTATATTTATGAAGGCTATCAACGGCGTTATAGGTATTGTCAATGCGGCATTGGATTGGATTCCAGGCTTCGGCGCTGAGACTATAAAGCCTGCATTTGATATAGAAAAAGAAGAAGCTCTGATTGATGAAAAGAATAAGAAAAAAGAAGCAAGGCAAGCCGAAAAGCTAAAAGGAAAGGAAGAGGAAGAATCAGAAAGACTGCGACCAAATGCGATACCGTTGTCTGATTTGGCTGAAGATAGATTAAATGCCAAGCAGCAGTTATCTGAAGCTGAGGTTGCCCAACCCGATTTATTGGATCAGCAGAGTGCCATGCTCGCGCCAGAGTTCGATGCGATCGAAGCCGCGGCCGCTAGGGATCTAGGTCCAGTAGAAGAAAAGGGAATGTTTGGTGCCACGCCTGCTAGTGATCTAGGTCCAGTAGAAGAAAAGGGAATGTTTAGTAACTTATTCAGTGCATTAGTACCGGCAAGTTCATCAGCAGAACTCGGCCTGACTAATATCGATAATACTATAGGTGATCAGATTGCTAATGATTCAGCAAATAATCAAATGCTACGTGAAGAGTTGACAGCTAATAAGAACGATAAAGCCCCAGTAGTTATAAGCCAAAAAGGTGGTAATGTAACTAATAATAATACAACCAATAATACAAGTAGATCTTACAAACGCCCTCGTGCTTGGGGATCTGATGAAATTAATAGTTCATACGCATAGGAATAAGATATGACTAAGTTATACGTTTATCCAGAGACTTTAAGAGAAAAGGCAGATTCTATTAGAGGTTATCCTCATGTGTCGTTTGAAATGGTACAAAGAGCTATGCCTGAAGCCACAAAGATTCATTTATATGTTCCATCTGGCTTTACGGTTCCTGACGGAGCAAATTACGGAACCATTGACTTAAATACCTTAGGTAATAGTGTAGCTGAAAATAACGCAACAAATGAAGAAGATCGTGCTCTTGTAATGGGTGGTGCGGCTTTACAAGCAGCCGGCCTTGAAGCTTTAACACCAGCCGCTCAAAAGGAAGCTATTAAAAAGGGCATTGCTCTTAACCCTAATACTGCAGTGCAGTTTGATACTGTTAATTTAAGAACATTTGATTTTACTTTTAAGATGGTATCTGAATCTGCAAAGGAAGCTCAACAAATATATCTGATTGAAAACTTATTCCGTAAAGCGCTATATCCGACACGTCAAGGTGCACTACTTAAATATCCTCCAACCTTTAAAATAGAGTTTTTACATGGAGATCAGATAAATGGGTTTATGCCACGTATAATGGAATCGTATTTAGTAAGCTTAAGTACAGTATATAATGCAAGTTCTAACATGTATCATGCTGATGGATCACCTTCTGAAGTCGATATATCTATGACCTTCCAAGAAACAGAACTTGTTACTCGTGAAAAATTGTATGGTGGTGGCCAAAGTATATCAAGCCCCGGATCTCAATTTGGCCTTGATTCTATCGAAGGTGAGATACAAAACAGAGTTGGTGCACTAGAGGGAGAGATTAAAAATAGAGCAAATGAAGCTACAGCCGGCTTTAGTGGTGCCATGAATAATATTGCCAGTCGTTTTAAAATATAGGAGATATAATGTTTTTTAGTCAATTCCCCACCGTCGCTTATGATTTTAATCGTACTGGCACCGTAGATCAAATGGTCAATATATTTCGTGCCATTCGACCTGAAACATTGCAAGAATTAGATGCTGTCACATCTTATAAGAAATTTCAAATTGTTGATGGGATGCGACCGGATGTTTTATCACAAAATTTATACGGCACTCCAGATTACTATTGGACATTTTTTATCATTAATGATTTTTTACACGATGGAATGCAAGTATGGCCGATGAGCGAAGTAGTACTTCAAAGATATATTGAAGCAAATTATTCTGGTAAAGCATTATGTTTTAAACCAGATGTTGTTGAAGATTCAGATGGTATTCCGCAAGGAACAAAAAACTCTGTCGCAGGCGTATTACAATTAGGTGAACTAATCTACGGCGCAACATCAGGTTCTATTGGTAGGCTTGTTCGTAAGGATGCAGATCTAAATGAAATTATCGTTCAAGACGTTGTTCCAGGAATCGCAGGAACTAATCCATTCTCTGGAGCAGTTGATAACGATGTTGTTGGTGGAGACTTTAGACCTGGTGAATATTTATCCGCATCAGAAACTACATTAGATAGTCAAACACTATATTCCTTACAGATCCACAAATGTTATGATTATTCTCAAGCACCATCTTATTATTATATAAGTGGAGACTCTGAGAAAAGACCTATTACGAATTCTGATGGAATACCAACTTTATCAAATGTTTATTCTGACGCACAATGGGATTCTGAGATACAAAAAAATATTCCTGGTTATAATATAAACACCTTTGGCAATAACGACAGTTCCGTAGTATCAAACGCAATTTATGAATCGCCATTAGTATATAGCGGTGGATACAATAGTCTTTATAGTGAGAATCTTAGAGAAGGATATGAGAATGATGATGATATTGGAGGTACTATTACTTACGCTACGAACGAACAACATCTACGTAATTTAAATGATCAACGATCTTCAATAAAAATTATTGATCCTGCGTATATAGTGAGTTTTATTGAAGAATTCGAGAATGTTTTAAATGGGTAAATTTACTTCAAAGACTGACGGTAATCGTACAGTATCCCCAGATGGCTATGACATATATTCAATACACGTTACTTTACTTAATGGTAATGTTGTTGATATAAAAGGTCTTGTGCAGCAGATAGAAATAGTTGAAAGTTTACATAGATCATCTATACAAGTAATAATGAGACTATACGACGGAACAAATTTTTTAGAGAATAGTCATCTCATAAGCGGTGAAAAGGTAAATCTAAAAATACGCAGAACAGCTAATACTGATGAGACTTTTTCGAAATCAGTAGATAAATTTGATATTGAAGTTTATATTGCAGCTATCACAGGTCATACTAATCCTAAACCGGGTCTTCAAGCATATTCATTAGAATGTTTATCTGAGCACGCAATGGTGAGTAATACTAAAAGTATTAATCGTTCCTTTAATGGAATAATTGGCCAATTAGTTAATAATATCTTTACAAATGATTTAGGATTAGTTGATGGTCGTGATTACGATTCTAAAAACATATCTGATTCATCCGATAGTGTAAAGGGAATATATCCTGATTTATCACCATTAGCAGCTTTGACATGGTTGACACGAAATTCTTCTAATGATGGAACACCTTACTTCTTATACGAAACAATACAAGGTGGATTACAATTTAAGTCATATAACGATATGATTCGAGAGCCATTATATCGCTCTTATAACGATTCAGTGTTTTCTCAGAACGTTCCGAATACACCAGGAAATTATAAAGAGTTAGAAAGAAAAATATTAAGTTTAAATTCTAATTTAAATAGATCAATATATGATGCTATTGATAAAGGGGCATATAGTTCTAGACTTCATACTATCGATATTGCAACAAAAACTTATAAGCAAACACAATTTACATATGATAATACCTATAAGGTAAATGCCAATTCTCCATTTAGTACGCAGACAGAATTTGATAATAAGAAAATAAATACATATACGTCAAATAAAGAATATTATATTTCTTTAAATTCAAAAGCATTTGATAAAGATATAAATTATCACAAACCTGTTACAAATTCGTTATTGCCTAAGCAATCATATTATAATAATTTAGGTTTTATGGGTTTAGATATGGAAATCTATGGTGATTTTAATTTATCTGTTGGACGAAAGGTTGGTATCATTATACCAAAGCCTGATACGAGTCAATCTGGGATCGCTGCTGGCAGTAATATTACCGATAAATATATTGGTGGTGTATATGTTGTAAGTTCAATATCTCATTTATTTTCACCTAGTGATTATAGATGTAGTGTTGGTTTACAAAAAGATAGCTTAGACTTTGACTTAGATTCAGATATAACCATCGGTAAAGACAGTAATCGTAATAGTGCCGCTGTTAAACCACGCAAACGTAGAAATATAATATGAAGCAAAGGATTAAAATATGAATAGAGATAGTGATGCATTTAAAGGTGGCAATTTTTGCTGGTTTACTGGTGTTGTTGAAGATCGTTTTGATCCACTTGAAATGAATAGAGTAAGAGTAAGATGTTTTGGTTATCATACAGAAAGTAAAACAGATATAGGTACAGATGATCTACCATGGGCAACAGTAATGATGCCTACTACGTCTTCTGGTACTTCTGGTATTGGTGATACGCCACACGGTTTAATGGAAGGTTCATGGGTTGTTGGATTCTTTAGAGATGGGCCATCTGCGCAGGATCCTGTTATCATGGGATCAGTTGCTTCAAAGAATAGTCCACGGAGTAAAGATCTAGGATTTACTGCTACAGATTATCCTCGAGGCGAATATCAAAACAAATCAGATGTTAACTTTGCTGCTAGAGAAACATTATATGGGGAATCTAACCAATTAGAAACAAGGAAGTCTAATAATAGACCAGCAGTACAAACTGCAGTACCTGCCAAGGTTACATCTGTAGCTGAAGATAAAAGTGATGCTTTTTATACAGAACAACCATGGACGGAATTAGATGCGATGAATGAACATGAACCTGAATATCCGTTTAATAAAGTTTATGAATCTGAGAGTGGTCACGTCAATGAGATAGATGATACTCCAGGCTTTGAACGTACTCATCGATTACACTCTTCCGGTTCATATGAAGAAATTTATAATGACGGTACAAGGCAAGTAAAAATTGTTGGTGAAGACTACGAAGTTGTCTTATCAAATAAAAATATTCATATCAAAGGTAATTGCAATATGACTGTTGATGGTGATCTTCGTCACCTCGTATATGGTAACTATCATTTACAAGTTGAAAAAGATATGACAGTCAATGTTAAAGGTTCTGTACAAGAAATGATTGGCGGTAACCGTGAAACAGAAATTGTACGTAGTCGATCAACCAACGTTGGTGCTGATGATAACCTGAGTGTTATGAATAACTCTACAACAAATATTATTAATGATAAACTATTAACTGTTGGTAATGATAATACAATATCAGTAACAAATAACATGTCGACAACTGTTTTGAATAATAATGCAGTTGCGAATGCCGGCACGTTTGGTCATACATCGATGGGTGATTATACCTTAAACGTTAATGCTAACCAAGCTATTGGTGTAACTGGTACATTGGCAGAAGAAATTGACGGTCTTGTAACAGAAACATATGCGGCGAGTCAAACAACAAACGTAACGGGCACATTGGATATTGATGCATCAACAGCTATGACTGTAGATTCTCCAGATGGAAGTATTGATTTTCCTGCTGGTAACATTACATCTAATAACGTTACATTACATACTCATACACATCAGACAACATCGATGGATACTGGCAATGGTTCTAATCTTGACGCGAAGAATGCATCAGATGAACCTAACAGTGGAACATAGGAGATATAAATGAGTGCATGCGGTAATAATAAATCATTAGATGCATTGAAGGCTAAGCAGGCTGAATTGGATTCCTTACTACAAGGTGGTAAGGATCAGCTTGCTGCGGTGCAAGGTAAACTAGA
>Ga0209603_1005052_pt1 | contig 10727 bp, 3 predicted proteins | sample COGITO_mtgs_1206_FD_184812 | JGI IMG/M metagenome (GOLD analysis project Ga0209603, IMG submission 184812) | Pelagic marine microbial communities from North Sea - COGITO_mtgs_120607 (SPAdes) (version 2) | ecosystem: Environmental > Aquatic > Marine > Epipelagic ... | reverse complement strand
CTTGACTGCCAGTCAAGCGCTCTAGCCAACATAAACCTTGTCCAAAACCAGTGGTATAGTCACTTCCCGAAGTTTTAGTGAACCAAAGTTTAACTAAAATGGAATATTTGTGGAAAGAAAACTATCCTATCCCGTTGTTTACAGAAAACCTAATGGTGAATACTACATTCACTTCAATCTTAATGGAAAGAGAATCCGGTTAACCAATGGTATGAAAATAAATATGCCACTCTATCCAAATGTTTATCCTAAAAATCAACGAAAGAAGAAAGCGGATGAACTAGCATCACTGGTTTACAATTACCTTTTGAAGAATGATTATTCATTCGCCATGAGAACAAAACCCGCATCACTAGAACAATTTGATGAGGTGATCTCTTCTAAACTATCTGAACCTTTATCGCCTAAGTATAAAGCAACCCTGGAAAGCCTTTCTAAGCTTCTTAGAGAGGAAATTAAAATCAATGGCAGTATCGGTGTTAAATTCATAAGTAACTTCCTTAAAATCGTATAAAAATCCAACTAGTTTTAACACCATTAGAAGGCATTTAAACGTCCTTTTGAACTGTTTGAAAGATCATGGGTTTGATGTTAATCCTACGAGCTTAAAACCCCTCAAACAGACCGAATACTCCATAAACCAATTGTTAACCTTGGCGAGATATTAGAGGATATTAGAGCCTATAATAGTAATCTGTATCTATGTGCCCTGTTTACCTATTGCTGCCTTTTAAGACCACACAGAGAGATAAGATTACTAAAGTGGAGAGACTTTTCTGATGATCTAAAATACGTTTCGGTAGATGGATCTAGAGTAAAATCAAAACGCAATAGAATTGTTCCTGTTCCAGAGGTAATCAAAAGAGAGTTATTCCATGGCAATCCAGAGCATTTCATCTTTACTAATTCTCCTATTGAATTTAACCATGACTATTTCAAAACACTTTGGAGTAGATATAAGAAACAGTCAAAAGTAATTGATCAAGGCGTTACACTTTATTCTTTTAGACATACCGGAGCTATAGATTTATTCAAACGTACTGGTTCAATTACGAAACTACAATCCGCCATGGGGCATTCATCAATAAAAGTAAGTCTTACTTATTTAAGAGGATTAGAAGTACCCGAACTTACTGAAGAGGATATGCCGGTGATTTAAATTCTAATCTTGGGTTGTTCCTTGGAAGTAAAATCCTCCTTTTTATTTGACAAAGAGTGAAAATTTAATTTGAAATTATTATTTCCCCTCCATGTCCATCATGTTCTCTACATTGATAATAATATGTACCAGGTGTGTCAGGTTTCCAAATAACTTCACCCATGTATGTCCCGGAAGGTATTGAAATTTGATTTCCTGTACCCGTTGTTGGCTGTGATTTTAAATGGAAATAGTGATTTATTCCATTTCCATTAGCTTTTATATAAAAATAGATTGCATCTCCAACTTTAAAATTTAAAACAGGGTCTAATCCATTAATATCACCATTTGAATCTCTTCCAGTAATTGAATAGTTTGAATTATCATTTGATGTAACATAAATAATATTATCCATATTTGGATTTGAACAATTTGTATTATAAATTACTGAATTGTAGTCCATATTACAGCAAGCTCTACTCCAGTCAGTTGTACCATTCGCCCAAAGATTAGGTAGAATATTATTATAAACATTTTCATTTAATTCAATACATGACAAACTATTTCTATCAGCAGAAAGATGTATCAATGAAGAATTGTTTGAAAGATCTAGAGAACTCAAGTTATTAACTTCTACTCTCAATTCCTCAAGCATAACAAAATCTTGAATGCCAGTTAATTCATTTATCTGTTTTCGATCTACATTTAAAACTCTTACTCCAGAAATATTCGAAGTAATGACAAAATTGTCTAGTACATCATCATATCCTAAATCTATTAGTGATTGTTCAAAATTATCGTCAGGAACATAAGTTTTTCCAGCATTAGGATTTACCTGATTCACTGTAAGATTGAATGAAATAGTAGTAGATGTTGTTCCAGGTGTAGGTGAATTTATTCCATCACCCCCAAAATAATTACTCACGGTTGCAAACGGGGTATATGATCCCTGTGTTCCTGCTTCTGAAGTACCGGTAATAACACCTGACCATTGAGCAGGGGTAGTTGGAGTTGCATCGAAGAAAATTAACTCCATCGATAAACCATTTGGTAGCCCGTTAACATACTCTAAATGCGGGGCATTATCAGAACATGTTTCAATCAAATCGAATACCCTGAGTTCATTACTCATGTTTGGTATTGTTTCCGTAGTTGTAAATGAAGTTGCGTTTTGAGAATAAGTGATTGTACAATCTGCTGGACATGTACCCCAAACGGGTTTGTTTTCGTTTGTAAGGGCTGAATTTGTTGAAAAATTGCTGGGTTCAGATGTAATGTTTGTTACACACCAATTAGATATGTCTTGATTAAACACTGTTGCATCTCTAAACATCCCCATCATGGTTGTTACCTGCGAAACATCCCAACTTCCGATGGTTTGATTAAATTGAGCTGCACCAAAAAACATTTCTTCCATATTTTGAACGCTTTGTGTATTCCATTGACTAATATCCCCATTGAAGGAACTGTCTCTAAACATCCAAAGCATATTAGTAACATTGGACACGTCCCAACCTCCTATGTCTTGGTTAAATGATGAGTTTTCTAAAAACATTCCATACATATTTGTAACACTTGATGTATCCCAATTTCCTATATCTTGATTAAATGAATGAGACGATCCAGCAAACATCCTGTGCATATTTGTTACGCTTGATGTGTTCCAATTTCCTATATCTTGGTTAAATGAAATTGCATTATCAAACATTCTAGATGTGTTTTGAACACTAGAAGTATCCCAAGTCCCAAGATCTTGATTAAATGAACTACACTTATGGAACATTAAATGCATGTCTGTAACGTTTGAAACATTCCAATTCCCTATGTTCTGATTAAATGAATGTGATGTGCCCGACTCAAACATTTCTCTCATTGAAGTTACGTTTGAAGTATCCCAATTTCCTATATCTTGATTAAACGAATTTGCCCGTCGAAACATCCTAGTCATATTCGTAACATTAGAGGTATCCCAAAAACTTATATCGGAGTTAAACGAGGATTTGTCTTTGAACACATCTGTCATATTAGTAACAAGAGTCGTACATAAGTTTACATTGCCGTTATCAACCTCTCCTTGAATAGTTGAATTGTCTACCACAGTAATCGTAGTCATATTAATTCCGTCTAGACTTATGGATTTTGTCTCTCCGGGTGTTGCATTTGGACATTTACATGTGCCATTCTCAAAATATATTGATGTAGTTGAAGCAGGATTTACAACAACTGTTCTTGTTGTTGAAGCTGTGTTACTAGATGCATCAGCAACTGAATACGCTAATGTATATGTGCCTACTGTTGAGGTGTCTACTGTTCCACTAACAGTGATAGAGCTTGTTAAATCACCATCAGTATTATCCGTTGCTGTAGCTCCAGGGTCTGTCCATGAGTCACCAACAGTGAGTTGTATTGTAGACGATCCATTTAGGGTTATAACTGGTGGTACTGTGTCAGTATTTGAAGAGGGACATGTCCCCCATACTGGTTTATTTTGGTTTGTAAGGGCTGAATTTCGTGCGAAATATGTTGGCTCAGAAGATATATTTATAACACACCAGTTAGTCAAATTCTGATTAAAATTAGATGCGGCATCGAATAATCTTGTCATATAAGCTACATTGGAAGTGTCCCAGCCTCCAATATCTTGATTAAATGAAGAAGCTCCAGTAAACATCGTAGTCATTTGATTAACATTTGATGTATCCCAATTTCCAATGTCTTGATTAAATGAAATTGCACCCATAAACATAGTTGCCATAGTAGTTACATTAGAGGTGTCCCAAGAGCCAATGTCTTGATTAAACACTTCATTGTTATGAAACATAGTTTCCATGTTAGTAACATTAGAAGTGTCCCAGGAGGCAATATTTTGATTAAATATTGTGTAACCATTAAACATATTCGAAAATGTAGTTACACTTGACGTGTCCCAGCCTCCAATATCTTGATTAAATGAAGTAGCTCCATTAAACATAGCAAACATAGTTGTAACATTTGAGGTGTCCCAATTGCTGATATCTTGATTAAATACAGTTGCTCCTTGGAACATGCTTGACATATCTGTAACATTTGATGTATCCCAAGAACTAATATTTTGATTAAATGTCTGCATTACGTTAAAATTTCCAGAACCATCAACCATCAGATTACTCATTGATGTTACTTTAGATGTGCAAAGTTTTGTTACATCCTCTCCTCTGGTTACTTTAAATCTAAGACTATTATTGTCTACAACAGTATATGTTGTTCCCGATATGGTAGCTGTATCTCCCACTGTTCCATTCGGACATTTACAAGTTCCGTTTTCAAAGTATATGCTTCCACTATTATTTGTAGAACTAGAATTATTTGAACTAGCTACAATTGTAAACTGAGCTTGAATTGTTATTGATGTAGTTGCTGCTTCTACAGGTGAAGCGTCTTGGGGTGTAGGAGGAAGAGAATAACTATTGTCATAAACTAATCCCCATCTATAAGTTCCTGATGCTTGATTCGTTAATGTACCACTTATACTAATTGTCATAACTCCATTTTCGTAATCAGTTTCAGTAAAATAAATTCCAGGTGGAAGCCCGTCTGCCCCTGGATTAACACCTGATGAATCTCCAGGATTATAAACCATGGAACTATTGGTTATGGAAGCACAGTCTGAGGTAATTCTTACTACAAGATTTATTGTTTCTCCGGGAGAGGCTGTTTGATTGTAACTTCCGCTAACAAGAGATGCGTTAATGGTGCAATCTTCTTCACTTGTAGTAGTTGCTTGAGTAGAGCTTACAGTAAATGTTCCTCCAATACTTGTGGTTACTGTAGATGAATCAATCGTGTCATTATTGAAATAAGTAATGGAATAATTAAAGACTCCGGTAAATTCTGGTGTTCCACTTATAATCACTTGATTATTTTCGCCATCAAAACTATAGCCTACCCCACTTGGTAAACCTGAAGAAATAGAATTTAGAGGCACGTTGTTGTCATCATCAGGACAGTCTGTGTCAAGCTGTAATCTAGTTTGAGTAATTGCATCCCCAAAATTAATGGTCTGGTTAAGTTGTCCATCAATTAGATACAAGGTTGCTGAAGTACAACTCGCTATTGATTCTTGAACAACCTCTATACTTCCTGTAACAGTGAATGAAGTTATACTATTACTTGCAGTAACAGAGTATGAATAAGTTCCAGATGCTCCTTGAGATACAGTTCCTTGAACATCTGCACAACAAGTATCATTGTTTACTATTGATATCCCTGGCGGTAATCCAGAAGCTGTTATAATAAAACTTTCTGTACAAGTGGTTGAAAACTCAAAAGCTACAGGTGTTATTTCATATGAAGCAGTTACTGTTTGTGAAATTGAGCCACTAGATAATCCACCTGTAATGCTACATTCTATTGTATCTGTGATCGTTCCTGTTAAAGGATCTGTTGCCTCATCGTATGTTTCATCTTTCTCAGTTTTGTAGGAATAATCACAGTCTCCTAGGATAAGTGTAAAGCTCATGACACTCTCAGTCAGAACTACATTTTCATATCGAGCATATTCTTGTCCTTGCTTAGTTAGATATATCGTGGATTCATCTGTATAAACATAGTTTCCAGAGTTTGTCCCAACTGCAGAAACCATGGTAAATGTTCCATTGCTTCTAAAGATTACTTCATAAATCTCACATGGATCATTTGAACTCTTCTCTAGTGTTTGAAAATCTTTATTTACTCGACCATTCGCAGAGCGTCTTTTTATTTTCCATTTACCTACTCCTCTAGCGCTAATTCCATCAGGGTCTAAGACAATTGCTATGATTTCTTCAAATGAAGCGGTAACTGTTTTAGTGCCGTCAATTGTGACATCAATTATATTACCTGTGTCTGTTGAAGCACCTGACCATGTATGAAATAACCAGCCATCACTAGGAATACTCTCTAATCTCACTACTGCACCCGAATTATATTCAGTTGGGGGTTTACCGGCTGAAATGACTTCTTGTGATACACTCCCTTCACCAATGATATCTACCTCTAATAAGTATTTTATTCTTGAAAACTGAGCAGTAATGGACGTGTTTGCTCCTACTGTTAAAGTCAACGGGTTAGTATCGCCATAAGAAGAATCAGACCATCCAGTGAATTCATACCCCTGGTCAGGAGTTGCTGTAATTGTTACCTGTGTTCCGCTATTGTATGTTCCGTCAACATTATTGACTGATCCTCCTTGAACACTAGAAACACTCAGTGTAAATTGCTCTACTGGATCAAGAGTTTCAGCAGCATCTTTTGAACACGCCAAAAGAATCAGAAAAAGTAATGTTACTAGCTTTCTAATTTGAAGTGGTTTATTGTTAGAAAGCCTAAGGTAATTATTCTTTTTGAAGTTTTCGCAAAAAAAACTTGCAATACATTCTCACTATTTTTTCATAAACAAAACAGTCCTGATATAAGCAGACAAAGAAATGCGGCAACTTTTTGCACTTTGGATTAGTAATTCTTTATCCTCCTTGCTAATTAGAAATATTATTTTTTCCATGGCGAAATAATCTTTTTATGATTTATATATAAATAATTGCCACTAGCCTTTTGTGTTTTATATGATCTTTATATGTCGCCTCAAAAAAAAAGATTCTGGAAATAATTTAAATAGCTTTAATAAGAATTATTTGGTTTGCAACTGACGTTTTCCAACTGTCGTAATGACAGTTCTTTATATATATAATTATATATAGGATAACTAAGGGATTTTATATATCTATCTGTATATAATTATATCTACTTATAATTATGTATACCTATAATTTTATACATAATTATTATGTACATAATTAAGTTGTATTGATATGTCATCGGGACAGTTGCAAAAGGAATCATGAAGCACAAAAGTTTATCATGAGTAAAGAATGGATTATAAGGCAATTTTAATGGGTTTTAAGAGACTTTCTCATCTGGCGAATACAAGTGGATATTTAAGGTGATTTTAAGCTCTTAAACAGGCTTATTTTTGGCGATAAATAAACTCTCCAATTTTTCCAGTGAATCCTGCTTAAGTCCCATGAATATTGACAGGTGCAAAATTATTAAAATGGAAAAACCAGTACATTTTAGGTGGCAAAAAAAATGGAAAGGCAGAGTAGGTAGCTCCAAGCCAATCCTTGATTGGGTGATGACTGAAAAGTGGAATATTTGTGGAAAATAAATGGAAAAAATCGTATATTTAAGTAACTAAAACCTGAAAGAAGTATTCATTCCACTTTGAAGGAGCAGTTGGCTAAATCACAGTAAAAAAGGGACTTAAGAAAGTCCCTGTCTAGTGGAGAAGAGCGGATTCGAACCGCCGACCTCTTGACTGCCAGTCAAGCGCTATCTGCTTTCTTCGAAAGCTACTAGCCAATGAGCATCAATTACTTACAATTAAGTTGAACGTAGACGTTTAATTTAATTGCCATATAGTTGCCAAATAATAGCCTTTCCTATCCTAAAGTATGCAGACGTTATGATGGTCTGTATTACATAGATTTTAAGTTAAATAATAAGCGTTACAGGATGTTTAGTGGTGCTAAGATAAATTCGTCTCTTAGTCCTAACTCGTATCTTGCTAAGCTAAAAAGACCTAAGACAGAGCTGCTTGCTAAAGAAGTGTATAATTACTTAGTAAGAAACAATTATAGCTTTAAAAATAAACTAAATAGCACAGAGTTATATGATAGTCTAATAAGTAGTAAGCTGTCTGAGCCACTTAGTACTTCATACTACAAGACCTTAAAAGACTTAGCTGATAAACTAAAATGTGAACTTGTAAGTAAAGGAGAGGTAAGTACTCGCTTCTTAGATGGTATAGTACTAAGGCATAAAAACAATACAAGCTATAATACTACAAGAAGACACTTAAATGTACTTGTCAATTATCTGTATGATAATGGCTTTCCTATACATAAGTCTAAGCTAAAGACAAGAAAACAGGAGGAGGTATTACATAAGCCAATAAGTGATGTTAGTATTGTGTTAGAATTAGTAAAGTCATATAATAATAACCTCCACATATGTTGCTTACTTACCTATGGATGTTTACTTAGACCACACCAAGAAATAAGACTAATAAAGTGGGGAGATTTTAGTGATGATTTAAGCCATATAAGGCTCTCAGGAGGTAGAGTAAAGTCTAAACGCAACAGAGTAGTGCCTGTGCCATTATATGTCCGCAAACAGCTTGTAAAAGGCAACAACAATGACAATATATTCTCAGGAAGTAGCAAGCCTTATAACAGAAGCTATTTCTCGCTTGTTTGGAAGCGTTTTAAGAGGCTATATAAAGAGATTGACAGCGATGTTACGCTTTACTCATTTAGGCACACAGGGGCTATAGAAATCTTCAAAAGAACAGGTAGTATAACCAAGCTACAGAAAGCTATGGGACACTCATCAATAAAAGTAAGTCTTACTTATTTAAGAGGATTAGAAGTGCCTGAATTAACTGAAGAGGATATGCCTGTTATTGAACAGTAATTGTTCCATACATTCCATTGTGGACAGAACATTGGTAGTAGTAAGTTCCTGCTGTTGTTGGCGTCCAATTTACTACTCCGCTTGTAGCTCCATTATTCGTTACATTGCTAGCTAAGTTATCTGTTCCTGTGCCTTGAACTGTTTTAATATAGAATGGATGATTAGCTGCATCTACAATAAAGTTAATTTCATCGCCAACATTGATAGTAATAGATGGGTCGTTTCCTGTTACTGTTCCATTTCTGTCAGAACCTGAAAGGGTGTAATCAGAATTTGAAGATGCAGTAACGTATATGTTATAATCTGGACAAGTCCCCCAAACTGGTTTGTTAGCAATTGATAAAGGAGAATCAATTGAAAAATTTAATGGTTCAGAAGTAATATTAGTAACACACCAACCTGTTAAGTCTTGATTAAATGAAGATGCTCCTAAAAACATACCACTCATATTAGTAACACTTGTAGTGTCCCAATTACCTATATCCTGATTAAATGATGATGCTGCAGCAAACATAACACCCATAGAAGTAACGCTTGAAGTATCCCATCCTCCTATGTCTTGATTGAATGAATCTGCTTTAAAAAACATTTCTCGCATATTAGTAACATTTGAAGTGTCCCAAGAACCTATGTTTTGATTGAATGTTGTTGCATCACTAAACATACCAGTCATATCAGTAACACCAGAAACATCCCAGTTACCTATGTCCTGATTAAATGCGGTTGCTTGACTAAACATACTCACCATATTAATCACACTAGAAGTATCCCAAGAACCTATGTTTTGATTGAATGATGATGCATAATAAAACATAGCCAACATTTCTGTAACATTAGAGGTGTCCCAATTTCCTATGTCATTATTGAAAGATAATGCATTATAAAACATACTAGTCATATCAGTAACACCAGAAACATCCCAGTTACCTATGTCCTGATTAAATGAAGTAGCTTCATAAAACATTTTAGACATATCAGTAACATTAGAAGTATCCCAAGAACCTATGTTTTTATTGAATGATGATGCAAAAATAAACATTTCTCTCATAACAGAAACGTTGGAAGTATCCCATCCTCCTATGTTTTGATTGAATGCTGCTGCTCCATAAAACATCTCTAACATATCAGTAACATTAGAGGTGTCCCAATTTCCTATGTCTTGGTTAAATGATGTTGCTCTAGAAAACATACCTTTCATATTGGTCACGCTTGAGGTATCCCAATTACCTATATCCTGATTGAATGATGATGCTTCAGAAAACATAGCCCACATTTCTGTAACATTAGAGGTGTCCCAATTTCCTATGTCATTATTGAAAGAAGATGCTCTAACAAACATAAAATTCATATTAGTCACACTAGAGGTATCCCAATTTCCTATGTTTTGATTGAATGAATCTGCTTTAAAAAACATTCCTCGCATATTAGTAACATTTGAAGTGTCCCAAGAACCTATGTTTTGATTGAAAGAGAATGCATTATCAAACATATACTGCATATTAGTAACATTAGAGGTGTCCCAAGAACCTATGTCTTGGTTAAATGATGTTGCATCATTAAACATTCCCTTCATACTGGTAACATTAGAAGTATCCCAAAAGCTTATATCCGAATTAAAATCAGATTCATTTTCAAACATACCCCACATATCAGTAACTTTTGTCGTACACAGATTAACATTCCCATTTCTTATCTCTCCATACATCGTTGAGTCATCAACAGCAGTATATGTTACGCCATTAATTACAGAAGTATCTCCCACTGTAGCCTCTGGACATTTACAAGTCCCATTTTCAAAATATATTTTGTCTGAAGTTGTAGAAGTGCCATCAGGACAAGTTCCCCAGACAGGTTTGTTAGCTTCTGTTAGGGCTGAATTTGCATTAAAAGAATTTCCAATTTGTGTTGTTATACTAGTCACACACCATCCGGTTAGGTCTTGATTAAATGCTGTTGCTCCAAAAAACATACTTTGCATATTTGTAACATTAGAGGTGTCCCAAGAACCTATGTCTTTATTGAAAGATAATGCATTATGAAACATTCCTCCCATATCAGTTACATTGGAAGTATTCCAATTCCCTATGTCTTGATTGAATGA
>Ga0209603_1005050_pt1 | contig 10730 bp, 8 predicted proteins | sample COGITO_mtgs_1206_FD_184812 | JGI IMG/M metagenome (GOLD analysis project Ga0209603, IMG submission 184812) | Pelagic marine microbial communities from North Sea - COGITO_mtgs_120607 (SPAdes) (version 2) | ecosystem: Environmental > Aquatic > Marine > Epipelagic ... | reverse complement strand
CGAGACGAATCAAACGCTCGTACACTCGTACGACCTCTTTGGAAGACTGAGGGAGATGGGAATTCGTGCGCACTCGTGGGTTTGAGGAGTGGCGCAAAGGGGCGTTAAAAAAGCACGCTCAAAAATCCTTGAGCGCCATCTGTTTGCCCTTGGCGGGCCGCTGGCCGTCCACGGCCTTGCGAATCGGCTCGCGGCTAGTGATCACGTTGGTGTCCGTCGGCGAGTAGCGCCCGCCGCCGCCATGGTGCGCGCGCGCGCCTCGCGCACGAGCGCTGCCGCACGCCGCAGGCGGGCGCTCGCAGCGCTCAGCGCGCGCGTTTGCGCACCGCGACCCCGAGCGCGCGCGCTAACTTTGACACTCGCGAGCGCGGCCTTTGCATCGCGTGTGTCGCGCTCCCGATGGCACTCGTCGCGCACGACGGTCCCGCGCTCGTCCAGAGCGGTCCCGCCAAGGGCAAACCATACATTCTGTCTTTTGGCAAGACGCAGTATTTGGTGCCCTCTTCGGCCATCAAGTCGACGGCCAAGAAGTCCAACTTGGTGCCCAGCGGCAAGGCGCTGGGCCAGATTCTGGCGACCAAGGCGCCAGAGAAGTGGCTCGAGTATTGCTCGCCCGAGTGCCTGTGTCACGTGCAGGCCGACGACAGCACGTGCGTGTACACGACCTTTACGGTGGAGGGCCACGAGGAGGAGTCGCGCTTCCTGCGCTTCATCAGCGGCACGATTGCCGACCGCAACTTTCCCCTGTGGAAGGAGCGCGTGGAGAAGAAGATTACCGATGGCGACATTGTGCTGAACAATGACCGCCAGCGCGCGCGGTTCGACGTGCTGAATTGGAGCAAGGCCAAGGACTGTCCCAACCGCGCGCAGCTCAACCCGGAGCTGAACAAGTGGACGGCGCTCGACAAGGAGGAGAGCGTCAAGTCGTGCCGCATCGAGCCAGAGGCCAAGAAGCGGCAGCTCAAAGCGCATGGCTCGGGAGGTGGACTGCACGGTGCCATCGGCAAGCACAAGCACAGCGCCAAGTCGGTGCAGCACCAGCTGCTGACCGACGACGTTGTCGACTGGGAGCTGGTCTACCGCATGGGTCCCAAGGGAACCTACAATATCCACGAGGTGGGCAACGTGCTGCGCATCGTGCAGTACAAGCACACGGACGGTGTTGTGGACGCCGTTGCTGAGAGCAATGAGAACGCCGAGGTTGCCAACGGTGGAGAGGCGACCACCAACGGCCGCCACGCTGGCGACGAGGAGGAGGACGAAGACAACGACATGTAGGCGGGCACTGAAGCCGGGGAGGGGTGGGCGCGTCTTAATGCTGGTGAGTGTCCTTACAAAGTGCTACTTTTTTACCTTGAACAAGTGTCCATGCGTAAACGCCACGTCCGGAGGGTCCCCCGGCAGCTTGCGCTTGCCGTTGACCTCCATCTTTTGCACGCGGCGGCAATACTCCCCACCGCCGAGCCGCAGCAGCCACACGGCCGTCTCGTCGAGCTCGCCCAGATGCGCGTCGATGTGCCCACGCGAGTGGCAATTGCGGTCGAGCGCGGCCATCACGGCGTCGGCGTCGCCCTTGGACTCGATGGACGTGCCCAGTGCGGCGCGTTCCGGCGTGGCCAGCGCGCACGCGCACGCGGCCAGGTCGCGCACCGAGTCGAGCATCCAGGCGCCGGGCGCCGACTTTTTCAGGTCGTCGTTGGGCTTGCGCAGCAGGTCGGTCATGTCGATGCGCAGGCCGCCATCGGCGCGCGGCGGCGGCTTGGAGCCCGGCACCGCCGTCTTGCGCTCGTGGCAGCACCTCAGCTCTATCTTGAGAGAGTGTGTGCACATGCCCGGAAAAAGCGCCGACTCTTGGGGGTCCATGAGGGGGTGGCGAGGACAGCAGCGACGGCCCTCGCGCTCCTCAAAGGCGGCGCCGCACAGCTCGATGTTGAACTCCAGCAAGCGAAACGGCGCGGGGGTCGTCTTGCGGTGCAGCGGGCACACGCACGCCGACGAGGCCGTGTGCAGCGAGCAGCGCACCACTGTGTGCTCCTTGTCCTTGTAAAACCGCGGGTCGCTGTTGCGGTGAACGCTCGCGCGGTCAAAGTACAGCATGCGCGAGCGGCCAAACGGCACCGCCGCGGTCGAGAGGACCTGCAGCCGAAAGAGGTTTTGGGCCATCGTGGCGAGGTGCTCCGTCATCCACGTGGGCAGCAAGTAGTGCCCGCCATCCGCGCCCTTTTGGGATGCAGGCATGTGCACCGCCGTCAGCGGCTCCGACCGCAGCTGGCCGAGGCGTCCCTTGCCGGAGCCGTCAAAGAGCTCGCTCAGCACGCGGCCTTGGTCCTTGGCCAGCGTGACCTCGAGGACGCTGCGCTTTGGCTTTGCCTTGGAGTCGGCGGTGGTGGTGCCAGGCATCAGCACCACGACGGCACGCAGTGGGTTTCTCTGCTGCCGCACGACGAGCGTGGTGCCGCGCGCGTCCAGCTCGACGGTCAGGTCGGAGAGCGCGCGCTCCTGAGGGTCCAAGCGCCGCGCCATCTCGTCGGTGCCACGGATGGCCAAACAGTTCAGGCGTTGCCTCGAATCGAGCGTCTCGGCCGCCTCGACCGAAATGGTCTCGTGCGTGCGCAGCTGGAGTCGCACGCGCGGAAACGGCGTGGACGTCGTCGGTGGGTCCACGAGCAGCAAGCGAAAGTGCTCAGCGTGGGGGTTGGCCGCGGCCATGGGGCCCTTCGCAGGCGGGCACAGCAGGGTGCCAATGGAGTCGATGGCGTGGGGCGACAGCAGCCCGGGCCGGTGCAGCGTCGTGCTCATCGCGTTGAGCAGGTTGCTCAAGAGCCGCAGTCGCTTGCGCCCCTCGTCGTGTGTGCACTCCCCGGCCGGCTCGATGCGGTCGCGGCGCCGCGCGACGTGCGGGTAGCACTCACTCATGCCGTGATCGAGTTTTGGAGGCCGTCCCCCCCCCACACACACACACACTCTTGTTACGCACACACTCTTAAACACACGCGCCCACAACGCGTGTTCACGCACGCCGCAAGCCTCTTTTAGCGCGCGCGCCGCTCAGTACCAGCTGGCGCTTGGTCGATCGTTGTCTGGTGGCGGCGCCGCGCTGCGCGGCAGCAGTCGTTTGAGCTGCTCCCCCTGCCACTTTCCCGCCAGCTGCGCAGCGACCGTTGCGTCCTCGATGTCGATCTCGACTTCTCGACTCCAGGCAGGCGTCTGGGTCTCGGTGCCGTCGTCGTTTTGGGTCACCGTAAAGGGCACGGCATTGAAGACGTGCTTCTCCTTCTCCTCACCCTTATCCTTAATGGTGTACTTCTGGTAGTCCTCCGCATCGTTCTTCACAATGTTGCGCATGGTCGACACGTTGACAAAGACCGTCACCATGTTCTTGGACTGGTTGCTGTCCATGAGCATGCCGAGGACCCACACGCACACCAGCGTGCGTCGACCACCTGCTGGCTCGGGAAACGGCAGCGGTGGATCCTCGAGCGTGTGCACGCCGCGCGCGAGCTGCGCGCTCGAGAAGCGCACGAGCTTGTGCGTCACCTGACCATTCTTCTCGATGGCCTCAAGGCCCACGTACAAGATCGAGCCCGGGTGCGTCTTCTTGAAGTCGCACCGCGTCGCCTCGCCGTGGTCAAGCCGGCACGGCCCGTAGATGGCCACGTTGGCAATCGTGTAGTCGCGGTACTCATTTTGTGGGTCCTCCGAGTCGACATTGTTGATGACGCCGTCGAGACGGTACGGAAAGCTGTCATAGGTATAGGCTCCCTCCTCGCGCGGCGTCTTGAGCTCGTTCTCGTTGAGACTCTCAATCGTGCGCGTGTAGGCGCACGAGTTGGTGCCGTGGCCCAAGCGCGCTTCCGACTGCCCCTCCTTGCGCAGCATCGTCGTGCGCTCCACGAGCACGATGTCGCCCTCCTTGGGCGCCACGTACAGACCCACCGTTCCAGGTGCCGAGCAGATGTGGCGCACGTACGGGATCTGCGCGTTGGTCCGCTTTGAAGATTCAGACGACGTCGGAATCGGCCGGCGGCCCTCGGGGATGCCGTCGCCGGGACGCACGGGCAGCCGCGCGTTGAGCGGCTTGCTCGGCACGCCAAACGACGGCGGGCCACTCGACGGGCCTAGGTAACCGGACAAGAATTCGTGCATTTGCCGCGTGCGCGTCGCCATGGCGCCCTCACTTGTCTTCTGGGCGGCGCGCGAGGTTATGGCCGCCTTGGGGGGATCTTCTAGCGGTGCGCTCTCAAAACGAACACGCGCACCTACACGTACACGTGCCCCTTGCGCCAGTACGCCATCGGGTCGAGCGTGCCATTGGCAAAGAGAATCGGCGTGTCAATGCGCCAGCGTTTGCGAAAGTCGAGGATGGCGCGCTTGGACTGCGCAAACTTCCAGTCGTCAAAGACCACAAATCCACCGTCTCTAAGCAGCGGCCACAGCCGCTCGAGCGTGGTGGTGATAGAAGTGTACAAATCTCCATCAACGCGCAGCAGCGCGAGCGAGTCAACGGGGCCGGGCAGGCTGTCCTCGAAGAAGCCGGGCAGCAGCCGCGCGCGTCGCCGGCCGCGCAGCAGCTCGCCGTGTTGGTCGCGCAGGCACTTGTGGAGGTGCGTCGTCACCTTGGCTTGCGAGCCATTGAAGAGGCCCCGCACAAACCGCGCCTCCCGGTTCTCCCTGATCACAATCGGATCGATCTCGGGACTCACGGGCGTGCTCACATTGGGCAGCCCGTCAAAGGAGTCGGCCAGCCACATTGTGCGCGACCCGGCGGGACCATCGCCCGCGAGCATCATCGCGGCCATGGCGATGGCGATGCCGCCCTTGAAGACGCCGGCCTCCAAAAAGTCGCCCGGGATGTTGTCGCGGAAGATGGCCTCGGCCATCGGCTCGAGCATCGTGGCGCGGCGGTAGCAGTCCCACCGGCACGCGCCGTTCATGTCGCCGTGGTAGTTGTCGTCGGGGAACATGGCGCCATTGCCTATGACGCAGCGCTTGACGTGCTCGACGATTGACATCTGCGCGGCGTCGGTTGGAGCACACTCACTGGCACGCGATAACCCGTTTAGCGCACACACTTTGGCAAGAAGGTGTACAACGATGCTGCCGCTCGGCGCGCTGCTTTTTTCGCATGTGCCGGGCTACGGCGGCGACTGCCAGTTTAGCTGCTGTCACGTGCCGCACCCGACGAGGCCCGACATTAGTCAGGCCGTATACCTCAAAGGCACTGCCGGCATCGAGATAGATCTGGTGGACATAGAAGATTACATTCAAGCAGGTAAGAACATCGAATTCAGCATCGTCTTCAAGGAGGAGTACGACCCTCTTACGATGGATTTGTTCGTGGGCTGTGGAGGTTGCGCCTCCCACCGCACCCCCGACAACTACCACGGCTGGGACCCGCTCAATTACAGTACAAACTTGTGGCCAAAGCCGATGACCTACCAGCCGGGACACTTGGAGCCGTTTACGCAGCATGCGTATTTCCCACTGCTGCCCAAGGGCGAGGCGCGAATGTTCAACGCGAGTCAGCTCCGCAACTGCGACTCCGACCACTTTAGCATCCGGTTGGTCGCGTATGACAACAGCAGCGACGACCTCACATACTCCATCGCCCTCGGCTGCGAGGACGACCTCGAGTGCGAACGCTTCTCCTTCATGGAGCTATTCCTTTTCCCTCTGTATGTGTACCGATCTCATGGAGCTCACTGGAACAACTACGGATACACGCTGCCCGTCATCGGCATCGCCGTCGCCGTGCTCTACGGTCTTGGGCTTTGGTTCTTCTTCGACAAGAGCTGGTTGGGGCTTTACGAACCGGTCGCCATCCTGCAACCACAGAAGATATACGAGCTCATAAAGAGCAAGAACCCCAACAGCGGCTACGACCCTCGCTTCAACAATCTGCCGTGCGTCACCTGGAAGCCCTCGGTGAGGTGCGTGCTCTACGCCATCGTCGTCTACGCGCTCGTCGTGGACCTCTTCGAGTCGCTCACGCACGCCATCATCGCGCTGGGCGCGCTCGGACACGGGTCGCAGCCGTACGAGGCGCGCGGCGTTGGAATCTTCTTTACCATCGTCATTGGCTTTGGCAAGATCACGCCGCTCGTCCTCGTGGCGCTCGTGTGGCGCTTTCACCGGGCCGTCCCACAGTTCGTCTGGCGAATGTACGTTTTCAGGTGCGTGCCGTGCCGCAAGTACGAGGGCTTTGGCCGATACTCGCCCATGTGGGCGCACGGCGCGTGGTCGCTCATCGAGATCGTGTTCCTCGGCGTGACTGGGCTCGTCTGGCTGGGCGCGGGCTACTGGGTCTTCCCGTTTGGCATGCTTCTCGCGGGCGCGTTCCGGCTCGGCATCTGGCTCGTCAACCCCGACGGCTACAAGCGCGGCGTGCAGTTCAAGTACCCGACGTTTGACACGCGATGGGGCGGCGTCGGCGGCGAGTGCGACGATCAAACCAAGAAGATGCTTCTCGACATTTACAACTCGTACTACGACGAGCGGTCGTACACGAGCGACCGGGTGCCACTCATGCGCTCGGAGCCGCCGCCCCCGGATGCGCCGCCGCCGGCGGGCAACCCGGTGCCCTGGATGGTTGACGACTCGCCGCCGGCCTACTTTGCAACCAACGCCGCGACCCGGCCGCTCTCGCGGGACGAGCTCGTGCGGCTGGGACAGCGCTGATGCGGATTCGGATCCCGATGCTCACATGGACTTTGAAATGAGTGTGTGCACAACACGCCCGCAGCGCACACGGATCGTCAACGGCTCGTGTGTAGTTTACAAACCAAATAATTTCACCGCGCGCCCGCGCTGCGCAGCGCCACCCGCGCGAGTCGGAGCGTCGGCGCCGCCACGAGCGCGTGTCCCACCCACCCTGGGTCGCCAAAGCAGCCGTGACGCACATAAGAAGACTCGTCGGCGAGCAGTGCCGCCTGCACGAGGCCCAGCGCGAAGTGGCGCGCGTTGATAGAGAAGCACGGTGGGCGATTCCAGCCCTCCTCCTGGGCCGGAATCGTCGTTCCGACGCACACACACGTGCACGCGACGCACGCCAGCGCCTCGGCGCCGCAGGCGCTGACGACGGCGAGCTCCTCGTACGCCCCGTTTGCGATCGCCGCGCGAATGAAAAACGGCACCACCGAGCGCGCGGCCATGCTCGCCTCGCTCGACAGCTCCTTCTCGTCGTAGAGGGCACCTAGGAGGTTTTCGGCGTCCACCTGCACGTTTTGGGTGAGCAGCGAAAATGTGGGCACCTTGCTGAGGAGGTCCGACTCCAGCATGAGCATGGTCTGGTAGAGCGCCTTGATTTGGTCGAGGTTGTCTTCGGAAAATCCCCCGAAGGCCTTTTGCTCCGAGTCGAAAAAGAAGCCGTAGGCCACGTGCGCCAGCTCGCGCGTGTGCCCGGTGGCGAGGTGGGGCCAGCCGTGCGCCTCGCCCACGTCCTTGAACCGGTGAGGAAAGTGACTGTTGCACGAGCGCTGGAACTTCCATGCGATGCTCAAGCACGCGGCCAGGCGGAGGCGCGTGTTGCGGTCGAGTCGGTGCGGGTCGTGACCCTCGGGCATCACCGTCGTGGTGGGTCGCATCGCCCACTCGCGCGCGAGCTCCAGCGCTCCGATGACCACGTTCCAGCCGTCAGTCGCGATCTGGTTCAGGCGCGTGGCCGCAATCCGGCGCTCGCCGTCCACCTTGAGCGGGCCACGTGAAAACGACGCGTCCCACGCGCCGGAGCTAACGAGTGAGTCGTAGATGAGCGAGAGCGCGTGCGCCGACAGCTGCAGCGACGTGGTCGCAACCTTGTCGACCACCGAGGTGGGCGAGTCGCGCGCGCGGCATGGCGACGACATGGGCGTCGCGACGATGGCCGACGTGTCCATGAACCAGCTGCACGGGTCGTCCACGAGCTGCGCCGCCGCGGCGGAGGACGGAGTTCTTGTGGGGTCAAAAAACACCCACGCACAGCGGCTCAATTCTTCAAGCGCCTTAAGCAAACCGCAAGCCGGCACACACTGCGGTAGCGGCGGCAACGGAGCGTTGTTTTTCGCCGCGCGCGAGGGGGGTGAGCGCGGTGGCCGTTGCGGGGCTTCTGGCACGACCGCGACCGCCGCGGTGGGAGTTCTGCGATTGCGCCGTGTAAGAATTCGCTTTTTGGTGCGAGCGCCCCGCTAGCTTGCGCGACGGCTTGTGCCGCCCCTCTGTATTAGGCTCGGGGCGCTGGTCTAATTGACGCCGCGCGCAACTCGCTCCGCGCACGCACGCGCACGCACGCACGCACACACGCACACGCGCATGGGGCTGAAGAGCGGGCCGGATGGCGCCAAGGCGGTCTTCAAGGAAAAGTTTGCCTCGGCGTTTCAAGATTTTCGGACGTTGCGCGAGGTGCGCGAGTGCGTGGGCGTCGCGCGCGTGCAGACGCTCGTGGTCGTCGACGGCAACGTGTTGGTCATGCAGATTCCACAGAGCGTGACAACCTTTCGGGGCTACGTGGACGTCGTGTGCACGATTCTCCACGGCGCCATCCAGGCCGGAGAGCACGTCGTCGTCGTCTTTGACGAGCCCGAGAATCTGACGCGCGCCAAGCAGGAGGAGCAGGCCAAGCGCGACGCGCGTCGCGCGCCGCAGACGCCCCAGTGCTCCGAAGACGTCGCGCGGCCGTGCCCAACCAACGACGCCTACGACATGAACGAGCTCGAGGCGTCGACGACCAACGTCTGCTTGATGGTAAAAAACAACCGCAAGACACGGCCACGCCTCTACGACTCCCTCTTTGTCGCCGTGCTCGAGCACTTTGGCAACATGTTTGCGGGGCAGGAGTGCGCGTGGTCATTGACCTTTGACGGCATCGACAAGCGCGGCATGGAGAGGCCCGTAGACGCGCCGCGCGTGCTGGGCCTGCTGTCGAGCCACCCCGACGTCTGGGAGCCCGTCCTCACGCGCGAGACGCCCATCGGCGAGGGAGACCTCAAGCTCACCGACGTGTGCCACCGCGTGTACAAGGCGCGCGAGACGCACCCTGAGTCCAAGCTGGCGCAGGTGCGACTCAACATGATCTCGACGATCGACACGGACTCCTTCATGATCGAGCTCATCGCGCAGTCGCGACGCGAGAAGCGCAAGGACACTTCGAACAATGAGCTCACGCTGCTGTGCCTGCGCGAGCCCAGCCGGAAGCGCAAGGATCCGTCCCAGTCGACGCCCGCGCATTACACGTGCGTCGACATGGAGGCCTTTCACAACAACGTCATGACCTACATGTTTGGATCGCAGCACCTCAAGCCCGAGGTCGAGGCGCGCAAGCCGCTGGTGGCGCTGCTCCTCTCGGCGTGCATCGCGCTCTGCGGCTGCGACTTTGTCGAGCTGCAGGGCCTGCGCGCCGACCTCGTGCTGCCGTGCGTGCGCGAGATTGCGCGCAATCGTCCCGACCTCCTGGCGCTCATGGCGGGCGTGCAGACGGGCGACGCCGGCGCGACGCGCAACGCCGCGGGCGCCATCACCGCCGTCGTCGACGAGTTTGTCACCTCCATCTCGGGCGTGCCGCGCATGCAGAAGCGCACCGTCAACGCGAGCGCGTGCTCGGAGTTACAGGTGTTGCGTGCGCTGTGGACGACGGCGTACTGGTCGGCGCGCGAGTTCAAGGATTGCTACCAGTGGGGCTTCAACCACGCGGCCATGGATTAGGCCGTTGGCGCCGGCACAGAGGGGTGGAGGGCCATGGAGGACGCCTGCGCGGCGACGGGTCCGTGGGCGCCGTGGAATCTGCGCCAGTGCCTACAGCAGATACAACCGGACGCGATTCGGGAAAACGCAAAGTCTCGTTTAAATCACCACAAGACCGTGTACTGTTCAATGTGCGACCGCATCATGTGCATGCGCACCGGTGCCAATGGCTGCTACACGGGCCACATTGGCATCGTCACCATCTCCGACGCCACTGCCGAGACGCTGCGCGCCAAGCGGCCGCACGTGGACGCCCAAAGGGAGCGGGTCGTGCAACCATCGCGTCGCGCGGCGGTGAGTGCATGAAGCATTGAGAGTGTGTTAGGGGGTTTAAAAAACTCAAACCGGAAGCCTGGAGTATTGCACGCGCGTGTCCCGTCGCCAGCGCAACCAGCGCTCGCGAAGTCCCGCGTCGTCGTCGCTCCGCAGCGCACGCACGTGCGCGGCCGAGCACCGACGGCACCAGACGTGCAGCAGGAGCCCCACGCCAGTGCCAATCCCCAACACGACTATGGCCACGTCGAGCGCGCGCCAGACAATAATCGGCATGTGGCGCGCTAACGTGGACCCCAGACGTGGGCGTGTGCGCCGAATGCTAGCGCCGCCCAGATGTCGGAGCACGACAGCGTTACAAGCGCCGCCTCGAGCGCACGCAACGGCGACAACACTCCAAAGCGCGCGGCCACGCTCACCGACCTCGTGAAGAAGCTGCATGGCAAACTGGGACACGCGGACGCGCTCTCGCTGACTGATCACCTCAAAGCCGCCAAGCTTCTGTGCAGCATTCGAAACCGGCTCGCCAATGACGAGGAGGTCGACAGCAAGACGCTCATACTGCTCCTCTGCAGCGGCATCGCGTGCTACCGCCGCTGGTCGGTGGGCGACTCGGACGAGACGACGGCCGGCGCCAGCGCCAAGAACGAGGCCGACGAGCTCAAGATGAACGAGGAGGCCAAGGAGCTCGTGCACAGCACGGCGACGCGCATCTTTATTCTTCTATGCGCGGCCGAGCGGCA
>Ga0209603_1005028_pt1 | contig 10774 bp, 8 predicted proteins | sample COGITO_mtgs_1206_FD_184812 | JGI IMG/M metagenome (GOLD analysis project Ga0209603, IMG submission 184812) | Pelagic marine microbial communities from North Sea - COGITO_mtgs_120607 (SPAdes) (version 2) | ecosystem: Environmental > Aquatic > Marine > Epipelagic ... | reverse complement strand
CGTAATTTCCAAGGACGTTCTGGGCCTGGAAAACTCTACCTTGCAAGCCCACTTACTGTTGCTGCATCTGCTTTCACAGGAAGTATCACGTCGTGGAATGAAGGCCTGTTCAACTGAGCAGAGGGTAGCGTCTGTATCGGTCCACTGAATCCCCTTTGTATCGGAAAATAAAATGCAAAGGGGTTTCGGATAACCCCTTTCAACTTATCCGAAACGATTAGTTGATACATTAGTCGATACTCGGTCATATGTGGTTGAGAAGAGTTCGGTTTCAAAGCCATCAGGTTATTGGAATTCAAAAAGTAATCAATTACAATATCTACATTGGTTGCAATCAGAACTTGAAATATCAAACTATGAAGACTGGTATTCTATTAGAACTAAACAAATAAAAGATCTTGGAGGTCATCAATTTCTAAGGAAAAACGATAACTCAATTTCTAAAGCCTTGAATTTCTTACTACCTGAGTATGATTGGAAACCCTGGCTTTTTCATCAAACACTGAAAGGGTTTTGGGATGACATGGAGAACCGTAGAACATACCTCGACTGGTTAGGCGAGGTTCTTGGATACAAGTGTCTTGATGATTGGTATGGCATATCTGCCAGTGATTTTCGTAATAACTTCGGGGCTTCTTTACTCTTCAAAATACATGATGGTTCACCAGCACGAGTAGTGATTGAGAACTACCCCGAAAAAAATTGGATTGTTTGGAATTTTTCCAAAGTACCTCAGCGTTACTGGGAGGATATAGAAAAACGAAGAGAAGCAATCTTTTGGATGAAAGAAAAGATTGGTCTTAAGAGTTTAGAAGATTGGTATTCAGTGCCTCAATCTGCTTTTAGAAAACATCGTCTATTCAGTATGTTAACTCATCAATATAACAGTGGAGTATACAATATGCTTGTTGATATTTATCCTGAATATGATTGGAAGTTTTGGAAATTTAAGAAAGTACCCAATGGTATGTGGAATAATCCTCAACGACAACAAGAATACTTGCAATGGTTTGAACAAGTGATGAACATACAATCTCCAAGCGATTGGTATCATGTAAACGCTGATGACTTTGCTAAAAATCACGGGAAAAGTTTACTATTCTCTCAATTTAATGGCAGTCCAAAGCAGGTAGCAGAATCCATGTATCCGGATTACGAATGGCTACATTGGGAATTTACAACAGTTGGGAATGGATACTGGGATACTAGAGAAAACCAATTGTATTACATGAACTGGTTAGGAGATAAATTGGGAATAATCTGTACGGATGATTGGTATAAGGTCACAATGGATGATTTCGCTAAAAATGGTGGAAGCAGATTGTGTCATATACACGAAGGTTATCAAAATGCCATTGTAGAGTTGTTGCATAACGAGGATGGATGGAAAAGATGGTTATTCAATAGAGTTCCAAACAAATTTTGGGATAAAAAAGGAAACAAATTAGATTACATGGAGTGGTTATCGAATGAAAAAGGCATCGATAAACTTGAAGACTGGTATAATTATGACAGAGAATTATTGATACGGAATTTCGGCTCGGGCTTACTCTACAAGTACAGTTCTTCACTACAGAATGTTTTGCTTGATTTGCATCCCGATTTTAATTGGGATTTGTCAAAATTATACAAAGTTGGAAAAAATCAATCTCAATTATTTCTAATTGTTTTGGACATATTTCCCAACCATGAGATTCTACAAAATTTCCGTTCACATGAGAAGTTGGTGTTTTCTCAAACTGGAATGAATATGGAACTTGATATCTGGTTGCCAGAATTAAATCTTGCTTTTGAATACCAAGGTGAGCAACATTTCCATGAATTTCACAGAGGGCATCATCGATCTTCTGAAGATGACCTTGAAAAATTGAAATTAAGAGATTTCGAAAAGCGCGAAGCTTGTGCAAGAGGCGGCATCACATTGGTTGAAATCGACTATAATTGGGAAAGAACAAAACAGTTTGTGATTCAAAAAATAATTGATTCGGGATTTGATTTTAACTAGTAAAAGCAGAAAATACAGAGGGGACCCCTTAGTACAGGCGTCCATACGAAGGGTAGCGTTGTATATGACCCATAGTAATCCCTTGTGAACGGCTTTGGCTGTGTATGGGGAGTTAAAGAGAAACCCTCGTGAACATGTAATATTCATTTATCCACTTCCCTGTGTTGCTGAATTTGTGGCGAACGATGGTAAAGAATGTATAGCTTTTTAGTTTTAATTAATACTCGAGTAAACTCTATCTAGAAATGGGCACTCAAATCGCTCTTGCGGAAATGCACGGATTGGTATCTCCACATTCACCCAACTCCCAATACCTCGGTTTTCAGGTATATGCTGCAATACCTCTTCCGCATTGAGAGTACACAGTAAACTCTTCATTCGCTCATCAAGATTCAGTCTCCATATGTGGAAACAATAAGAGTCTCGATTCTCATCACAGATTTTCGCTTCGTTTCTAGTGACATATACACTCCCACTAGTCGTTGCTTTGACCTCAATCAGCTTCTGCCTTGGGTCATTATGTGCTTGAATTGATTGAATATCAAATCCCGCCCCACCATCCTTACGAGATACCCAAATCGGTCTTAATCCGGTTCTTGTTTCTTCCAAGTCCATGGATAGCCCTTCCCCAATTTTTCCATGTTCAGACCGAATCATATTTTCAATTTCCCAACCAAGATTTTGGGCCTGATACCACCATTTTTCTGCATTCGCATCCCTTAGAACATCTTCTGGTGCAAGTAAATCCAATTCTCGAAACAACTGCCTTTCATTCGATGTTAATTTGCTAACAAATACATCAGTAGGCCCCATTCTCAAAAAACGAATCCATTTGGGGTGTTCAACAACAATCATATGCATAAGCATTCTTCGTTTCGTAGCAAGTCTGTCCTCAGGATCTCGTGGATCATCTCGGATGAACAAGACACCATCAACCTCCTCAATCCAGTCGTAATGGATTCCTTTTGGAATAATCGACCTCAAATTAATCTCAGAAATTGCGCCAGATTCAATTAGTACAGATTGTGGTAAAGACCCATCTGCAGAATTTGAAATTCGTTCAATTAGTGTAAGTAATTGACCAATATGGCCTGCCGTTACCAAAGCACGTGACAATTCAATCACCATTATCAGTCAAAGCATCTAACTCAACTCTCGTGAAAGGTGGATTGAGTAGACCCAAAGCAGGATTTAGGCTTGGGTCCTCTAACCAACGGTACATCGCTGCCTGTTTCCTAGCCAAGTTTGGTTGGACGAGCCGGTCATCTACACTGTTTTCACATACAAGAATCTCAATTGTTGTGTCTAACCCTCCTTCGCCAATACCACATATGACGTTCCCTCGTTCATCCAAACCATATCGATGAATCCTATCCATCGATTGCATGAATTCTGTTGCATTGAAAGAGCGATCGATGTATATAGCATGGTGGCAAACTGTGTGTAGGCTAATACCTTCTCCTGCTGCAGCTGGATTTGCGACCAATACCATGCAATCCGGATCTTCTTTGAAGAGATTAATCCGCTCTTCACGAAACAATTCCTCTTGCGGACTGGCGTCATCTCTACTGAATGTTTCATTATTGAGTAATGTTGGTACGTCGCCTCGTATATACACCGCATTCAAATCTTCTAATTCATCACAAATCCATTCGACATTATCGACAAACGTACTCCAAATAACCACTTTTTCCCCATCCCTTGCTAATTCCCTAGCTCTATTACACGCCCATGCAATTTTTGGCCCGTATCGAATTGGTTGAGAATCTAGCTCCCCCCTCGCATCTCGAATGCGAGTTGCAAGTTCGGAATTTGAATTTTGGATCGCCGTTAACACTCTCTCATCAAGTAGGCGTGGGTTTGATGCTTGCATGACTAAGAACATGACTACTCCCTGCATCCGCTCCAAATGAGCTTGACTTCTCCGACTACCTCTTGCAGCAATCTCTGCTGCCACGAATTCTGAAATCATGCAGTAAATTTCTCTTTGGAGTCCAGTCATTTCGACATTATGAAATTGGATATTTGGCATCCTTAATCCCAAATCTCGTTTCGTGGTTCTGACAAAGCGTCCTACTGAAAATTCTTCGACACTATCTTCGCTGATTTCTTGAATTCGCATTGGCAATAGTGCTTGAAATTGAGGGACAAGGTCTTGAATTGATCTAGGCATTGGAGTTCCGGATAGAAGTATTCGATGATCCGCTAGAGGGGCAATTTGTTTGACAGAACTAGTAAACGCTCTTCCACCCTTGAAGTGATGACTTTCATCGAAAATCGCGACACTCGCACGATTTAATTCTCCGAGATGTCTCAGGTAACGAAGAAAAATACCTAACCTGCTTAACAGTCGATTGTAGTTCACAAGCACAATCGTGGGTGGGTTTTCAGAAAATAACCGCTCTTCCAATTCCTCATTTGTACCCACTGCCCGATAGACATTCACACCTTGAGTTAGATTAAGACAAGCTGCAGCTTCGGTTTCCCATGCAATGTAGGCATTTCTAGGTGCAACTACAAGTATGCCCTTTGGTCGATTTTCAGTGAGTAAACTGGTGTAGGCCAGTGCTTCAACAGTTTTTCCAGCACCTGGGACTGAGAATATTGCAGCGTTTTGGAAGTTGGAAAGGTCCACCAAGTTTCGATATTGAAAATCTGAAGGTGGACGCCTTTCATAACTCCATCCTACGGCATTTAATCTCTCATCAATCTCCTCTCGTGTGAGTGCTTCCCGTCTGTCATCAGTTCCGAATAACTCCCAAGCCCAATCAAGAAAGTCATTAAAATCGGGTCTGATTTCGAGTTGGTGCTCATTAGCCCCCAGATAATCGATTAACAAGTCATAGTATTCGAGGAATAGTGTTACCGTCATGTCGAATTGCCCTACTCGTTGTTCTATGAAATCGTAGGGACGATTTCTGGCATCAACAATCCAACCAATTCGATTGAGAGTCCACAAGTCCTGAGAAACAGAGTCCGAGTTGAATGAAATTAGGCAAGTATCACTATCAAAATCAATTGTAATCATTCATCTTCACCAAGTCTTTCCCGAATACGAGCAAGTAATCCTTCGACCTGTTCCACTTTTGCGGGAACCCCTTCGAGGTTGTGATTGCCCCACCGATTGATGATGTTCTCCAAACTCGTAATCATCGTTGTCAATTGTCTATTCGCATAGGCATCTTCATTTTCTGCTCGCCGTCTACCTTCTTGAATCTCGTGTGCATTTCGAATTGAAACAGCCAAGTTTTCTTCATCCTCCTCAGGTTCCAAATCCAGAACAGGCACCTCTTCCTCTTCCTCTTCCTCTTCCTCTTCCTCTTCCTCGTTACGTCGACGACTCAGTCTTGGATTCTCGGTTCTTCGGGGTTGACGAGGCTGCACATTTCTAGCTTCGGCAACGTAGAGATCAGCGAGTAAACGAATATGGCCATATACACCAATACCAGCTCCGGCTACCATCTCAGCTCCTCCATTCATAAGCTCGAAACTGTTTTGACAAAATTCGTCAATTAATCGATCATTATCAGTGCCCCGGAGACTCTGTAACCGGTTCATCCCCGTATTCACTTCTTGAACCGCTTGCAGATGATTTTGGGTGCGGATAGTGTTGTATGCTCCAGGCGTACCTAGGAACTCAAGGTAAAGATCAACAATCTGGATGTAATCGATAGACTTTCTAACTTCGGCTTCAGTTTCCTGCGCCCAAGCCGCAATCGCCTCAACATCATCACCATCTTCCAAATCTCTTCTGCGATTCAGTCCGGTTTGAATCCAATCAAAACTCTCATGATCGAGTACACCTCCCTCCTGTAATCTTCTTTCAAGTCTCCGATATTCAACATCTAATTCTTCCTCAGCACCGTCATCGGGAAGAAATGCTACGTAAATGTGACTAAGGTGATCAAAGTCTACCGCATTCTCATGATTCAATTCCCTGAATGTCGATATTCTTTGGTTTCCATTGATGATTCTACCATTTCGAGTGCTAATCAACGGATCAGTATATGCGGGTCTCAATCCGGAGCTAAAACTCGCATAGCATTCAGCCCTTTGGGTATTACCAGCAATGAAACCATCGAATATACCTTGATTTTCAATAGTACTAGGGTCGTTTTGTTCAAAATAATCATCACCAAACCCCTGTTCTGCACAGTACTGGAGAACATGCGGTAAAATCCTCCCGTTTTTGTGGTTATATCTCGGTTTTTTGACATCAATTCGGAAAACTGGAATGTTTATATCCAGGCCCCGCCAACGTATTGGGAATGTATGTTCTGGATTCTCAATATCAAATTCGTTCATGTATTCTTCAAAGGCATCAGGGCTAACTCCAAGGTATTCTTCTGGTAATGGCATGTATCTTACATCCTGTTTTGACTATCGAGCCAGCATATTTTAACCAGCTATATTTGACTTAAAAGCCTAAGGAATATTAAGATTATGATGATGATAAAAAAAAACCAATAAGGAATTACTTTCTGAGTAATTTGATGTCATTTCAGTTGTGAATCATATGCATTAATAGTTCAACATCGTTAGACAAGACTTGGAAGATAAACGCCTGAATACAAGGGAGCCCCTCAATGCGTATATGCCTTCAAGGGTAGCGAACAAACAGGCCCACTGCACACCCTTCCAACAACTTCTTCCAGTTGGATGGGGTTTCGGATAACCCCTTCCAACGCATCCGAATTGATTGGTTGATGATTCAAACATGCTGGATTTTCATACCGTTCAAACCAATCAATCTGTTCGATGGGTTCGGTGCTAAAACCCATGCAAAATCATGGAGATCAATTGGTTGCTGGATGCAACAAGAGGTTTTGTCAAAAAGTGAAGTTATAGATAGGTAATAACACAATCTTCGATTATGTCGCCAACCAAAAACAGCGCAAATCAGAGAAAAGCCATTGCATACATACGAGTTTCTTCACAACGACAAGTGGATGAAGGAGTAAGTATTCAAGCACAAAAAAGACGGATTCTTGAGTATGTCCGATACAAGAAACTCAACCTTGCCAATGATGACATCTTCATTGAAGAAGGAGTTAGTGGAGGTATTCCGTTATGGGATAGACCAAAGGGCCGGAATCTCAAACGGAGATTAGACACTGGGCAATACACGGACATTGTTACTATGAAGTTAGATAGAATGTTCAGGCTTACAACAGACGTTCTTACCACTATTGACGAACTAAACGATGCAGGGATTGACTTGCACATCGTAGACCTCAATGGAGAGGCCGTGGACACTTCAACGACGATGGACCGGTTCTTCCTCACGCTGATGGGAGCATTGGCTGAGATGGAACGAGGGCTCATCTCTGAGCGAACCACAGAAGCCATGAATCAACTCCGAGCAACGAACAAGCAATTCACGAAGTCCATCTTTGGTTGGGATGTCAATCAAGATGGAATGTTCATTCCGAATTGGTTTGAACAGGACATCATTGACTACATGGCTTGGCAAGTTGAACACAACGGAATGGCAACGGCAGCGGTCGCAAGGTCGCTCAACAAACGAGGTATAACTGGCAAGCGAGGCGGGAAATGGCAAGGCAATTCCATCACCCGAACCATTGGCAATGACTTCCACACGAACCGACTCAAATTCTCAGCACCTGATTGGTGGGGGTCAAAGCCCTGGCATAGAACTCGGAATCACTGAATTCTAATACCTTATGAACCGTTGGAGGTCTGTTCAAACCGACGGAGGGCAGGGGAATGATTTCAGCGGCCGAGAATGCGTTTTTTGATACAATCGCAAACTTCGACGAATTTGGAAAAACCACCGTAATGGTTCCGTTTGTATGGGAGGTTGATGGAATCACGGGCACGACTCTGAAGGCCATCAACGAGTATTGGACAAGTAGACAGAGACAAGCCAATTCCCTTCACGAGATTTCCTACAGGGCTTGTTTCAAGCCACAACTACCAGAATTCTTCATTCAACGATTGACAACTGGAGGAGACGCTGTCTACGACCCCTTCATGGGGAGAGGTACAACGCCATTGGAGGCATTGCTGATGGGGAGAAAGCCAATGGGCAATGACATCAATCCGCTGAGTCAAGTCTTGCTTTCGCCTCGGCTTAATCCTCCGACCATCAAGGAAATTGAAGAACGATTGGAAGCCATTGATTTGTCAAATGCTGATGAAGAGTATGAAGATCTGCTACATTTCTACCACAAAGACACCCTTCGTGAAATAATTTCACTCAAAGAATACCTCTTGAAACGTGAAGAAGAGGGCACTATCGACAACATTGATGCATGGATCAGAATGGTCGCCATCAACAGATTGACAGGCCATTCCTCAGGGTTTTTCTCGGTCTATTCACTCCCGCCGAATCAGGCTGTGACCGCTAAACGACAAAAGAAAATCAACGAACAACGGAACCAGGTTCCGGATTACCGAGCGATTAAGCCTCGCATTTTGAAGAAATCAAAGTCCTTACTCAAAGATTGGAAGGGTGTCCGCCTCGATGCTTTTGAGAATGATTTGACGGGTGTTCTCTCCACCAGCGACTCCAGGAAGGTGCTGTTGATCCCAGATGATTCTGCAAGCCTGGTAGTCACCTCTCCTCCATTTTTGGACATCGTGGATTACCAAGGAGACAATTGGCTACGCTGTTGGTTCATTGGCGTTGATTCCTCAACCATCGAAATCAGTCAACTCAAGGCTATTGAGGACTGGGAAGACACCATGACTGATGTTCTCAAGGACTTGAAGCGAATTGTCAAGCCAGGAGGGCACATTGCTTTCGAAGTAGGGGAAGTACGTGGTGGCAAGGTCTTGCTTGAGGAAAACGTCGTTCGCTGTGGTGTCAAAGCTGGCCTTGAGCCAATTATCATCATGATCAACGACCAAGAGTTCACCAAAACTGCCAATGCATGGGGTGTAGACAACAGCAAGAAAGGCACAAATACAAACCGAATCGTAATCTTCTCCGTGCCCGAGAGAAGTGATATCATCTCTGCCATCAAACATTGTGTGCTATCAGTTATTAATTGGTGGAATGCTGATATGTTGCCTCTCTTTGAGAGCCTTTATGGAGAATCATGGAAAGATTTTTTCTCCAAAATATCCCCTAAGCAAATTACACAAGAAAAAACAAAACTGGCAACTACAATATTCACAAATCGGCTTAACTCTTGCATAAAGCGAAAATTAGGAGATAAATTTGAGATTGCCAACGATACATCTTTTGATGTAACTTTCAATGTCAATGGTGAAATTTACCCAGTAGAACAAAAACTTACCACTCAACCGGTGAACGCAAAATATCATACGTGGACAGGAAATCATGTTTCGAACAAAGTAGGCCCGCATCTCCTAATTAGACTCGAAATTGATGATAACGGTAAAATCACAGGCGTGTATGTCGGTTTATTAGAGTTAGACCGATGTGATATTACGAAATGGTCTTCAACAAAAAGTGACGTAAATTATGCAACTCTAAAACTCAGATGGAGTGATAGGAATCAACTTCAGGACATCCTGGGTAAACAATTACAACAAAATTCATTCATCCGTTTCGATTACTACCGTTTAGATAATTCCGAAGAGGAATAATCAAAACAAACAAGGGAAATTTTCTCCTAATCGTAAAGATCCTTATTGGAGGCGTTAAATTCTGCTTTGAAATTGACCTCGAGATTGTAAATATCAACAAGTTCGTAATCCTTGATGATGAACGGTGACCGGTTGTCTCCACTAAGGGACTCCACGACAAATCCTATCAAAAAGTGAGGTGCATCGTGCAAGATTTTCGATTGATTGGTCGGTTGATAGTAGAACGATCGAAGGGTTGTGTTTCTCGTTTTCTCTTGAAAAATCTTTACATCAAAGTATACAACTTGATTTCGCATGTTATCAAAGATAATACCGTCAGGATAGCCAACCGCTTGTTTGTGTCCTTGTTCAGTTGTTGGCATGTCTACAGAAAAATTCAGACTTTCATCAAGTCGGGCGATCAGGACACGCTCGAGGTAATTACCTAGTTCATTTGGACGGCCGACGTAATCCATTTCAATCAGATTAGATAGTTCGTTGAGATTACCATCCAACCACGACTTGATTTCTTCAAGAATTTGCTTGGAATTGTCATCAAAAGGTATGATTTTGTGTCCAGTAGCTGCATTGATGACGTCTCGAAAGTATAGTCGGGATACTCCCGATTTGAGGAGTCGTACTGCTGCCGAAAATTCATCCCAATCAAGGTCTTCCATAGACAAACTACTCAATCCGCATACTCAAACTTAACCCATGCAACCCCCATGCAACAGGCGTTTCAAACATGGGTACCCACGCGTGAGAAATTTACTAATGGGTGTACAAAGGGTTGCAACGAGTTTTCCCGGACGGCATGGTATCGGAATAAATCCTCACAGTCAAGCACTTACACTGCAGTTTTGAGGGTTCGATCCGTCTCTTCAGGGTCAATGAAAAGCGCAGCAAGCACCACGAACGTCTCAAGCACTGCAGCGATGTAGAAGATGGTCTGGTAGTTGTAGCGTTCTGCGAAGATGGGCGCTAATTGGTAGCCTATGATGGCAGAGAGGTTCATCATCGCCATGTAACCGGTAAATTGAGTTCCACCAACTTCCGCCCATGTCACTCTCATCATGAGCGAATATGCGCAGATGGATACGATTGACCAGAGGAAAGTGTGGACCAGCCACACCAGCATCATGAACCAACCTTCGCTCCACATATTGTCAAACGTACCCCACGCCAATGTGGTTAACGAAGCGCTAAGCGCAG
>Ga0209603_1005017_pt1 | contig 10787 bp, 4 predicted proteins | sample COGITO_mtgs_1206_FD_184812 | JGI IMG/M metagenome (GOLD analysis project Ga0209603, IMG submission 184812) | Pelagic marine microbial communities from North Sea - COGITO_mtgs_120607 (SPAdes) (version 2) | ecosystem: Environmental > Aquatic > Marine > Epipelagic ... | reverse complement strand
TGCGTCAAGTACACGCGAGGACTGGGCGCGGTGCGGAGATACCTCAGGGATGAAGGATGTCCTGGAAGTGATCCGGAACATCCAGAAAACGCCGACGTAGATTGGATGGACTAGTAGCACAACCGGTTTTGAAAACAATAACGATTTTGAAAAATTATTTTGCTACATTCGTAGTTTAGTACACCCTCGCCCTGGGGGGCACGTGCTCCATCTCGTCGTCGAGCGGGGTCTGGATGACCGCGCGGTAGTCGACGCTCACCTTGCGCTTCTCGTCGACCCACGCGAGGGTGTGTTTCATCCAGTTGACATCGTCACGGTCGGGGAAGTCCTCGCGAGCGTGCGCACCGCGGCTCTCCTTGCGCTGCTCGGCGGAGTGCATGGTGATTTGCGCGTTGGGCATCAGGTTGTGGAGCTCGAGCGCCTCGATGAGGTCGGTGTTCCACACCATGCTCTTGTCCGTCACCTTGAGGTTGTCCAATCGGGCGGCGACCTCGTCAATCTTCTTCACGCCCTCGGCCAGGGTCTCCTGCGTACGGAACACGGCGGCGTCGTCCTGCATCACCCTCTGCATCGTCTTCCTGACATCCGCGGTGGAGTGCTCGCCGTTGCTCCATCGAACCTTGTCCAGATGCGCCACGGCATTCTCACCCGCGTCGGAGGGAATCTTCTTGTGGGGCATGCCGGGCTTGAGGGTCTCGGAGATGGTGTTCGCGCACGCACGGCCGAAAACGACGATGTCGAGAAGGGAGTTGGCGCCGAGGCGATTGGCACCGTGCACGGAGGAGCTCGCGCACTCACCCGCGGCGAGCAGGCCCGGCACGGTCGTGTCCTTGCCGTCGGCGCCCAGGGTCAGCACCTCACCCTTGTAGTTGGTGGGGATGCCACCCATGTTGTAGTGCACGGTGGGGATCACCGGGATGGGCTCCTTGGTGACGTCCACACCGGCGAAGATCGCGGCAGTCTCCGAGATACCCGGCAGACGCTCGGCGAGGAGCTCGGGGGGAAGGTGGTTGAGGTGGAGGTAGATGTGGTCCTTTTCCGGCCCGACGCCGCGTCCCTCGCGAATCTCGAGGGTCATCGAGCGAGACACGACATCGCGAGAGGCGAGATCCTTGGCGGAGGGCGCGTAACGCTCCATGAAGCGCTCACCCTCGCTGTTCCGGAGGATACCACCCTCACCGCGCGAGCCCTCGGTGATGAGGCACCCGGCGCCGTAGATGCCGGTGGGGTGGAACTGGACAAACTCTTGATCCTGCATGGGGAGACCCGCGCGCGTCGCCATCGCGTTACCGTCTCCCGTGCACGTGTGCGCGGACGTCGCGGAGAAGTACGCGCGTCCGTAGCCTCCCGTCGCCAGCACCGTCTTGTGCGACCTGAACCTGTGGAGGGTTCCGTCCTCCATGCACATCGCGACGACGCCGACGCACTCGCCCTCGTGCATGATGAGATCAAGCGCAAAGTACTCCACGAAGAACTGGGTGTCGTGCTTGAGCGCCTGTCCGTAGAGGGTGTGAAGCATCGCGTGTCCAGTCCTGTCCGCGGCGCACGCGCACCTGTACGCCTGGCCACCCTTGCCGTAGTCCAGCGACTGGCCCCCGAAGGCGCGCTGGTAGATCTTGCCGTCGTCGGTGCGACTGAAGGGCAAGCCGTAGTTCTCGAGCTCGATCACAGCCTTGGGCGCCTCGCGGCACATGTACTGGATGGCATCCTGGTCACCGAGCCAGTCCGAACCCTTGATGGTGTCGTACGCGTGCCATCTCCAGTCGTCCTCGGTCATGTTTCCGAGAGCGGCGTTGATGCCACCTTGCGCGGCTACCGTGTGCGAACGCGTGGGGAAGAGCTTGGTGATGCACGCCGTCTTGAGACCGTGCTCGGACAGGCCGATGGCGGCGCGAAGACCCGCACCACCCGCACCGACGACGACGGCATCGTACTCGTGGTCGATGATGGTGTAAGCGCTCTTGCCTGTCGCGGGAGGAACGTCGAATTTTAGGTCAGACGGCGGGGCGAGATATTTTCGGCGAAAGGGGGGTTGGCAGGATCTCGCGCGCGCGATCCAGCGGACATCGCGGCGTGGGAACGATGCAGTCGCGCAGAAAACACGCGTATAGATCGACCGAACGGAGCCTCGGAGCCACACGCGTCGCGGACCCCGCCGACGGACGAGAACAACCGGCGACGCTTCGATCATCGGGGCGTGACACGTTGGGGGAAGAAAGCAACAATCCGCGGGGGGACGCACCGGGCGCTCCTGCGGCTGCGGACGCCGCTCCGGTGGAGTGGAACCCGCAGGCAGCCTGACGGGCCCACTGCGGGGCGGCGGACGAGCCAGCCCACCGCGCCGCCGCACCGATGATCTTCTGGCGCAGGCTCATCGTTCAACGCTGCGCTCAGAGGTGTGACAGACGCAGCAGTGACGTCGCACTTTATTCGTTGCCAAAAATCAAGCCACGTATTTGTCATTGGAGGGTAATACGACAACACTGAATTGCGTGCGTATTTCGGCAATAATTAGCAAGACGCAACCTAACAGGATGACTATCGTTCAAGGGCTTCAGTTCTTCTAAATTCTCGAGGCTCAACTCGCGCTCGCTCGCATCCATCATCACACTTGTCCTGTCCATCGCGATGGCGGGCGCGGGCGTGCTCGGCGGAGCGGGCGGGAAGAAGAAGAAAAAGAAAGATGACGGGGAGGGGAAGAAGAACCTCAAGCCCGGCGACCTGCCTCCCAGGCGCGGTCGAGCGTGGAACCCCGGCGCGGGCCCGCGACCCGACAAGGAGGGCGGCGGCGGCGGCGGCGGCGAGTCGGAGCGCCTGAGCAACATCTGGTACGAGGCGTCGGCCACCCTGGCGCTTCCCGCGTCGATCGCCAAGTCGGCGAAGGAGCTACCGCAGCGTGAGATGGACGCCAAGGAGGATGCGGCGAGGAAGGCGCTGGAGGAGCGCGTCGCGATGCACGAGAAACAGGCGAGCAGGTCGGGATCCGCGGATTCCAAATGGCTCAAGCTCGTGCGCACTAGCGGTACCGCCGCGGATAAGATCGCCGCCGCCACCGTGCTGGCTCAGGAGGATCCCGTGGCGAACATGAAGTCGCTGGAAACCCTGCTCGCGCTGCTGGAGAAGGCCAGGGTCAAGGGAGGCAAGCGCGGTGCGGTGCAGGCTGTGCAGGCTCTGCAGGAACTTTTCCGCGACGCGCTCCTGCCGCCGGACCGAAAGCTGCGGTATTTCTCCGAACAACCGCTGGAGAAGTCTGCTGCTGGACCACTGGAGCGCAAGAGGCTGTTGTTTTGGTACATCGAGGACATGATCAAGCGCGCGTACACGAGGTTCGTCAACGCGCTCGATGCGCTGAGCCGAGATCCGCTGCCCGTGCTCAAGGAAAAATCCGTCAAGGCTGCGTACGACATGCTCAAGTGCACGCCCGAGCAGGAACGCGGTTTGCTGAACATCCTCGTGAACAAGCTGGGAGACCCGCACAGACGGACGGCGTCGAACGCTGCGCACCTGCTGCTGGAGCTCGTCAGCAAGGACCACCCCGCGATGAAGCGCGTCGTGGCGAGGGAGGTTGAGACGTTTTGCTTCCGCCGCGGCGTCGGGCTCAAGGCTCAGTACTACGCGGCGGTGTTGCTCAACCAGTTCCCGCTGAATCACACGAGCGAGGGGGAGAAGCTCGCCGCACAGCTCGTCGAGTTTTACTTCAGCGTGTTCAATATGCTCCACAAGAGGAGCAAGGAGACGGCGGAGAACGGCGGCGCGGCGGAGGATGGCGACGACAAAAAGGGATCCAATGACAAGAAGCAGCGGTGGCGCGACGGTGCGAAGAAGGGCGGGCGCGGCGGTAGGGGAGGTAGGGGCGGTCGTGGAGGACCCGGCGGGAGGGGTGGACGCCCCAAGAAATCCGATGGGCTGAACGGGCTCAGGGCTCCGGCGACGCCGCTGGGCGCCGGCGTCGACGCCCGAGTCGTCTCCGCTCTCCTCACCGGCATCAACCGGGCGTTTCCCTACGTCGACGCAGACGCGGTCGAGCCGCTGGTGGAGAAGGTATCCCCGGCGCTTTTCGCCATCGCGCACTCGCCGAACCTCGGCGGTGCGCTCCAGGCGCTCTCCCTTCTCTTGCAGTTGCTCTCTTCTCGCGCGGCTGTTTCTGACAGGTTCTACCGCGCTCTCTACTCCGTGCTGCTTCATCCCGGCGCGCCGCGTGGGTCCAGCGCTGCGGCGGGTCAGCTCATGTCGCTGACGTTCCGAGCCTTGAAGGACGACCCTCAGCCGCCCAGGGCTGCGGCGATGGTCAAGCGACTCCTCCAGGTGGCTGCTCACGCGCCCGCTCCTTTCGCGTGCGGCTCCCTCATGCTCGTCTCTGAGTTTTTGAGGCTCAAGCCCAGCCACTGGGACGCGGTTCGTCAACCGCGCGAGGGCGACGAGGGTGACGACGTGGAACACTTCGTCGACGTTGACGACGACGATGAGGATATGGACACCAAGGAAAACGGGCGCGCCGAGGCCGGTTCGGACTCGGATTCAGACTCGGAGGGTAAGAAGCTCAAGGCTGCCAAGAAGGCGATTGAAACCGCGGCGCACCGATACGACATGTCCAAGCGTGACCCGCTGTACGCCAAGGCTGACCAGTCCTGCTGGTGGGAGCTCGCGACGCTGGAGAGAAACGTGCACCCGTCGGTCGCGGCGATGGCCAGGTCTCTTCTGTATGGAACGAACGTGGAGTACGACGGAGACCCGCTCGCGGATATGACGCTCACCGCGTTCCTCGACAAGTGGCTGCAGAAGAAGAACAAGAGCAGGACGGGTGTTTCGAAAGGAGGATCGTCCACCATGGCGAAGCATCGTGATCAGGACGCCGCGGCCGCTACTGCCGCGGTCGCCCCGGGAACCGCTGAGTTTGCGTCGCTCACCGAGGCTGAGGTTGAGCCCAGCGACGTGTTCTTTCACCGCTACTACGCCAACAAGTCGGAAACCAAAAAGGCAAAGAAGAAGAAGCGCGACGCCGAAGGATCCGACGACGAGGGATCCGACGACGAAGAGGAGGAAGATGACGACGCCGCCGCGGAGCGCAGGAAGAAGGCCAAGGCCAAGGCTGGTATCGAGGGTGTCGAGGAGGATGACGAGGAGGAGGACGACGACGACGTCGACCTCGGCGATCTCGAGATGCCCGATTCCGAATCGGACGAGGAGGTGGAAGTCAGTCGCGGCAAGAAGGGTCGCGGTCTCAAACCTTCCATCGACACCAGGTCGGCCGGTTTCACTGGCGACTCAGACGATGAGGTGGACGCCGCGCTTGACGCCGAGGAGCGCAAGGAGGAGAAATCCGTGGACGCCGACAAGTTCAACTACAGCTCGCTGGCCAAGGCTTACGGATACAAGCCCGGGTACCTCCTGCACCGAAAGTCGAACGAGCCGGAAGAACCCGAGGATGAGGATGACGAAGAGGAGGAGGGCGACGACGGGGTTCAGGTGTGGGAGTACGACGGACCGGACGTCGACAGCGACGACGAGGTTCAGCGGGCGTTGGCTCAGGCTGAGTCGGACGATGAGGAGGAGGCTTTGGATGATGATGAGATGGATGAGAGTGACGACGAGGACGAAGACTCCGAGTCTGAATCCGAAGAGCCAAAGCCGAAGACTAAGAAGGTCGCGGACGAGCCCATCACCCTCGTGAGCGCCGTGCCCAAGAGCAGCAAGAACCAGGGCATCGACACCACCTTCGCCTCGTACGATGACTACCAGTCCATGATCGAGTCGGACTTTGGCTCCAACCCGCCGATTCAAAACTCGGACGACGACGATTCCGGCGGCGAAGGAGAGGATGGAGACGCCCTCGAGACTGCACTCGCCAGCGATGGCGAAGAGGACAGCGAGGAAGACGAGCAGCCGGTCAAGAAACCAAAGACCCCACCATCCTCTGGCAAGAAGAAGGGACCGTCACCGCGCATGACGCGCAGCAGGGCCAAGGTGAAGCAGGCTGATGAGCCCCCGGCGAAGCGTCGCAGGTGAGACGTAGGATGACCTTTGTAAAAGATGTTCACGATGGTTTACAACGATATGGTTACAATATATACCCAATGCTGACAAACTTAATCTTGACGCGAGACGACTGCCTGTACAACCGCCTGGTGCCAGCAAGGACACGCTCGCTACGAACTCGTATCGTTAACGAGCATGTATGTGGCTGGCCAACTGCTGGCGAACAACCACATGGAAGGGGTGGGCCACATTTGGCGCGCAAACCCCATAGATTCCGTCATGGAAGGGGTGGGCCACATTTGGCGCGCAAACCCCATAGATTCCGTCGAATCCGAACCTGCGCGCGGGGAAGAATAGGCCTGAAGGGTCAGATGCCTGCTATCGAGGGGATGTGCGGGTCGTGCCGATCGACACCCAGAGGAGCACCGCTGCCCTCAGAATAGAAGAATGTAAAAAAGTGTGATATCACAGAAGTTCATAGCAGATCTTGATGTGTTATCCTCATCGGACGTCGGTGCCGGGCCGATGAAAAATGCTCGCATGTCGCACACGATTATGGATGTAACTGCAACGCCCGAAGGATGCAGAAACACATGGAAGACGGCGCGAGAATTTTGCACCGTGTATTCCCGTGACTGCAACTTCCCGAGGGATGCAATCACAGTATGAAACGATGCAGACCGAGCAAACGTGCCGAGTGGAGATATGCCGGGCGTAAATTATTCCTATCCCGACAAGGACGAGAAGGAGACTCAACGACCCGTCATGTCTTCGCCGCTCGTTAGGCACCCCGCGCTCACTTGCCCTCGGACATTCCGAAAAACGTCGTGCGGACGAGCGCGGAGGGAAGATGAATACGCGGCGCCGGGCATCGGGTAAAACAGCGCTTTCGTCGTGCGGGGAATCCTCCAGAACGTATCGTGCCTCGGATTCTAAGTTGTGATCACCACACAAGTAATTACTCAAGCGTTCATTTGACACGCATGAATGTTTTGTTGTGAGTTATCGTCACCGGCAGGACGCCCAGCGCGACGCGAAAGATGCTTGTGGGACGTGCATCAGGTCCGAGAATCGTTCCAAGAGGTCAACTCGAACAGACATGACGTTCGTTCATCTACGCAGCACTAAGTCACGAGGGCACCTGTCGCGCATAACTACACCAGGTTTGACGTCCCGGCGGGTTGCCCCACGAGTTATGCATTCGCCTCCGCCGGCTTTGGCTGCGAGAAACGAGAAAAAAAACAAAGTCTCCGAGGTGAAAACATCCGAGCGGGCGGCGGGCGCATGCGCACGTGTCAGTCAAGGCTGAAACTGTTGTCAACACAAGGTTTCAGTCTCGTCATCTAATTTGGTTCTCGTGTTCCTCACTCACGTCATGCGCGCGCCGCTTCGTCGGGAAATCGCCTCGAAAACCACGGGTGTTGCGAACCGAGTGGAAAGCTGGATGTGTGTGCCTCGCTTTTGTCGTCGTCGAGATGGGCTCAGTGGGTTGCATAGTGAGTTCATCGAGTAACGTGACCCTCGCACAAGAGGTGTCAGAAAAACATAAAACAAGGTCATCATCGCTCATCTTCGACGACGTAAGGAGGCACTCCAGCTCGGGCATCGGTCCGGACGGGTGTCAACGACGCCTCGAGGGCGGCGCGACAAAACCTAGGTTGCGTCTCTAACGACGATCTACTCACCAGCCGCCGACAATCACGCGTATGGGCGCACGGTTCGGATGCTCTTGCGGGGATACACGACCACGAAGAGCGACCCGAGAAGGGAATCGACGCCGCGGCCTGCCATTGCGGCCGCGGGACCAAGACCCGCGCGTGCGCGCTCCGAAGCGAGCGCGCGGGTCAGAGTGAAGCCTGACCCAAAGTTTTGGGCCAACAGTAAACTCTACGATTTCACAGCCAGACAGTCAGACAGCCAGACAGACGAATCTGCCGCCGACTTCAGAATTTTATCAGGCGTTGCCGCCGCCGCCGCTCGGCACTAATTTCGACGGCAGCCCACGTCCCACGACCACCATGGGAGGCTCGGGAATGTCCGCGGAGGAGCTCAAGGCTCTCCGCACGATGAAGAAAAAGACAAAGCTCGCCGCCAAGAAGCGCGAGCGCGAGGAGGCCGAGACGGCGGCGATGCCCGGCATGGACCACAAGGAGAGGAAGGCGGCGAAGAAGAAAAAAAAGGAGGAGGAGGCGGCCGCTGCCGAGGAGGAGGAGAGCGACGAGGAGAGCGACGAGGAGGAGGAGGACGCGGACGACGAGACGCCGGAGAAGGAGGCGCCCAAGGGCGAGCGTATCCAGGTGCAGGTGGACGGAATCCTGAGCGACAAGACGTTCGACTCCATCACCCTGTCCAAGCCCACCATGGCGGGCATCAACGAGCTCGGGTACGCGAAGATGACCGAGGTGCAGGCGAGGACCATCCCGCCCCTCCTCGCGGGCCGCGACGTCCTCGGCGCCGCGCGCACCGGTTCCGGTAAGACGCTCGCGTTCCTCATTCCCTCGATCGAGCTCCTGTACCACGGCAAGTTCATGCCCCGCAACGGCACCGGCGTGATGGTGCTCACCCCGACGCGGGAGCTCGCGCTCCAAATCTACAACGTGGCGCAGCAGCTCATGAAGAAGCACTCGCAGACGCACGGGCTCATCATCGGAGGCGCCAACAGGCGTGCGGAGGCGGAGAAGCTGGTCAGGGGCGTCAACTTGCTGGTCGCCACCCCAGGCAGGCTGCTGGACCACATGCAGAACACCAAGGGGTTCACGTTTAGTAGCCTGAAGGTGTTCTGCATGGACGAGGCGGACCGCATGCTCGACATCGGGTTCGAGGAGGAGATGCGCACCATCGTTCGCATGATTCCCAAGGACAGGCAGACCATGCTGTTCAGCGCCACGCAGACCACGAAGGTTGAGGACCTCGCGCGTCTCTCCCTCAAGTCGCCCACCTACATCGGCGTCGACGACGCGAGGGCGGTGAGCACCGCGACTGGCGTCGAGCAAGGGTACTGCGTGGTGCCGAGCGAGAAGAGGTTCCTGCTGTTGTTCACGTTCCTGAAGAAGAACCTGAAGAAGAAAGTGATGGTGTTCTTCAGCAGCTGCAACAGCGTCAAGTACCACGCCGAGCTGCTCAACTACATCGACATCCCCGTCAGCGACATTCACGGGAAGCAGAAGCAGCAGAGGCGGACGACGACGTTCTTTGAGTTTTGCAAAGCCGACCGCGGCATCCTTCTGTGCACGGACGTCGCCGCGCGTGGACTCGACATCCCCGCGGTGGATTGGATCATCCAGTTCGATCCTCCCGACGACCCCAAGGAGTACATTCACAGGGTTGGACGCACCGCGCGTGGAACCGAGGGCAAGGGCCGCGCGCTCCTGTTTCTCATTCCCGAGGAGCTCGGGTTCCTCAAGTACCTCAAGGCGGCGAAGGTGCCCCTCAACGAGTACGAATTCCCCCAGAAGAAGATCGCGAACGTGCAGTCGCAGCTGGAGAAACTGGTCGAGAAGAACTACTACCTTCACCAGTCCGCCAGGGACGCGTACAGGAGCTACATCCTCGCGTACAACTCGCACACGCTCAAGGATGTCTACAACGTCCACGAGCTCAACCTCGTGTCGGTGGCGGTCTCGTTCGGCTTCCACCGCCCGCCGAAGGTGCAGCTCAACCTCGACAGCAAAGCCGCGAACGGGAGGAAGAGGATCGGCGACGGGAAGGGGATGGAGAGGGCGAAGGGAGGGAGCGACTACCGCAGGCAGAAGGGCACGGGCCACGGCTTCTCGGCGGATAATCCGTACGGTAAGAGAGACGCGAGCGACAAGAGGCAGTTCATCCGGGGATGAGCCGAGTTGGACGAGACGTAATAACATAACCGCGCGATGTAATAACCTTTTTAGCCGCGAGTGACATGCATCACGCGATACCAAACGACTCGTGGCACGTCTCGTGTTCGATGGTGTTCATAGGATTACATGGTCTGAAAAAAAGTGGAATTCCTACTTGGGGCCCTTCATCGGGTTGAGACCGATCGGCCTGTCGGGAGCACCCTCACGCTCCCAAGAGGACTTCATGATCTCCGCGGTCGCCTTGGCCCACTCCGGGTTAGTCACGGTGTGGGGGAGCGCGCCTGCGTCGTGTGGGCGGGTGGGAAGGAGGGCGTCAGCGGAGATATCTCGGAGATTTAGGGTTGTTGGCCTCTCGGTCGGGTCGCGATCGTTCCGGGGTTCGCGGTCGTGACGGGGCCGTGCGTCCCGTCTGTACCGTTCGAACGCATCTGTGGACGTACTCCTCACGCGCGAACCCAACCGTCGGTGGGGCGATGGACGACCGCAGACAGTCGCCGAGCGGCGCACCGAGGGGGACGGGGTAGAATTCCGGGGCGGGTTGGAAGATCGTCGCACCTCCGAAGGGCATGTTCAGGGACAGGAACTGGGTGCACACGGCGGCGCCGGCGAACCCGACGAGGAGTCCGACGCCGACGGCACCGCCGGTCGGCTTGATCGGGGCGAGAACCTTGTGAACCATTTCGACACGCTCTTGTCTTGTGTGCGACCGAACGAATGATGATGGACGGTGGAGGGTCCAGCAGCGCGTTCCCCGGTTGGAAAAACCAAAGAATTCAAAACGGGCACCCCTTTGGTTTTGCCAAAACTGTGGATCTCGGGCACTGAGGAAGCGCGCGGTGGCGCGAATCGAGCGGGATAAAGTGGGGAAGTGATGGCACATGACCCACAGTCCCATGCGGAAACCGGCGGCGCGTCCGGTTCCCACCAATCTCGCGATATCAGTCCGATCAGTCCGACAGGGGACAAGGAGAACGC
>Ga0209603_1005015_pt1 | contig 10796 bp, 7 predicted proteins | sample COGITO_mtgs_1206_FD_184812 | JGI IMG/M metagenome (GOLD analysis project Ga0209603, IMG submission 184812) | Pelagic marine microbial communities from North Sea - COGITO_mtgs_120607 (SPAdes) (version 2) | ecosystem: Environmental > Aquatic > Marine > Epipelagic ... | reverse complement strand
GATACTATCGCCTCACACATGTCACTCCAGCTCGATGAGAAGCAGAACCTGCTTGAACTCGCAGGGCTGCAGGCGCGCATTGAGCATTTAATGGCCCTAATAGAGAGCGAGATAGATCTCTTCGCAGTCGAAAAACGCATCCGCGGACGCGTGAAAAAACAAATGGAGAAGAGTCAGCGCGAGTACTACCTTAACGAGCAAATGAAAGCTATTCAGAAAGAAATGGGTGAGCTCGAAGACATCCCTAATGAAGCTGAAGAGCTGAAACAAAAAATCGAAGACGCAGGGATGCCGAAAGAGGCGAGAGACAAAGCTAATTCAGAGTTGAGTAAGCTCAAGCAAATGTCGCCAATGTCTTCCGAGGCCTCTGTGGTCAGGACCTACCTCGATTGGATGATTAATGTCCCATGGAAAAAACGAAGTAAGGTCAGGCTCGAATTGGACAAGGCTGAGCAAATTTTAGAAGACGATCACTATGGTCTAAAAGAAGTGAAGGAGCGGATCCTCGAATACTTAGCTGTACAGAAGCGCGTTAAAAAATTGAAAGCGCCAATACTCTGCCTCGTTGGTCCTCCTGGTGTTGGAAAAACCTCATTGGGCGAATCTATTGCACGCGCAACGAATCGCAAATTTGTGCGAATGGCACTGGGTGGCGTTCGCGATGAAGCTGAAATTCGAGGGCATCGTCGCACCTACATTGGCTCTTTGCCGGGCAAACTGATGCAGAAGCTATCGAAAGTCGGCGTTAAAAATCCGCTTTTCTTGCTTGATGAAATCGACAAGATGGGAATGGATAATCGTGGCGATCCGGCCTCTGCGCTGCTCGAGGTATTAGATCCCGAGCAGAACGGTAGCTTCAACGATCATTACCTTGAGGTCGACTATGATCTCTCTGAGGTGATGTTTGTCTGCACATCAAACAGTATGAATATTCCTGAAGCGCTCTTAGATAGAATGGAAGTTATTCGCATTCCTGGCTATACCGAGGAAGAGAAGCTCAATATTGCCGAACGCTATCTTGTACCAAAGCAGAAAAAGAATAATGGCGTAAAAGACGAAGAGCTCGCTATAAGCGAGCAGCCGATTCGTGACATCATTCGCTATTACACTCGAGAAGCGGGCGTCCGAGGACTTGAGCGTGAAGTCGCAAAGATTTGCCGGAAAGTGGTTAAAAACAATTCTCTCAAGGGCAACCATGCGAAAGTCGAACTCGACGCGGATAACCTCGAAGAGTATTCCGGCGTAAGAAAATACGATTACGGCAAGGCTGAAGAAGAGAATCATATCGGCCAAGTTAACGGGCTCGCTTGGACGCAAGTCGGAGGAGAGCTTCTTACGATCGAGGCTATTGCTGTGGAAGGCAAGGGGAAGACTATTAAAACAGGATCCCTCGGCGATGTGATGCAAGAGTCAATTCAAGCGGCATTAACTGTCGTGCGCAGCCGCAGTGCCTCGCTGGGCTTGCCTTCGAATTTTCACGAGACGCGCGATTTGCATATTCACGTGCCAGAAGGTGCGACACCGAAGGATGGGCCAAGCGCTGGTGTCGGTATGTGTACAGCGATCGTGTCAGTTCTTACTGAGATTCCGGTCCGCGCTGATGTTGCAATGACGGGTGAAATCACCCTGCGCGGACAAGTCTTAAAAATCGGTGGACTGAAAGAGAAGCTGCTCGCGGCTCACCGAGGCAATATAAAAACTGTGCTGATTCCCGCTGACAATGAGCGTGATCTTGCCGAGATTCCTGACAACATTAAGGCGGACCTCGAAATAGTGCCGGTACGCTGGATAGACCAGGTGCTAGAGGTGGCATTGCAGCATCAGCCGACACCGTTAACTCTAGAAGCGATTGCTGCGGCGAAGGTAACGGAAAAGCAAGGTGCTGCGTCTGAGGCTGGCAACTTAGAGCGGCATTAGAAAATTTAAATAGTCGTTTCGTTTGCATTTTTCGCAGTTAGTAGGCTTTTCCTTCTGCGGTTTCTTTTGAGTTGTTTTTAGTTGACACCGGATTTCGGCTATTGGTATAACGATACAGACTTCGTAGCGTTCAAGCCTATTAGCGTGTTTCTTTGTGTCGTATAATAGTTCCGCTTCGGTTACCATGACTTGGAAATAATTTACGCAACATTAACCCAATTTGCTGCGAACTATTTAAAATTACAAAACATAAAATCATAAATAATGTAAGGAAAGGGGATATTGTGAATAAATCAGAACTCATAGACGTTGTAGCAGAAAGTGCGGACCTACCTAAAGCAGCAGCGGGCCGTGCAATTGACGCCATGATTGATGCGATTACAGACTCGCTCAAAAAAGAAGACCCTGTAGTGTTGGTTGGATTCGGCTCATTTGCGACAAAGCACCGCGCAGCCCGCACAGGTCGCAACCCACAGACCGGTGCAGCCATTGAGATCAAAGCGGCTCGCGTACCAAGCTTCAAAGCTGGTAAAGCCTTAAAAGACGCCGTAAACACGTAACGGTTTCTAATCTGGCCAAGGCTAGGTTATAACGACAAAGGGCGCATCATTGATGCGCCCTTTGTCGTTATATGATGCTAAAATCACGCTTCGGCTTAGGCTTGATATCACGTATCATTGGCAAAAATTCATTCAGGATAGGACTTACCATGCTGCAAGACATTCGCGACAACTCTCAAGGTGTCATCGCTAAGGTCATCATAGGATTAATCGTCGCTATTTTTGTCCTTTTCGGGGCTGAATCGATTATTGGTGGACTCACGCGTGCGCCAGGAATTGCCGAAGTAAACGGCGAAGAAATTAGCGATTTCCAATTGCAGCAGGGTGTTCAAGAGCTTATCAATTCCATCGGAGGTAGCGCAGAGGGCATCGATCAGTCTTTGCTCGAGCAAATCGCGATCAACCAGATAGTAGAGGAGACTTTGCTGCGGCAGGCAGCTCAGGCTGCAGCATTGGGTATTTCGGCTGAACGCATCGACCGAGCAATTATCGATAATCCTAATTTCCAAGTAGGTGGTCGTTTCGAACCAGAGTTCGCGGTGAGAACGATGAATAGCCAAGGATTTTCAATCCAGTCTTACAAAGACGCACTCAGTCGTCAGATGCTTCTTTCACAGGTCGTTAATGCCTATTCTTCATCAGGGTTTGCCACAGAGTCTGAGCTCCAGACACTAGCGTCCCTAAGCGCCCAGACAAGAGATTTCCGTTATCTAACTATTCCGCCCGGTACTCGCACATTAGGCACACCCATTACTGGTGACGAAATTGCCGCTTACTATGAGTCAAATCAGGCACGCTTCGTCCGCCCTGAGAGTGTGACTGTCGATTATGTTGTTCTCGATAAGACAAGTCTTGCGGATGCGATTGAGCTGGAAGAAGGAGCAGTTCAAGCTCAGTATGAGATTGAGCGCAGTAGCTTCGAAGGTTCGGCTGAAAAACGAGCGTCACATATTTTGTTCGAAACGGGTTCGACACTGTCGGTTGATCAAGCAATAGAGGCAGCGACGGCCGCTATCGAGCGACTGAATCTAGGCGAGAGCTTCGAGTCTCTTGCGTTAGAACTATCGAGTGACCAAGTGTCGGCAGAAGAAGGCGGAGACATAGGCTTTAGCGACGGTAGTGCATTCCCAAGTGAGATTGAAGAGGCGCTTGAAGGTCTTGTCGTGGGTGATACAGCCGGCCCCGTCGAGACTGAATTTGGCATACACGTGGTCAAGCTTACTGAAGACAATTCGGCGGTTTTTCAGTCATTCGATGAAGTGGCTGCGCGCATTGAGCGTGATTTAAAATCAGCGCAAGTTGAGCAATCATTTGCCGGCGCTTTATCTGATTTATCTAATTTGGCCTTCGAATCATCGGATTTGCAGCGGCTTAGTGACGAGCTCGGCCTCGATATTCTCACCAGCGATGATTTCGATCGCAGCGGTGGTGGTGGTTTGTTCTCTGAGCCTCGCATTTTGGAGGCCGCATTTTCGGATGAAGTCATGCTCGATGGCAATAACAGCGACGTGATCGAGATCGGCGAAGAACGAGCAGTTGTCCTCAGAGTGAACACGATCACTCCAGAGGGCATTCTCCCCTTAGACGATGTAGAGCCTGAGATAGCCGTAGCTTTACGTTCGCAGATGGAGCGTGACGCAGTAACTGCACTCGGGAACGAGCTAGCGACGCTCTTAGAGGCGGGCAGCGATACTGAACTGTTCCTTGCAGACAACGAATTGCAGTGGCGCTCAGAGGTTGCGGTCCGTCGCACTCAGAGCAATGTGAACAGAGAGATTATAGAGTCTATTTTCGCTTTACCCGCACCTGCTAGCGGCAGCGTTTCGCGTTCGCAGTTGAGCTTAACGAATGGCACTTTTGTTATGGCTGAGCTTACCTCAGTTACCGAAGGCAGCTTTGATGCGTTGGCCGATGCAGAGAAAAGCGCGATGCGGGAGAGTGTGGTTGGCGACTTAGGCAGTAGTGAGCTGAGAGCGTTTGTCGCAAATTTGAGAGAGACTGGCGATATCGTAGTACCAGAGCGCGATCTTGATGGCGATACGTTCTAATTTGTTGCGAAAATCGTACTGCCTAGTCGAGTGACGAGGCAGTACTCACTTCCGCTAGTCTGCTTGCTCAAGCGATCCCATAGCGGTGGTGTTGAATCCCCCATCGACATAAAGTATTTCACCGCTTATACCTGAGGCGAGATCTGAGCAGAGAAAGCTCGCGGCGTTACCAACTTCTTCGATAGTGACATTGCGGCGTAAAGGTGTCTGCTTGGCATTGTGTTCGAGCATCTTCCTAAAACTTTTTATCCCTGCTGCAGCGAGAGTTTTAATCGGTCCGGCCGAAATCGCATTAACGCGAATACCTTTGGGTCCTAATGCTGAGGCCATATAACGGACATTTGCTTCAAGGCTCGCTTTTGCAAGCCCCATCACATTGTAGTTAGGCAGGCTGCGCACAGCGCCAAGATAACTGAGTGTCAGCAGAGAGCCGTTGCGACCTTCCATCATCTTCGCCCCCGCCTTGGCCAGAGCCACAAGGCTGAAAGAGCTGATTTCATGTGCGAGGCTAAAGCCTGCGCGCGTGGTTACGTCTACATAATTTCCATCCAACTCATTACCTGGCGCGAAGGCAAGGCAGTGCACGATACAATCGATCCCGTCCCAATGCTTAGCCAGGTCTTCGAACAACGCATCGATCTGCTCATCACTGGTTACATCGCAAGGAAAAACCAACTCAGAATCCCAGCCGGCAGCAAATTTGACGACTCTATCGTGCAGCTTTTCACCTTGGTAGGTAAACGCGAGCTCTGCTCCTTCTCTGTGCATCGCTTCAGCAATGCCCGAGGCAATAGAAAGTTTGCTTGCAACCCCTAGTATGAGGACTTTTTTTCCGCTCATGTAACCCATGCAGCTACTCCTTATGCTGTTGTATTTGTACTTATTTTTTTGCTTGGTTATGCGTCATGCATATAGTGTTTAATTATCGGCACGAGTGCCAATGCCAATAGACCGACGACAATGCTATATAGGCCTGCAGTCTGATAAACGTCCATATAGGTTTGAAGCGCGGCAGCTGGATCGACGACTTCGCCACCTACCGTCGCAGAACCTGTCATCGCTGCAATAGTACCAGAGACGTAATTACCAGCCGCGGAGGCTAAAAACCAGCAGCCCATCATCATGCCGACCACTCCAGGGACTGAAAGGCGAGAGGTCATCGAAAGCCCAACCGGCGAGATGCAGAGCTCGCCGGTGGTATGCAAAAGGTAGAGAAGCACAATCCAGATAACGGCAACCTGGGTCGGGTCTGTTGCAAGTCCTGCGCCATAAACGAGGAGCAGGAAACCGAGGCCAAGCTGAATCAGCGACAACGCAAATTTAGTCGGAGTTGAAGGCTCCCATCCGCGCCGTGCTAGCGTGATCCACAGGAAGTTGAATAGTGGCGCAAGCGTGATAATAAAAAAGGCATTGATCGATTGAAACGCAGCAGCTGGAATCTCAAAACCGAGAATAACGCGATCCACATTACGATCAGTCATGAGGCTTAACGAACTCGCTGTTTGTTCGAAAAGCGACCAGAAAATTACCTGATAACTCATTAGGAACAAGCAAACGAGCATTCGATCGCGGTCTATCGGTTCACATTGAGTCAAAGAATAGAAGACAACTGCGCCGACTGCGAGCACCAAAGAGGTGCCAAGAAGCCCGCCGACAATCGCAGGCGACTGCATTAGTTGCCAGCAAATGAAAACCGCGAAAAGGCTGGCTGCATAGATCAACCACTCTGTACTTAGGCCAACTAGAGTCTTTCGCGCGAGTTGCTCGGGCCGCTTTGGTAGCCCTGCGTCGCCGAACAAATGCCGTCCTCTGATGAAAACGACAAGTCCCGCAAGCATGCCAATCCCAGCTGCTCCGAAGCCCCAGCTGAAGCCTTTATACTGGAGTAAAAATCCACAAATGATTGCCCCTAAAAAAGAGCCAAGATTAATTCCCATATAAAATAGGGTATAGGCTCCATCTCTGCGAGGATCTTCGCGGTCATAAAGCGACCCGACGAGTGTAGAAATATTCCCTTTTAGAAATCCAACACCAACGATAATTAGACCGAGTGAAAAATAGAATATTTGAAGATAGAAGGGGTCTCTTACAATTTCACTGCCCCCCGACCCCATCCTCTCGATAGCTTGCGTGCCTTCTAAAGCCATTCCCAGATGGCCGGCAACGAGCAGAATCGCGCCAAGAATGACGGCTTTACTGGCGCCCAAATAGCGGTCTGCAATAATGCCACCTAAAACGGGCGTGATATAGACGAGTGAAATATAGGAGCCGAATATTCCAGCAGCCACTTCGTCGCTGAAGAGAAAGTGCTGGGTGAGATAAAAAATAAGCAGCGCCCGCATGCCATAGTAGCTAAATCGCTCCCACATCTCCGTAAGGAAGCAGATGACTAATGCTTTCGGGTGCCCAAAAAACTCAGTGCCCGTCTGGGTAGAAATCGCTGTCATAATATTCTCTTTTTATTCTCAGCTAACTGACCATGTCTAAATTGGGCGTGTTTGCTTATTTATTCTTAACATCAGCCTGTATCGCTGAAGAGCGCTTAATGGCGATCAATCGCTATTTGTCGTACTAACTGCATTTTCTCTGGCATTGCGTAGTAGCAATCTTTGCCCCGGTTGTAATATTTCGCCATCGCTCAAATTGTTCAATCGCACAATATCAGCCGAATATAGATTGTAGCGGCGTGCAATTGACCAGAGATTATCTCCGCGCCGAACAGTGTAACTAGGCGGTGCAATTTTACTTACATCGTTGTTCTTTATGTTGGGTGGAGAAAAGTCGCTTACCTCTCCTCGCGGGACTAGTAAGGATTCGCCAGCTATAATTCTGCTTCCGTTTAGACTGTTTGCGCGCTGTAGCACGTCAACCCGCGTACCAAATTTGCGCGCAATCGCGCCAAGTGTATCGCCAGATTTTATGCTGTAGCGATCAAACGTAATCAGTGTCGATTCATCCATAGTGAGAAGGACTTTAAATAGGCGAGCGCTTTCTTTCTCAGGAAGATAAAGCTCTCTTGAATCGTCTGGCGGCGTAGCCCATTGGCGATACTGAGGGTTCAGGCTTTTAAGCGTGTTTAGGTCTATGTCTGCGAGGCGGGCAGCCAGGCTTAAGTCGATTTGTGCTGAAAGAGTGACAGGGTAGAGGTATTTTTTGTTAGCAATAGGAAGAAGTTCGACGCCATGCTCTTTAGGATTATCAACTACGAGCGCAAGGGCGAGTATTCGAGGGATATGATCACGTGTTTCTCCGCTCAGTTTAAGCTCCCAGAAACGAGAATAGCCCTGATCGTTAGTTGTTTTTCTTTGCTTGCGTAGAGCACGGCGTACATTACCGCTCCCAGTATTGTAGGCTGCTAGCGCAAGAAGCCAGTCCTGATCGAACTCGTCATAAAGGCTTTCTAAATAGTCGAGCGCGGCCCTTGTCGCCTTCATCGGATCTCGTCTTTCGTCTATCCACCATGTTTGCTCTAGTCCATAACTGCGCCCAGTTGCAGAAACGAATTGCCAGAGCCCGGCGGCATTTCGATGCGAGTAAGCATCCGGATTGAACGCGCTCTCAACAAAGGGTATGAGTGCTAGCTCAAGCGGTAATCCTCGCTGCTCAACCTGCTCAACAACCTCAAAAAGAAACGGTTGAGACCTGTCTCTCACTAGGTCGAAATAATCTTGCTGTTGGCGATATCGTTTAAGCTGCCTAGCAACGCTCGGATGTCCATAATTAACTGTGAGAGTAAAACCGTTTCTCAATCTCTCCCAAACATCTGTGGGATCTTCCGGCGAAAGTTTGTCTCGCGGGGCCGGGAGAGAAGGCGTGGCTGATGCATCAGGGATGATCTGTTCAGGCGCACCGAGACCCGTATTACTTCTGACCTGCGAAGAGGGGGGCAGAGACGAGCAGGAGGCAAACAAAAAGCTCAGTAATAATAAAGAAATCGGGCGCGTGGCCACTTCAGTTATAGTCTTGAGCTTACTGCAGAGTGTTATCGATGAGAGGTGGGGCGATATCAAAATTCGTCTTTCCAAGCGCGAACGGCTGCAAAGGTAGCGACGTCATCAGACGGTTTAATCCCCGAAAAAGACTGTGCAGAATCTATGATCTGCTGGTTAGAACAGCGTAGGAAAGGGTTGCTCGCAAGCTCTAAACCAATAGTAGTCGGGAGCGTGATTTCGCCTTGCTCTCTCAAAGCGCTGACTTGGGCTATTCTCAAATGTGTTACTAGATTGCCAGGCTCGCAGGCGATAGCAAACTTGAGGTTGGCTTGGGTGTATTCATGTGTGCAGTAAACCTGAGTTTCTGGGCCCAATGCAGTCAGTTTGGCAAGGCTATCCGTCATTTGTGCTGGGGTGCCTTCGAAAAGACGGCCACAGCCAGCTGCAAATAGTGTATCGCCGGAAAAAAGCCTAGTAGGTTTTCCACCCGCAGCGTTTGGGCCAACAACGAATGCAATATGATCGAGTGTGTGGCCAGGCACCTCTAATACGCTTACAGTCTCGCCAAACAAGGTGAATTCATCCCCTTCTTTTACTGTATCGGTGATACCAGCAATGCTCGAATTATCGGGGCCATAAACCTTGCAAGAATATTTCGCCGTCAGTTCTGCGATCCCACCAGTGTGGTCGGGGTGGTGATGTGTAATAAGTATGCAGCCAAGCGTTAGGGACTGCTCTTCGATCATCTTAATCACAGGGGTAGGATCGCCCGGGTCTACAACGCAGAGGGTCTTGTTATCATCACCTAAAAGGCTCCAAATGTAATTGTCGTCAAATGCGGGTAACGCCTTAATTTGGTTAATCATTTTTGGCAAGACTCTCTTTTATTTGAGCGTAGCGCTCGTCTAGTCCGCAAGGCTTATTGCGGGTCGTTTTTCTAACAGTGCCTATGATATAAGGATTGCCGTTGATTACAACAAAGAAGAGTGGGCATTGGTCTTTCCGCGGCAAAAGGGGGCGAGGTGGGCAGTAAATTCTCTAAGCATGCGATCAGGCGGCTCATCATCGCCGGCAAATCGCTGAGTTCAAGCAGACAACCGCAGCAGCGTTCAGATTGTGATAATCAGACTGCTTTGGCCTCTTGGTATGCGAGCGGCCTTGGCACAAGACTCATCGCCTCAGAGACGCGCAGTATTGCACCATTGCTCGAAAAGCTTTTTGGCTATCACCTTCTTTTCATAGGCGCTCGCAAAAACGCAGGCATGATTGAATCGAGCCCTATCACGCATAAAATCGTCCTCGGTAACCGAAGCGACGCAGGGGATGTTGGCAACAACGTCGGTTTGTTCTCTGACCCTTGCGCGCTCGCACTACAAAATGAGTCTATCGATGTCGTTGTTCTACACCACGCGTTAGAATTCACGGCGTCCAGTCGTGCGGTTCTCAGGGAAGCCGTGAGGGTTTTGCGGCCCGGAGGTCACATTGTGCTCATTACTTTCCAGCCCTTGAGTTTGTGGGGGCTGAAGAGGCTACTTTGTTCCGCGATACCCCTGCGTGGCGCCGAATCTAGGCAGGCCCCATGGGAAGGCAGGTTCAGACATCCTAGCCGACTGATCGATTGGCTTGGCGTGCTCGATGTGCAGGAGCTCATTAGTTTTAGCGCAATGCATGAATTCCCTCTGCAATTTTCAGAGACTGGCGTACGCCTAAAACGGCTCGCTGAATCAATGGAGAACTGGGGGCTGAAATTCAAGAGTCCATTCGGGGCAAGCAATATTATTGTCGGCATCAAGCAAAGTCGTCCGCTAACACCGAGTGCGCTTAAATGGAGACGACCACTGCCAACGCCTATTCACGGTGTACCATCGACTCTACAGGGTCATTCGAGTCAGTCTGGGGTATCATGGAAAGCCAGTTTCGATACAGATAAAATCAACGCTGACCGTGAGGACTGAATGCCCAAATACGTAGAACTTTTTACAGATGGAGCCTGCAAAGGCAATCCCGGCGTAGGCGGTTGGGGTGCGCTCATGCGTTTCGGTGAAACTGAAAAGCGACTTTTCGGCGCCGAAGCGGAGACGACCAATAATAGAATGGAGCTGATGGCAGTAATCTGTTCCCTAGAAGCGCTTACCGAGCCTTGCTCCGTGTCGATAACTACCGATTCGAAATATGTCTTACAAGGCATGACCGAATGGCTCGCCAACTGGAAACGGCGCAATTGGCAAACCGCGGCGAAGAAACCTGTATTGAACGTTGATCTTTGGAAACGTTTAGACGCTGCCGCAGGTGGTCACCAAATCGAGTGGCACTGGGTAAAAGGCCATAGCGGACATCGA
>Ga0209603_1005014_pt1 | contig 10797 bp, 14 predicted proteins | sample COGITO_mtgs_1206_FD_184812 | JGI IMG/M metagenome (GOLD analysis project Ga0209603, IMG submission 184812) | Pelagic marine microbial communities from North Sea - COGITO_mtgs_120607 (SPAdes) (version 2) | ecosystem: Environmental > Aquatic > Marine > Epipelagic ... | reverse complement strand
ACTAGCTCAGGACCAGCATTTAAGAGGTTATATCAGAAGATGAGTGATGCTGATTTTGTCAGTATTAGCGTAACCGATTGTTGTACTGAGTGTAACTGTACTTGTAAGTAATGGCTATCAGGAAAACGACAAAGGGAGAAGGTAGAACCTTTAGGACAACTAAAGAAGGTGCTGGGATGACGGCTAAAGGTGTAAAAGCTTATAGAAAACAAAATCCAGGTAGTAAACTAAAAACAGCAGTTACTAAATGTAATGTTAAAGCTGGAACAAAAGCTTATAAAAGACAAAAAGCATTTTGCAGTAGATCTAGTAGTTGGAAAAAAGAAAGAGGTAGGGCTGCAAGAAAAAGATGGTGCTGTTCAAGATTTTAAAATTATGAGATCAAAAGGACTAGGTGACAGTATAGAAAAGTTTACAAAAGCAACTGGTATTAAAAAAGTTGTAAATAAAGTATCTGAAGGACTTAACATACCCTGTGGTTGTGAAGGACGTAGAGATGCTATGAATATTTTATTCCCATATAATAAAAATAAATGAGAAAGAAAAAGAAAAAATCTTGTTGGCCAGGTTATGTAGCCAAAGGCAAAAAGAAATCACCTAGTGGTAAGAAGACTAAGGGTGGTAAAACTAAGATGGTAAACAATTGTGTAAAAAAATAAAGCCGATCGTTATGACCGGCTTTAGTGTTGTGTATAGTATATTAAGTTTTCTATTAGAAAACTTTTTATCTTTAGCCATCACAGCTCAAGCAATCTTCATCCATAGCTTTTTCAGCTATGTCTCCACGCAGAACTGACTCAGTTCTCATATAATATAAGGTTTTAATACCTTTCTTCCAAGCCTCAAGATGCACTTTGTTTATAAACTTAGGGTCTGCTATTGAGGGAAAAGCTAAATTCAAGCTAACACTCTGATCTATATACTGTTGCCTAATTCCAGCTTGATTAACTAGTTCTAGTTGATTGATCTCTTTGAATGTTTTAAACACCTCCTTGACCTCAAAATCGTTATCACCGATAACTAACCCATCTAGTTCGTCTATGTCCTGTATGGATCCTCCATCAGCTAATATCCTACCCCAAACTCCTTCATTATTTAATTCAAGATCCTCTAAGACTTTTTCCAAAGTAGGGTTTTTACGTATAAAAGTGCCTTTTGCACTTTGTTCAGTAAATACATTAGCAGCCCAAGGCTCAATGCCGGGACTAATATTACCACTAAGCTTACTGTTGCTAACAGTAGGAGCAATAGCTCTAAGATGAGTATTCCTAAATCCCGTACCAACACACCAGAGCGGTTCCCCGTACTGATTAGCAAGAGCCATACTAGCTCGTTCGCTTTCGATTTTAATTTGGCTAAATATTCTTCGTGTTTCATGTTGCGCTAATAATCCTTCAAATGGTAGATGTTTCTCTTGTAGATATGTATGCCACCCTAAAACACCTAGACCTACAGCTCTACCTTTTACAGCAGATCTAACAGCGTTTTCAAAGCCTTTTAAACCCTTAGCTCTTTGTATAAACTCTTCCATTACACCATCCAAGAAGAAAGTACTATCATATATTAGATTTGTATCTTTCCACTCATCATACTTAGCTAGGTTTAAACTAGATAAACAACATACAAAGCTATGGTTCTCATCTGTATGTAATGCTATCTCAGAGCATATGTTTGTCATAAATACCTTCAAAGCATTATCTTTATATGCTGGAGGATTTACTTTGTTTATATTACCTTTAAACATTACATATGGCTCACCTGTTGCTTTACGTTTCTGTAACAACGAACTCCACTTTCTTCTAGCAACTTTATCACCTGAACTAAGCTTACGCATAAACTTATCACCGATCACAGCGCATTGATGCATATTAAGTGATTGCCTGTTTACATCACCCTTTGGTTCTCTAATCTCTAACCACTCCTCAAAATCAGCGTGCTCAATATTCAAGTTAACACTTGCAGCACCTCGTCTCACTGATCCTTGGTTTGTAGCTAATATAGTTGAATCATATATCTTACAAAATGGTACTACTCCGTCAGACGTTCCATTACCCGTAATGTTTGCACCTGCAGGTCTGATTTGGTTAATACCAATACCAACGCCTCCACCGTGTTTAGCTAATAACATCATCTCTAGGTTTTTAGTACCAATATCATATATTGAATCTGCTACGTCTATACCGAAACAACTAATCGGTAAGCCTCTGTCTGTGCCTGTATTAGACAACACAGGAGATGCCAAACACAACCAACCGTTCCATATATATTCAAAAAATTTATCTGCCATCTCTGGCTTGTCTAAACGTCTCGAGACGGCTGTTGCAACACGTTTGTATGCATCACGCGGTGTCTCATCAGGGAGTAAATAACCTCCTTGAATTGTTTTCTTATAAACATCACCATCTGCCCACGCAGGGTAATCTTCTCCTTTAATCCATCTATTACTACTAGTCATTTATTTTTTATTTTAAAAGGTGTATTAACCAAGCTACTAAACCATTTAGGTTTAATGTTACTAAATTCCATTGTCTTCTTGAAACTGTCTGAACAATTACTAGTATAAATCCTACTACATAAAGTTCAGCTGATATAGTCCATTGAGCAGCAATTAAAAAACCACTACCCATATAGCCAAGTCTTTCATATATTTTTTCTAAAGGTGAAAGACTTCTTTTTCTAACTAATTGGCTTTCTATTTTACCAAATATCTTCGAAATCTTCTCCTTCATTTGCTTTGCTATAATCAGTTGGTCTCATTGCAAAAAAGTCTGTATGTGTATGACCACCAGTAAGATGATAAAACCAATCAAGTTCTGCTGCTGCCTTTTCATCAAAAGTAAACATATCAGTATAACCTAACTCTCTTAGCTTTTCGTTACATCTTTTTCTTATGAATTGTTTTAAATCATATGACTTGATACCTTCGATGTCACCCATCTCAAACATCTTATCTATATAATTCTCTTCTAACTCAACCATGGCTTGTGCAGCAAGTTTAATTGCTCCTTCAGTCTCACTTCTTAATCCAGAATCTTCCTCACACATATGGTTAAATAACCTACAACCCATTTTGCTATGAAGACTTTCATCTCTCACACTCCATTTCATCTGCTGACCTATCCCTTTAAGTAGGTTACGCATTTGGAAAGAATATAAAACAGCAAAAGCACTGTAAAGGCTAACACCCTCTGCGAAAGCGGAAAAGATTGCAAGCGATCGTGCAATCCCAAGTTTCTCGGTTCCTTCGTATCCAACGAGATTATCAAATCTCTGAGCCGTTGCAGGCTCGTGTAAAAATGCTTCAAAATTATCTAGTCCTAAGGTTTCATTTAAATAACTATAAGCTACTGCATGTATTGTTTCTTGCGAACCAAACATCATAGCCATCTGCTGTATCTCATGTTTTGGAAACCATGATACTACATTTTGTGTCCAGTAATCTGATACTGCACACTCTGTCTGTGCAAAACCTAATAGTATATTACCTACTAGGTTTTTCTCTTCAGGTGTTAATCTTTCGTTCCAATCTTTAACATCTCCTGACATTGGTATTTCTGTGTGTAACCAAAATGCTTGAGCTTGTTTCAGCCAACCCTCAGTATAATACTCAGGGTACTCAAAAGGCTTGTATGCTATTCTTTGTTCAAATAATCCCATGTTTGCTTTTTCAATATTAATTCTACAGTTCTGTCACACTCCTTATTGGTCTGTGGTTTATATAGTAGCCTATTGTCACCTGTCTCTATAAGATGTCTTTTAAATAATTTCCATCTCATAGGAAAAGAGTCATTAGCTCTACCTTTTGTTTCTATTATAAAGTTTTCACCTACAAAATCAGGTGTATATTTTATACCTAGAACTTTTTTATTGCCTCTATCAATATACTCACCTTTTCCATTATTCTGGCGCTCATGAGCTGCACGGTTAAAGTTAAACGATTCAACCAATGTAAAATTTTCTCCTTCATATTTAAATTTAAGTTTTGCTTTTTTTAATGCGATGTACATATATTTCTCAAGGCCAGAAGCGAAGGTAATACCATCGTATATTACCTTCCTAGCTGTTACTGGACCTTTCTTTCTTCTAATCTTCGAATATCGGTTCTTCGCCATAATTTTCTTTTAGCTTACGAACAAGTTCATCTTCACGAAGATCAGATAGTTCCTCACGTGCAGCTTGTATGTATAGCACTGCATCCATTAACTCTTCTTGTATATCATTTAGATAACCAACTAAGTCTTTATGACCACCTCGTCTTTCACCATCTAATGATCGACCGTACTTAGCAAACCCCACATTTGATCTGTCTACAAACTTTTCTACAACTCGTTTTACAACTGGATCTCTAAATTCTATTTTTGAAAACTTTGAATTACTCATAATGATTCTCTTTTTACAAATGTTCCATTAATCATTTCACCTTGTCTGCTTTTAATAACATTATATGCAGAGTCAATACAGTCTTCAATATCAAGACCCTCTAGCTTAGCTAGATTTGTTAGCACTACAACCATATCACCGATAGCATCTATAATTTCAGGTTCATCTCTATTAAGCAGAGCTTTAGCTAACTCACCTGCTTCTTCCATTAATTTAACATATTGCGTTTTTGAATCACCACTAGTATATATACCTTTTTCAATTGCCCAAGAACGTATTAGATAAAACCTGTCTTGCATTATTGGATCAACTTCAACTTGTTCATCCATTTGATCCATAAAAGGCTTGTTGTATATATAACACTTGTCATCTCCAAATTGAGATCTGTTAGCATTACTTAATATCCAATCAATGTTTGTTTGATTTAATGAAACAGTGGTGCCTTCTTTTATATCCCACTTATGTTCTCGATTAGTTAATAGATGTGATCTAAGATCTACTATTGGGCAATGAAAAGTAGTTGTTGCACTACTTGAAGTTACTATTTTTTTGGTATTCATTTTATTTAATTTAATTTTAATTTTAGATTTAACTACTTCTGAATAAGGTCTCATATCTTTTATGTAACCATACTCTTCTTGTAACTCATGTTCTCTCAAAGATATATAATTTATATCATTAGATGATTCTAACACCTGATATTCATTATTTTTATATCCTTGTTGTTTAGTAACCCGGTTATTAAGATCACAGGTAACACCGATCTTTTTACCCGGTATATGGTACAAATGATATCTTTTATTAGTATCCAGCATGGTCTTTTAATTGTTTTTTATATATATGAAAATTCTGAGCAAAATGGTAATACGTTCCTTGGTCCATAGACAACTCGTCTGCAATTATTTTATGTAACATTGAAAAACAATATTGATCGTTACAGAAACCAAACCACAGATCGTTAGATCGCATTACAACAGACATATTTAATCTGTTATGCATTATCGTAAAGTTGATAGCATAAGTACAAGGAGTGTCATTAGTGTAAGTATCAAACTCTTTAGCATCATATATACTTATAGATGCTTTTCTAGTATCATAGTTTTCTTTCAACAACTTAACTACCTTATCTATTTGATTATTGCGTTGCCATTGCCAACCGTAGTTGGATCTGACTTTACCTTTATCATCTGCCATACGCTCCCAAATACTAGGAACTTTACCATATATTTTACCTAGCTTTTTTATACTAGGATCACCTGATAAATACCATTGCCATTCAGCTTCAGCATACTTCTTATTCCATTTGCGCCAAGGTGTTTCAATAGTATTTTTTAAAGGATGTTGTATTTCAAACCCTACATTAAACATAGCTAGTGTGTTATCAAAATCAATACCTTTGCTTTGTATCTTAAACCAAAAGTGATTAAATACTTCATTAGCATTATAAAATTTATTTCGCATATTTTTTATAGTAATATTTTCTAAACTCAAGTACTTTGTTCCATATATCTAAGTGGTTGTAAGATTTTGGTGACAAACTAATTTTGCCATTTACGCTTATTTCAACGTACCATTGTCTTTTACCGTATTTAACTTGAACAGGAACAACTGATATACTATTCCTGAAACACCACATTCTGATATCTAAATCTTCCTGCGTTGCTTTGTATGGTCCCATATAGTCAGTCTTTAATCCCAAGGCATAGGTGAGTCTTGTGCAACAGCCGCTGGTATGTAGCTGCCTGATCGAGGTTCCCAAGTAAAGTGAGCCTCAGCACCATTCTGGCCTAGGTTTTGGAATTTAACTTTAAGTACTTTTACTTTCGTAGTATTAGCTTCATAGTCCCTATGTACTAGTAAACCGTGGTAGCTGGCATCATACCATTCACCTCCACCTTTGATGTTATACATCGTAGGCTCTTCCATTTTACCATCTTTATCTTTGTACATTTTAGTAGGGTGAGCTACAACAATAACTAGCACGTCATACTTCTTAGCGAAAACTTCTATCTTACTAAGATACTCCAATGTATAAACATTGACATCTCCTGATGCATCTGCTTGTCTAACTTTATTGAATGGATCTATAACTAAGCACTTGATACCCTTACGCTTAACGAGCTCAGCTCCTTTGCGTAGTACAGCATCAAGATTATATTTATCCATGTCTATAAAGAAAAAGTTATCATTAACATGCTCTGTAACCTCGTTCCATTTAGTACCATCTATTTCGGATGACTTAGGCATTGTGCCCCAAACTTTACGCATCAACTTGTGAGCATGTAGGTATATAGGTTGATTTTCAGGTGAAGCAAATGCTGTCTTCCATTGATAGTTTTTATTATAACCAACTACCATTTGATCTACAAAATCTGATTTACCTGAACTTGGTATACCTGTTACAGTTATAAATTGAGATGTATATGTTGAAAATATCTTATCGAAGTTATCTATACCTATTTGGTATCCCGGTTTAAAACCGTTAATAACGAAGTCTTTAAGATCTTCTTCTACATCTCTAAGAGTTGAAACACCTTCGAGAGGTACTTGAACAGCTTGATTTATAACTTTGTTTAACTTCTCATGACCAAATTCTAACAAATACTCGTTAGCATCTTTACAGCCATTAAAGTCTACAAGATAACAAACTTCAGCACCGAGTCTTCTTATAAACTCTTGGCGTAAAGCTTGTCCTGCTTCATCAGCATCTACAGCTAATATAATTTTGGTCTTGTCTTCAAGATAATCTATACAGTTATCTAAATAGTCTAAGTTGTTTGAATTTAATGTAGCACCATTAGGAACTGATATTGCATTTTTAATACCAGCTTCATGTAATGCTAATACATCCATTTCACCCTCAACTATAATACAAGAGTCGTAACCTACAACTGAATTAATATTGTAGAATATTTTCTCTGCACCTTTAAATAACTTGAAGTTTTTTCTAGCATCTCTATACTTTATGTTGATCAGCTGATCACCCATAAAATAATTAAACCTGATAGTATTTTCACTCTGCCCAGTCTGTGGCATCCACTCTTTACCTTCGCTTACGCGTAGATTATTAAGTGTTGTTTTAGATATACCTCTAGACTTAAACCACTCCTCAACCTTGGTATCTACTTTCATTATGGTGTCAACTCCTGGTCTTACGTAGACCTTTTCACTAGCACCTTTACGTTGGTATGTATGTAATTGAAACGTGGTATCGCAGTTGTGACAAGTACCTAGACCTCTTTCCCAATCATAGCTTGCACACTTTGCTTTTTGATTACTGGCTTTACGACTAGAAGAGCACAAGGGACAAGTCCCCTGCGTTTTACCTTCTTCTAAATCATATTGATTGAACGCATCAATCAGAAAACCATTAATCTCTGTGGTCTCTACGTTCATTTATTAAAACGGTAGATCGTTATCAGCAACAGGCGCAGGTGATTGAGCTGCCATAGGTTGACCATCACGAGGTGCAGGATCAGGCATTACACCGTTACCCCACACAACTTTGATATTACCTAAATAAGTCTTTGCAGACTTAGCTTCTCTCTCCTCTTTGCTTTGACTAACAACAATAGGACCTTGATTACCGAACTGATCAGGCTCGTCATTAATAGATATTGATATTGGCAAATACTTACCTTTCTTACCATCGATGATCTTGTCCTTAGGTATGTTACTTAGGTTTATACTGCCGGTTATTATTCCTGCCATAATTAAAGGGTTTTAGTTATAAAAAATTGATTAGGATCAAAGTCTTCTGAGTCGAAAAATAACTCATAGGCTTCAACCGCTCTTTGAACTTTGTCTTGTCCTCTTCTGTAAAAATCATCAGAACAATCAAAGATACCTATTTGATGCGTATTTTTATCTATTACTACGAATAAAAAATCCTTATCAAAAATTGTCTTATATATAAATGCTTGACTATCATAGTTATACTTGTTTGCAGAGTACTTAAAGCTATTTATATCGTTAGTAGTCTTTAAATCTATTATTAGATTCTCTGACTCATTTATCACATCAGCTTTACCTTTCCATAATCTACCTGATATCTCTGTAATACCCGGTTCTTCATATATACAGTTGCTGTGTCTAATTAAATCACGACAGACATCGTTAGTTATAAACTTATCTGTCATCTTCTCTATCATATCAACTTCATGTTGTAGTAAACATAGTTCACCACCTGACATATCTTTGTAAACCTTTGTATTTCTTGTAGTTGCGTTTATAATCTTATACTTCTTAAGCTTATCAGGCTCAAGTATTGCAGTATGAAAATAACCACCAACTAAAAAAGCAGGGTTAGGTTGAGATGCTTGGCCTAAAGCCAAGGGATTACCGAGCAGTGTACTTATATCTGAATTACTAAGATACTTTTTACCAAAGTCTCCGTAGTAATGCTCGTCTTCCCTGAGCTTCATTAATATTTGGCTTTTGTTCATGCTAATAGAGCTTTTTCAACGTCTTTAGACATTGTGTATTTAGATTTAATAGTTTGTACTGTACCTCCTGACTTGATATAGTCTTTAGCCTTCTTGAAGTTATCAGAAGATGCAGTTAATTCATTCAACTCTTTATGACTGTGATTGTTTGTAGAATCACTGTCTTGAGTATCATCAATAAGTAAAAGATTACCGAGTGAGTACTTCTTAGCATATGAAGAAGCGCTACCGAACTGCTGAGGAGTTTGCATACCTTTCTGATTAAGATCAACGCCGACTACAGCTGTAGCATGTATAGCATTTTTGCCATCACTGATACGTGCATCTGATTGAATCACAGGTATTGCCATTTCTGTAATTAATGTTTCATTAATAGTTACAGTGACATCGAGTTCTAAAAGGAAAGGCTTGATAGCCTCTAAGATATCTTCAGCACTACGGAAGTTGTATTTGCCAAAGTTGTTAAACCTACTTTTCTTAGATTTAAACTTGGTTTGCATGATAGACAGCTTTTGATTGATGTCCATCACTTTTGGGGTTTTACTTGGTTTTTCCATTTTATATAATTTAATTGTTTAAATATATTATCATTAGGTATTCGTATTTAATTTGTGAACTACATATAATCTAATACTTGTTCATGATCTACATTTTCTATTAACTTATCAACTGCTTGTCTTTTCAGTTGAGATACTCTAACATATGCGCTAGTACCTTTAAGGTTTAACTCATATGCTATTTCTTGTGCTGAATGTTTCCTGCAGTCTAAACCGTAGCTCATTCTTAACACTTGATATTCTTTACTATTTAAATGTCTTCTTAATAGACTAGATAGATAAATATTAAGTAAGTCAACATTATAAGTATCTGATGTATCTTCTATATCAAAATTTATTTTTCCATTTGAAGTACTATTTGATTGTGTACCTTGTAATCCATAATTGTAATCATCTGTTGATATAAATAAAGAGTTGAAGAACATAGCAACCATCTTCTCATTTTTACCAAAGTCTTTACGTATTGCGTTTAACTTATGCTCAGGTATACGCATGTGACCTCTGTACATATCTATTGATCTTCTGATTGCACCTCTTATTCTTTTTGATAAAAAAGATTTTATTGTTTTCTCTTTATCAGGTGATAGTTCAAATATCTCCCAATCAATTCTATCTACTGCTTTAATTAATCCTGCGTTTCCTTCCTGTATTAGATCAAGTACATCTAACGTACCTGATGCTACAGAAGCAGTGGAAAACTTCTTAGCAATATTTTCTACTAAGGGTAAGAATCTACATATTAATTGATCTCTTGTTAAATCAACATAATCGACGTCAGGTAAAGACTTAATAGTTTTTATAACATCTTCCTTATAAGATATATAATTTTTTAAATTATATTTTCTCATAGTGTTCATTGAGTAGTTCCTTTTCTTTTTTAAGTTCTTTATCCATATTCCTGTGTATCGTTCTTGAAGAACAGCTAAGCATTTTAGCTAAACTAGCTATTGTTATTTTCTTATTAATGTTATTAATATACAACATACACTCATATATATCTTCGTTCTCAACTGATTTACTTTTACCTATTAATTCACCAACTATCCTACATTTCTCTTTAGTTGATAGACCAGTAGAGTCTTTAAATATAACTTTTCTAATCTTATTTTTAGGAGCTACATTGAATACATGTGACAGTACATCATCAATCATACTATCAACTATATAATCTTTTGTTGTAAATGTAACGAATCCATTGTCTCTTTCTGATATAAACCTTATTATTTTTTTAAAAAATAATTCTGTTGAGTCTAAGTTAAGATATCTTAATGTAATAATATGCCATTTCAAAGACTTATAAGTTGTAATCTTAGCTTTACTTCTAAACAGATCAAAGCAATTAGCAGTACCCTCTTTAAAAAAATATCCCCACTCAAACACTTGAGTAGGAATATCATCTTTAGGGAAAGCCTTAT
>Ga0209603_1005008_pt1 | contig 10811 bp, 10 predicted proteins | sample COGITO_mtgs_1206_FD_184812 | JGI IMG/M metagenome (GOLD analysis project Ga0209603, IMG submission 184812) | Pelagic marine microbial communities from North Sea - COGITO_mtgs_120607 (SPAdes) (version 2) | ecosystem: Environmental > Aquatic > Marine > Epipelagic ... | reverse complement strand
CAACAGAACTTACAAAACAAGTTATTGACGTAACTAGACCTAACGTAAGTTTTGAACAAATGACATTAGACGTATATAACTCACGTGTGTACCTAGCAGGTAAACATACTTGGGAACCAATTACATTGAACTTACGTGAAGATGTAAACAACAATGTACAAAAACTAGTTGGCGAACAGCTTCAGAAACAATTTGATTTCTATGAGCAATCAAGTGCAGCATCAGGACAAGATTACAAATTTACTACACGTATTGAAATCTTAGACGGTGGTAATGGCGCAAACGTACCAAATGTATTAGAAACATTTGAACTATACGGCTGTTACTGTGAAAGTGCAAACTACAACAGTTTAGCATATTCAAACTCAACTGATCCAGTAAGTGTTACACTAGCTATACGTTACGATAATGCAATCCAATCACCACAGGGTACTGGAATTGGTACAGCAATTGGACGTACAGTTAACACAGCAGTAACTGGCGGCGGCGCATAATAAAAATAAAATACATTTAGTCTTTTTAAAGGGAGCCATTGCGCTCCCTTTTTTCTTTATATACGTACTTTAATAAGTTGGATAAATATTAGTATGGCAAATAAATTTAATGGATTACTAGACTCAATAGCAACAGGCGCACTTTCACCTAAAGGAAACTTAGGTGACTGGCAACACGGATCTCGGCTTTATGTTGATAATAACATGCGCCTTGCTCCTAGAAGCAAATTTAATTATCATGTACAATTTGTTATTACACCCGAAGCTCAAGGGTTAATTCCAAAACTTCTTAATGGTGCTGCTACCAACGAAATAGGAATGCTAGTAAAAAATGCAACTTTGCCAAGCTACTCTGCTAAAGTTGAACAAAAAAAACAATATAATAGAATTAAAAACGTACAAACTGGTATAGAATATGATCCGGTTAATATAACAATGCATGATGACAATCAAGGATTAACAACAGCATTCTTACAAGCGTATTATAGATATTATTTTGCTGACGGTAATCAACGAATAAACGGCGGCACAGCATACAAAATTAATCCACACAACACATACGAAGGCAAATCGCCAGATGGTGCAGCACCTTATAGATTTAAATATGGTATGGATACTAATAATCCTGGTGTACCTTTTTTCAAAGAAATTAAAATTAGCACAATGGCAAGAGGCGAATATGTAACTTATACTCTTGTAAATCCTTTAATTACACAATGGTCACACGATGATGTAAGTAATGCCGACGGTGCTGGAACACTAGAAAATAAAATTACAGTAGCATACGAAGCCGTATTCTACGAAGCTGGAGCTGTTCAAGCAGGAGCAAATGGCGAACCTGCTGGTTTTGGTCAAGATCATTATGATCGCACACCTAGTCCTTTATCATTAGCAGGAGGCGGAGGCGGCGGCCTTGCAGGAGCCATAGATGGTGCATTTAGTTTGTACGATTTTATTGCTAGTGGCGATGTATACGAAAATCCATTATTAGGAGTATTAATGGGAGCCAATTTAATTGGTAATATACGTAATTTAAGCAAAGACGGTATTAGACAAGAAGGGTTTAATATACTTACAGGTGCATTAGGAGCAGCAACCGGAACAAACGTAAGTGGTGTTGCAAATACACTATTTCCAAAAAATGGAGGTAGAGGTGGTTCAAAAGATTTATTATTAGCTGCGGCCGGAGTTGGTGCTGTTACACTAGCTACAACAGCAATTAGAAATAATGCTGCGGCCAAGGCTAGTGCAAATCAAGCTGCTGGCATAAAAAGTATACAATCACGTACTGGTGCAAGTGTATCTGAAGCTAGGGCTCAATACAATGCTTCAACATAGGAATATATAATGAGTAGTTTACCAACAACCCCTAAGACAAACGATCAAAATGTTACAGAATTTTTTGATAACTATTTTACGGAAAAATTATCTTTTTCAACAAACGAAGTTGATGCTGTAATTGGATTCTTTCAAAAAAGAGGATTTGATGAAAGTAGTTCAATTAGTACAGCAACTATATTATTAAATCAAGCAAAACTAGACGGTGTAAAAATATTTGAATTACTTGATACCCTTAAAGGTTTAGACAACGTACAACTTAGCAGTGTAGTAACTGAAGTGCTAAATTACAATAGATTGCGTACAAGTACACTAGGTTTCAAATTAGCTGCTAATAATGACACAGTAGAAAAACGAAATGTTGTAGTATGATATGGCTAGATTTGCACAAGGTAAATTTAACTGTAAATTTCCAGAAAAATATATAGGAACTAAGACACCTACTTATAGATCAAGTTGGGAGTTTGCCTTTATGAATTTCTGTGATAATCATCCAGCCGTTGATAAATGGGCCAGTGAAGCTATTAAAATACCATATCGAAATCCTCTTACTGGAAAACAAACAATATATGTACCAGACTTTTTTATTGCATATGCTGATAGAGGCGGCAAACAAAAGGTAGAACTTATAGAAGTTAAGCCGGCTAATCAAACACACAGAGAAAAATTAGGGCGTAGTAAGCATAATCAAGCGGCTTGGATAGTAAATCAAGCCAAATGGGAAGCTGCATATGCTTATTGTAAGCAAAATAATATACAATTCCGAATAGTTACCGAGGACGACATTTTTCACAGTGGCCGACGATAGGCGATAAATAAGTGTGTATATAAAGGTTACATACTATGACGAAAAAACTCGAAGAACTTTTAAACTTGCCAGATTCTAAAGAAATTATTTCTGAAGCTCAAAACGAAACTAAAGCAAAAGCTGCTGTAGTTGAGCAAACGGATACATTTAGAGATATTGCAGAGTTTGATAAAATTGCATCAGCATTACCTAGTGTTAAAGGACTAGGCGAAAAAGCAGATGCCGAACTTAATGATATAGCAGGTAGAGCTTTACAAAGCTACGAAGACTTAATGGACTTGGGCATGAACGTCGAAAGTCGTTATAGTGGTAGAGTTTTTGAAGTAGCAGGTTCAATGCTTAAAACAAGTCTAGATGCAAAAGTTGCAAAAATGGACAAAAAACTTAAAATGATTGAACTACAATTAAAGAAAGAAAAACTAGATAACGATACTCCAAACAATGGTGACGTAGTAAACGGCGACGGATATGTGGTTACAGACCGTAATAGTTTGTTAGAGAAATTGAAAAGTATGGATAAATAGTTTATAATAGGAAAACACCATGAAAACATTTGCACAATTTTTAACAGAGTCTGAAAAGACATATAAATTTTTTATACGAGTAGCAGGAGAAGTACCTGAAGGATTCGTAGATACAATGGAAAACAATCTTAACAAGTACGAAGTTGTAAAACTTAGCACCGGTAAAAGAACACCAATAACAGAAAGACCAATGGATTTCCCACAGTTGCAAAACATGGAAGTAACACACTTTGAAGCAGAAGTTAAATATCCTACAACGGCGCATGTGTTAGAACAATACTTGGTTGCAAACTGTAGTGTTCCGCATAGCCATTTAATTGTGCGTGGCGAGTTTGATCCTATTGAAGAACAACAAACACAAAAAGAAGAAGGACCTTACGAAGCAAAACTAACAACTGAAGACATGGGTGGCGAAAGCGCACAAGGCGAAGTTGGCGGAGCTAGAGTAATGGACCTATTAAAAGAATTAGAAACAGCTAGAAAAGAACGTGAAATTGATCCAATGGAAGGCGCCCCGACAGGAGAGTCAAAAGACATAAGTGATACTGAAAATACTAAAGCTGTGGTCGGGAGTTAATAATGAATAACGATGATGTAAAAAAATATATTAACTTATCAAAGTTATACACAGAAGTACAACTTGATGAAAAGAAACAAGTTGATGAAAACTGGTTTACAGATAAGATTAAAGAAGTCTTTGGCATCACTGATACAGAAGCCCAAGCACTAGATAAAACAGCTAAAAAATCTGGTATTGATACTGAAAATCCAGAAGGCAAAGATGCAAAAAAAGCCGGAATAGATAACCCTAATGTTGAAGTAACAACACAAGATCAAGCAAATAGTATTTTTCAAAATCCAGATGCAACTGATGCTGAAAGAAAAGCAGCACAAGATTTCTATAATGCAAATAAGGATGATACAAGTACTGTAGGAGATGATCCATCTGGTGCAGGTGATGACGGAGTTGCACAAGGACAAGATAATAATCCAAATGTGCAAACAACAACTCCTCCACAACCTGTTCCAGATCGTGGAAATAATCCTCCATCTTTGAGATATCCACCCGATATAACTGCGCCTAGACAGTCGAACACAACTGCTCCTGAAAAACCAGTAACTCCGGGTGGTGAACAAGAACCAACAGCAAACGATCTAGGCGCAAATGATACAGCAACTCCACCAAGTGCTACTCCAAGAGATGGCGGTAACCCAGGTGGTACAACAACAGCAGTAGATCCAGATGCAAATGATCCACGTGGAGATCAAACTAATCCACCAGCAAATCAACAAGGTGTTGACGGACCAGCAGATGCAGCAGCCCAACAAGCTAACACCAAAGATTTAATGACACGTTATAATGAAGGCGGCAAAAAAGCAATGCCTGAAATTAAGAAACTACAAACAGAATTAGGACGTTTAGGATTTGACCCAAATGGTATCGATGGCAAGTACGGTAATGGTACATTTAAAGCAGTACAGCAATTCCAAAAAGCAAACGGCTTACAAGTTGACGGTCAAGCAGGTACAGATACACTTGCGGCAATTAAAAAAGCTATTAACGGCGGACCTAAAGGAGTTGCAGCAAACGATGCACAAGCATCAGCACAAGCATCAAACGATGCACAAGCAGCACAAGATAAAGCAGATGCTAAAGCTAAAGACGATCCAATGACAGCAGCTAATCAACAAAAAGATATTGACACAGCACAACCAAACGCAGACGTAGATCGTTACATTGAATTATTAAACAAACTAGAAGGCGGCCAAGTTAATGCAGGCACACCTAATGCTACACAAGGTCAAGTGGTTGCTAGTTATGATTTCCGTAACTTAATAGCACTAGTAGAATCTAAACTATTAAACGAACAGCTTACACAAGCTGAAATGGAAGAATTAAAAGCATTGCATAATAAAGTGCAAGGTCACGTTAGCCTGCCTGGAATGGATGCCGATAAAATTACAAAAGCATTAAACAGATATTTAAAATTAGTAAAAGAACCAGGTGAACAAGAACCAGATAAAAAAGGTCCAGATGGTCAATATGATGGAGATGACTTAGGTAATGCAAAAACAACACCTGCAGAAAAACCGAAAGTAACATTAGATAGCTTATCAGCTCAGATCAAAAAAGGCATTACAATGCAACAATTTGAAAAAATTGTTAAAGATGCAGAAGCATTAGAACCGCAAGATGCAGCCAAAGATGCTAATATTTTAAAGAAGTTTGGCGCAGCCGCAAACAAATTATTCAGCACAGCAGATTATAGAAGTAGATATGTAATTGCAAACGGTGCAAAGAATTTAGGACTAAAAGGATTATATCGTCCAGACGGAAGTTCATATATTTTTATAGGATCAGATGGTAAACCGGCAGGAGCAAGAGGAGCAGATTTAAAAGCTGCACTAGCTATTGCACAAGTAGGATTGCTTCCTCAATCAAAAGTTGATAGCATAGGAAAAATAGCAGCAAAAGGAAAACCAGATTTTCAAGCTGTTATTGATGCACACAATAAAGCAACTGGAGCAACTCCACAAGTTAAGACACAAGTTCCACCATCAACTGGTAGACCAGACGATGCAGGTGCAACACAACAAAACGCAAGTAAGGACAACAACATGAAAAAAGCAATCAAAGAAGCATCAATGAACATTTCAATTAATGGTGATAGCGCAGCAGAGGTTGCTGAATTAGCTGGTATCCTTAAAAATGCAGGTATGCATGATGCAAAACCAGTAAGTGATATATTACCAAGACCGGGCGAAAAGCCAGCAATGGCAATGGACCCACATGATGACATGATATCAAAAATGTCAATAATGGATGAACCAGGACCAGATGATAGTCCGTGTGGAATGGGTGAGGATGATGTAGAAGAAGATTGGGACAATTCACCAGAAGAAACATATGCTGACACACAAACAATGACTAAAGATTTAAGTGGTGGTCTAAACCGTGAGAAGAAAGCATATCCTGCAACACAAGACGGCGATAACCCGATGGCAGTTGAAACTTCGATTAAAGAACAGCTATGGGCAGCATTAAACGAAAAGATGATTGAGGGCTCTAAAAAAGGTAAAGAGAGTCGTGGCAACAAGAAAAAAGATTCAAGAGGTTAATTGGGGAGAATATTTCCAACACATTAAACCTGTATGTCCTTGGAGCGGTGCAGCTCTTAAAAAAGGCGAATTAAAAATTACACAATGGTCTGGAGAGATTGAGCCACTAGGCAACAACCAGGCCATTGTTTATATTTGTCAGGACTACAATCGTAGACGACTAAAAAAATTACATAAAAAATTAGACAAAGGTGACTACGAATGGTTATGGAGTGAACCAGCCAATGGCCCTAATGCATCACCTGTACCTGTACTAATACAACAAGACAAACGCAAGTTGTTTGATCTTAGGTTCGATACAGGATACTATGACGATATAATAGGTTAAATACTTACATGAGCACATCATTAGACGGCGTCTTAATTAAGAAAGCCAATAAACAAGAAACATTTACAAACGAGCAAGTTGAGGACCTACAAAAATGTATGGATCCTAACGAAGGATACTTATACTTTGCTCGTAAGTTTGCATACATACAGCATCCTGTAAAAGGAAAACTGTTGTTTGATCCGTATGAATACCAACTACGTTTGATGCACAGTTATCACAACTATCGATTTAACATTAATATGATGCCTAGACAAACAGGCAAAACTACCTGTGCGGCGATCTATTTGTGTTGGTATGCTATGTTTAGTCCAGATCAAACTATTCTTATTGCGGCACACAAATACACAGGTGCCCAAGAAATTATGCAACGTATACGCTATGTGTATGAACTGTGTCCAGATCATATTAGAGCAGGCGTTACAAACTACAACAAAGGTTCAATTGAATTTGAAAATGGATCACGTATTGTTAGTGCTACTACAACAGGCAACACAGGACGTGGTATGAGTATATCATTATTATACTGTGACGAGTTTGCATTTGTGCAACCTAATGTTGCCACAGACTTTTGGACATCAATATCACCTACACTAGCAACAGGTGGTCGTGCAATTATTACAAGCACACCAAACTCAGATGAAGATACATTTGCTACTATTTGGAAACAAGCAGAAGATAAGTTTGACGAACATGGTAACGAACAAGAAGTTGGACAAAACGGATTTCATAGTTTTAGAAGTTACTGGAATGAACATCCAGACAGAGACGATGAATGGAAAGTTGAGGAACTAGGACGTATTGGCGAAGAACGATTTAGACGTGAATACGATTGTGAATTCCTAGTATTTGACGAAACATTAATTAATGCTATTAAGTTAGCTGCAATGGAAGGCAACAATCCATTAGTTAATATGGGGCAAACACGTTGGTATAAAAAACCTACCTCAGAATTTACATATGCGATTGCCCTTGATCCTAGTATGGGTACTGGAGGCGATAATGCAGCTATTGAAGTTTTTGAATTACCTAGTTACGAACAAGTAGCAGAATGGCAACATAATACTACAGCAATTCCTGGACAAATTAGAGTGCTTGCAGATATTTGTAATTATATACAACAAGAAACTGGAAATGCAAACGGACTATATTGGAGTGTAGAAAATAACGGAATCGGCGAAGCAGCACTCCTTGTTATAAATGATTTTGGTGAAGAAAATATACCCGGACTATTTGTAAGTGAACCTATACGCAAAGGACATGTGCGTAAGTTTAGAAAAGGATTTAATACTACACATGGTACTAAAATTTCAGCATGTAGTAGATTAAAGACTATGATTGAAAACGATAAAATGATTGTCCATTCAAAGCCTTTCTTATCTGAGCTAAAAAACTATGTAGCAACAGGATCTAGTTATAATGCAAAGCTAGGACAAACGGATGATCTTATAAGTGCAACACTACTTGCTATTAGAATGATGGCAGTTCTTAAAGATTGGGATCCGAGAATTTATAATACATTTACACAAGCAGAAGAAATTGATGACTACGAAGCACCAATGCCTATCTTCATAAGCAGCAACTATTGATAAATACAATACAATGAAAAATTTAGATCTAATATCAGAAGAACTTTTTAATAAGATACGTGGACGTTTTCCTAGTGTCACTATAGGTAATGTAGATGGTAAAGTAACAAATGTACCAAAAGATGCTCGTTACTTTGACTTTGATTACAAAGAAGGTGATACAAGTTTAGGAAAAGTTAGTGTCAGCATAACTGATGAAGCAATTGAAGTTATGTATAGTGACAATTTTGTTGGTGAACAAGACGAATTAACACAACAAAATTGGTATGATTTTTTAAAAGAACTTAGACAGTTTAGTAAAAAACGTTTAATGAAGTTTGATACACGTAATATTAATAAGTCGAATTTAGATCGTCGAGATTATGAATTCTTGGCAGCAAACCGCGGAGACAACACAATGAGTGAATCAAAGATGTATGGAACTAATAAACTTAGTTACCAAAATGTAGACAGTGCTAGAATAGTTATCAAGCACACAGAAAGTGTAAATCCAGAACTTGGAAAAGCACGTACAAGAAATATTGGAAAAATATATATTGAAAGTGCAGATGGTGAAAGATTTTTATATCCTTACAAACATCTAACAGGTGCAAGAGCAATGGCAAGACACGTTGCAGAAGGTGGTAAACCATTTGATGATTTTGGAACACACATTGTAGGCCTAAGTGAAGAGATGAATAAACTCCGCAAGTTTAAATCTTACATGGGCCGTTCAGCTGTAATGGCAGAAAGTCTATCAGGATACATGGATGTTGTTAAAGAAAGAATTATTACGGTAAGAAAAACAATTGAGTCATTACAAAAGCCAAAGTTTTATGCAGAAACTATTGCGGCATACGAAAAGCCTATTATTGAAGATGTGCCAAATGATGTTGCAGAAAACTGGGTCGATCAATTAACTATTAGACAGTTTAATGAAGAATTAAAAGATGTATTTCCATACATCTACAACTTAGTAAGCGAAGCTACAAAAGCACAAGATTTATCACCAGAAGATTTATTAGGTGAAAGTCAACAAGTAGTTGAAGATGTGGAATCTTGGGCAAAATCTTTAGATGATAATACAAAAAAACAGTTTGTAGCATGGGCAAGACCAATTATTAAAGCAGCAGATATTAATATGGGTGATGATGTTTATGATTTGTTAGATAAAGAAATTGTAAATTCGCCCTTTGCTGATACATACGAAAGTTGGAAAGATGCAAAATTTAAGGATTTTTTTAACCAAATAACAGCAACTGAAGGCATTGACGATGTTGAAGTAGGCGCACCAGCAGAAACATATAAAGTTGCACCGGGAGATACACTATACAGTATCTATATGAAATTTAAAAATGCTAACTTTCAAGGTCATGGAAGAGATGACGCACTACAAGCAATTATGGATGAAAATCCAGATATTACAGATCCAGCAATGATACAACCTGGTATGGTTATACAAATGCCTTACTTTATGGGATCAGGACCTGATGGTTCAACTCGTGGATTACCAGGAAGTTTTGACAAGTACGGTGAAGAAATTGAAAACAGTTTTGAAGATATGATGGGTCAGTTTGCAGAAGCGAAAGAAGAAATGTGCCCAGAAGCATGTTGCGGTAAACCTGTAACAGAATGTGCTTGTGGACCAGATTGCAAACATTGTGATTGTCATGAAAAGAACAAAGCAATGAAAGAAGCCAAAGGCAAAGATCACGATGACGACGGCGATATTGATTCAGACGATTATATGGCTGCAAAAGACAAAGCTATTAAAAAAGCAATGGGCAAAGATGACGACGAACTAGAAGAACAAAAGATACCAGTATCAGAATTTGTACTATCTTTGTTTGATAGAGAGCAAGGCACATTTCCAAAAGGTGAAACAGCAGTACTAACAGCAATCGAAAAAGACTATGGTGAACAGTATATTGAACCAGCAAAACAATTTATTGAGCGTATACAAGCAACATTTGAACAATATGCACAACCTGTACAAGAACCAATGATTGATGAAGAACCTGAAGGCACTGTAATGGAGCCTACTATTGAGCAAGATGAAGAAATGGATGAATCAGGAAAAGAAGCACAAGACATCATGAAATTAGCAGGACTTTAATTATGGAAAAGAATATGGAAAAGACACTAAAACAACTTATTGCTGAAATGGATAGAATTGAAGCATTAGAACCAAACGAAGACAACCAAATGCAAGAAGGCTTTGCTGATGCACTAAAAGGAGTAATGGATAAAATTGCAAATAAATTAGGTTATCAACCTAAAGATCCAGAACTAGCAGACCTATTCAAAAAATATGCAGAACTTCAACAAGAAATAGAATCAGTTATGAAACAGATAGACGCACATCCTGAACTTGCGGACTTACCAAGGGTACAAGGGAGCGAACCAGCTCCCCAAGATGCTCCAGACCAAGATGATCCAGCACTAGAACCAGGACCACCAGGAACAGGATTGCCCGGAAACCCAGGTGCACCAGATCCGGATCCAGGCAATCCGAATCCAGGTCGTGGCGAATGGGCCGGACCACAGAATTAGTAGGATATTAATCCTATTATAAGTTTTTATGTTTTTTCTTTAAAAAAAGACTTGACATTGTTTGTAAACCAGTATATA
>Ga0209603_1005006_pt1 | contig 10812 bp, 12 predicted proteins | sample COGITO_mtgs_1206_FD_184812 | JGI IMG/M metagenome (GOLD analysis project Ga0209603, IMG submission 184812) | Pelagic marine microbial communities from North Sea - COGITO_mtgs_120607 (SPAdes) (version 2) | ecosystem: Environmental > Aquatic > Marine > Epipelagic ... | reverse complement strand
GGTATATTTCCACTCTTCCATTTTTTTGGTGGGAAATCCCTGTTGTTCAAAAGTTTCTATCGCCGAAGATCTAATTTTGGCAATAGCAGACAAATCTTCAGTCGAAGAGGTTTGAGCCATATAGGAAGCGACAAGTTTTTCTTGTAAATCCATTACATCGCTTGTTTGATCCAATCGTATCCTTTTTCTTCAAGCTCAAGTGCGAGTTCTTTACCGCCAGACTTTACAATTTTACCCTCGTGAAGCACGTGCACAAAATCAGGCACGATATAGTCCAACAGGCGTTGGTAGTGCGTAATCACTATAATGGCGTTGTCTTTACTACGAAGAGTGTTAACCCCGTTGGCAACCACACGTAAGGCGTCAATATCGAGTCCAGAGTCGGTTTCGTCTAGAATTGCGAGTTTGGGTTCGAGCATTGCGAGTTGAAAAATCTCATTTCGTTTTTTTTCTCCCCCGGAAAAACCTTCGTTCAATGAGCGCGATAAAAATTGCGTATCAATCGAAAGTAATTTCGCTTTTTCTTTGATTTTTTTGAGCATTACATTGGCTGGCATTTCTTCCAAACCTTGCCCTTTACGAGTCTCGTTTATCGCTGTTTTGATAAAATTTGTCACCGTCACTCCTGGAATTTCAACTGGATATTGGAAAGACAAAAACACGCCTAGGTGTGCTCGTTCGTCGGCGCTAAGATCACTGATGTCGCTTCCCTGAAAAAGAAGGGTGCCATCCGTCACTTCGTAATCCTCATGTCCTGCAATCACAGTCGATAGTGTGCTTTTACCTGATCCGTTTGGACCCATTATTGCATGCACTTCACCCGGTTTGACATCAAGGTTGATTCCTTTGAGGATGCCCTTTCCTTCTACCTGGGCATGGAGATTATCTATACTTAGCATATTATTCTGATCGGATTTCAATTAATTGATTTGTTTGTAGTTTGGACGGCGATACAGAGTCAATTTCTGTGATCCGCACCAGTTGTGGCCAGCCATCATCTGTATTTTCTATGATGATGCCTTTCAAGTAGACTTGCACCATGTCAAAACTATCTTTTTGTATTGGGGTAACCATTTGGTGGAGCTCGTGAAGTTTGTCATCAATAACAGCACCAAAGATTGCTGATCCAGTATTGAGAACCGCAGCGTCATTGTAGTATAAAAACTCACCTGACAATATGGATGTTTCGGTTTTTGGCTGTGTGGTACATGCTGCGAAAAGCAGTAAAAAAGTAAATGGAAGAATGCGAATTTTCATTTTTTTAAGTTTATTTATCCAACAGATCCTTCGAGTGAAATCTCAAGAAGTTTTTGCGCTTCCACAGCAAATTCCATTGGGAGTTTATTAAGGACATCTTTACTAAAGCCATTCACAATCAACGCAATGGCTTTTTCGGTGTCGATGCCACGTTGGTTACAATAAAAGATCTGGTCTTCACCGATTTTACTCGTTGTGGCTTCGTGTTCGATTTGCGCCGATTTATTTCCTACTTCTATGTATGGAAACGTATGTGCACCACATTTGTTGCCCATCAAAAGGGAATCGCATTGGGAAAAGTTGCGAGCTTCATCGGCGCGAGGACTGATTTTGACCAATCCACGGTAACTGTTTTGCGAGGTTCCTGCAGAAATTCCTTTAGAAATGATGGTGCTTTTTGTGCGCTTGCCCAAGTGTACCATTTTAGTTCCGGTGTCGGCTTGCTGACGATTGTTGGTCACGGCAATTGAATAAAATTCTCCGATGCTGTCGTCGCCTTTCAAAATACAAGATGGATATTTCCATGTTACTGCAGATCCTGTTTCGACTTGTGTCCATGAGATTTTTGCGCTTCTATGGCAAATACCACGCTTGGTCACAAAATTGAAAACCCCACCTTTGCCGTCCGCATCGCCAGGATACCAATTTTGAACGGTAGAGTATTTGATTTCTGCATGGTCGTGTGCAACCAACTCAACGACTGCGGCGTGCAGTTGATTTTCGTCTCGCGCAGGAGCAGTGCAGCCTTCCAAGTAGCTTACATAACTACCCTCGTCTGCAATAACTAGTGTGCGTTCAAATTGCCCCGTTCCCGCTTGGTTGATGCGGAAATAGGTGGAGAGTTCCATCGGGCAACGGACCCCTTTGGGAATATAGCAAAACGACCCATCTGAAAAAACAGCCGAATTAAGCGCAGCGTAGTAATTGTCTTTTCTAGGCACTACTGTACCAATGTATTTTCGTACTAAGTTGGGATATTTTTTGATAGCTTCTGAAATTGAACAAAAAATAATGCCTTTTTCTGCAAGTGTTTCCTTGAAGGTGGTTGCCACCGATACCGAGTCCATCACGATGTCAACCGCAACACCAGCTAGCTTTTTTTGTTCATCAATTGAAATGCCCAATCTTTTGAACGTATCCAAAAGTTCAGGATCAACTTCATCTAAGCTATTGTATTTCGGAGCAGTTTTTGGCGCAGAATAATAGGAAATGGCTTGAAAGTCTGGTTTAGGATAATCCACATTGGCCCAATCGGGTTCTTCCATTTCAGTCCATGACTGATAGGCCTCCAAGCGCCATTCGGTCATCCAATTCGGCTCATTTTTGCGTTTTGAAATCGCTCGAACGATATCTTCATTCAATCCAATCGGAAAAGTATCCGACTCAATATCAGTGTAGAACCCATAGGCATACTCCTTGGATTCGAGTTCTTTTTTTAATTCTTCTTCCGTATAGGCCATAGCAAACCTGTTTTATAGTGAAAAACTCTCTCCACACCCGCAGGTGCGATTGGCATTGGGATTGTTAAATACAAAGCCTTTGCCGTTAAGACCGCCTGAATATTCAAGGGTAGTTCCGACAAGATAAAGAAAACTCTTTTTGTCCACAACAATTCGCACATTATTGTCTTCAAATAGTTTATCATCATCTCCTAAAGAATTGTCAAATTCCAACTCATATGACAGCCCCGAACATCCTCCACTTTTAACGCCAACACGCACAAAAGAATCACGGATGTCATATCCATCTGATTGCATCATCTGTGCGACTTGTTCTCGAGCTTGTGTAGACACTTTTATCATTGCGGTAATTCGAGGTGTTTTATGTGTACAAATATAACACTTTATATGGATATCGAAACAGGTCTGTCAACGCTTGGTGATTGGTCGCGAACGAGTCTAACCATTAATAGTTATTCGTCAATAGCAATTCACTTTTATTTCGCGTTTCAGCTCTCCATCCCCCCACATCTCCATTCTTGTTAAACAGGAATGATTTTTTACTAATAAAAACCAAAACATCCAACCTGAAAAACAGGCAAGGGTTAGACAGATTGTTGAGAAACTCAAAAATGTGCTGATCATAGTTTATTATATTTGGATCACCTAAATTTTACATAATTATGAACACTACTACTTCGCTATATTCCATCTGTTTTTATTTTATATTACTACTAGCCAGTGTTGCGTTTGCGCAACCAAGTAAGCCCACTCTTACTTTGGTGGAGGACACGGGGACTGTCTCAGACAACAAAACGAACAACTCTGCAATTAGTGTTTCGAGCTTGACGGAGAACAACTCTTGGTCGTTTAAGATTGGAGATACTACAGAATGGATAGAAGGAGGAACTGTAGATAGCACGAACGTTGCAATCTTTGACCCCTTTTATTTGATATCTGGAACGATAGAGGGCGATCCAACATTATCAGTAACAGCAAAACAAGATCAACTATCATTAGGGAATGATGATTTTGATTATTTTCAGCAGACAGAACAGGACACACTTTTTTCTTTGATGTCACCACACCAAGCAACAGTACAAATAAAGAAATTTTGTTTTTTCCAGGAGGTCTCAGAGGAATTACGATTTTTTTAGAAGGGACGTCTCTAAAATGTAGTGTTGGGACAGACAATAACGACAGTGACCTAACCCTTGAGGATGCAGTTGTAGCAGACACCCGCTATTGGATCGTAGTGGAGTTGGGAGAGAACAACTCTTTAAGCTATTATATTGCTGAAAAATCATCTGATGATCCAACAAACTTTACTGACTTTACAACGAAATCAGAGCTATGGACAGGTAACTGGACCGACATTGATAATGGTTCTTGGGGGGAAAAATGTTTTGAACCCGCAAGGAAGTGGGAGCTATGCCGATTTTTCAGGTACTTTACACAAGGGGCAGTTTTTTCAAGACATGTCTTTTGACGATTTATGGAAAACAGATGGGACTTCAACTACATCTGTAACGGTCCGACATACTGAAACAACAGAGGACGCATTAACTACTGACAGCGACGTATTTACCTTTACCCGCGACAACGTAGCTCCTACAATTACTTCTGGCGAAACAGCCGATGCCATTGACGAAAATAGTGGGGCTAATCAAATAATATACACAGCTTCTGCAACTGGTCAAATAAGCGGTTTTTACCTAGCTGGAGACGACATGAGTCACTTTACTATTGATGGAAGTTCAGGTCAAGTAACACTTACAGCCGATCCTGACTATGAGACAAAGAATAGTTATGAGTTTACGGTCACAGCAAGTGATGCTGCTGGCAACACCAGTGCAGAGCAAACGGTGACCTTAGCAATCAACAACTTACTAGAATCTAGTGTTTCGACATCAACAACATCTCCAACATCACAAGAAGCTATTCCGATAACGATTGATTTTGATGCGGACGTTCAAAGGTTTTTCTTTAACAGGCTTCCAAGCACGTTTCTTTGCTTCCGATGGTAAACCTTCTGCAAGTACACCTGCCTGGACAGAAGATGAACCTAATAAAATAATTATCGAAACCGAATTTGTTTTTGGGACTTCTAAAGATGTGCTAAGATTTGAAGATAATATTCGTAGCTCAGCAGTGGGTGCTGAGTTAGCCATAGGGGAAGCTGATTTATGGCCAAACATTAAGGCTTATGGGGGCTACTTTTAGCGGAACTGTTCGGATGGCTACGGGTGACGAAGGAGCAGGAGGATTTTTTACAGGTTTACAGCATGACACTCAAGATAATAGATATGGGTTTCTTCATTCAGTGTCAAACGGAAAAGTTCGAATTTATCAAACTGAAAGTGGCTCGTTGGATGTAACTTTAGATGGTACGGGAGGCATCCCCAATATAGACCAAGGAGATTGGTACACATTTGTTGTTGAAGTACCCACGAGCCTAGGAGATGCAACTATTAGTGTAAATGGAACACAAATAGGAGTAATCGATTTCCGAGAGAATACAGGGGGTACAGGCAGTAAGGTAATCATATCTAGTGGATCTTCAGCGGCTACGAATCGGGTCTATTATGTCAAGAGCTTTGGTGTTGATGTTCTCGACAGTAGCACGTCAGATATTGAAGTGACAAATGCAACTTTAGATAAGAGTTCCTTTACCGAGTTATCAGCATCACAGTATACAGTTGACGTACTGCCTATTGCAGCAGGTGAGGTAACTGTTCGTGTTCCGGCTGGAGTTTGTCAGGATGCGGATACGGGAACCATTAACAATATTGCGTCTAACACATTAAGTATACATTTTGACAATATTCCTCCTTCTATCACTTCTTCAGCTACTGCAACGGCGATAGACGAGAACAGTGGCTCGGGTCAGATTGTTTACACGGTTACTACCAATAATACGGCGACTTATAGCTTAGGCACAGCAGGAGGTGATGAGTCTGCCTATAGTATTGATGGCACTACAGGCAATGTTACGCTTACGGCTAATCCGGACTTTGAAACGAAATCAAGTTACAGTTTTGAAGTTGTGGCAACGAATGATCTGGGTAATGCGTCCCAACAAACGGTGACGTTATCGATTGTGAATCTAAACGATAATGCCCCTGAATTTACTAGTGATTCGGGGACAGTTAGTATAGCCGAAGGTCATACTGCTACGGGCTATACTGCATTGGCGACAGATGCGGATGCAGACCAAACAATTATCTATTCCATAACAGGAGGTGCGGATCATGCCTTATTTACGATTACAAACGGTGAGTTGAACTTTGCAAGTGCACCAGACTATGAGAACCCATCAGATAGCGGTAAGGATAATACATATGTTGTTGATGTTCAGGCGAGTGATGGGGTGCATACCGCTACACAAACAGAAACGGTAATGATCAGTGATGTTACTGATGAAACAGCCCCTGTATAGAATATTGTAGAGGCAAGTTCAGATGGTAATTAAATTATCTTGACACTAACAGAAGCTGTATCAGAAAGCGGAACGGTAAGCACGAGTGATTTTGTCTTGACGATTGAGAATGTAGATAATCCACCAACGGTAACTGCTGTTTCTGTTTTAGAGATGAAAGTCACTCTCACCCTGAGCGAAACCTTAGATGTTGTAGTAGGAACCAGCGTAACCCTAGCTTACACTAAATCGGAGCAGAGTGGCACAATTGAAGACAGTTCAGGCAACCGCTAGACTTTAGCGGACAGAGTGTGAACATAAGTGCTTTTAGTGCTAAAGAGTTAATAAAACCAGAAATTTCATATAACAACCCAGTAGGAATAAGTTTACTCATCACAAGCGATGATAAACTTGATCGGTTACGGATTTTCTCGGTTAGTGGTCGTAAGGTGTTTGAAAAAGGATTAAACACAAACAGCGCAAGTGTTGATCTTTCCACGTTACCCACAGGATTATACTTTATAGAGTTGACAGCTCGAAACTACATCAAAATAGGAAAGCTATTGAAAGAGTAAACGATTCGTTTTTTATTGACGATTCGACAATTGTTTTTGATTAATTTACTGCTCATGTTTACCTCTGACGAATCTTTGTGATGGACTAAAAAAACGCTAATTTTGCCGCATGCTTGAGAACAAAGAACCCACCAAAACTCCACTTGACAGCTTGGGGGAGTTTGCCCTAATCGACCATCTCACCAAATCAGCAACTACTAGTTTGCCGTCAACCGTTTTGGGTATAGGTGACGATGCTGCGGTACTTAAACACGATGGTGAAACCATCGTCAGTACCGATATGCTTATCGAAGGCATACACTTTGATCTTGCCTTTATGCCACTTAAACACTTAGGGTATAAGGCAGTGGTTGTGAACCTGTCTGATATTTATGCGATGGGGGCTCAGGCAACGCAAGTATTGGTGTCTCTAGCCGTTTCAAATCGCTTTCCGCTTGAAGCGGTTGAGGAATTATATGCAGGAATCCACTTGGCATGTAAGACCTACGGTGTGGATCTGGTGGGTGGAGACACGACCTCTTCACAGCAGGGCTTACAGTTATCTGTAACGGCTTTGGGGACAGCCCCAAAAACAGGGGCGGTGTTGCGAAGCGGTGCTTCTGAAAATGACCTTTTGGTGGTGAGCGGGGATATCGGAGGAGCCTATATGGGCTTGCAAGTTCTCGCACGTGAAAACGAAGTGTTTAAGGCCAATCCCAAACACCAACCCGACCTTGAACCCTACAGCTATTTGGTGGAGCGTCAACTCAAGCCCGAAGCACGAAAAGATGTGATCTCCTTGCTGCAAGACCTAAAGGTACGTCCTACATCTATGATTGACATAAGCGATGGTTTGTCTTCTGAGGTCATGCATCTTTGCAAGCAAAGCGAGGTGGGTTGTCGCCTTTATGAGGATAAAATTCCACTAGACCCGCAGTTTATCAATGTGTGTGAGGAATTTAGCCTCGACAGCACAACCATTGCCCTAAGTGGAGGCGAAGACTATGAGTTGCTTTTTACGATTAAACAAGGCGATTTTACAAAAATAAAAGGTAATCCAAACCTCACGGTCATTGGACATATGACTGCCAAAGGCACTGAACCTTCATTGGTTACCCGCGCGGAGGAAGTAATTCCCCTAAAAGCACAGGGTTGGAAAGCGTTTTAAGTATTCATCAACCCCTCAATTTCGTCGGGATCTATTGGAATATTTTTCATCAAATTCAAGGGCTCGCCTTGGGCTTGTATCACCACGTCGTCCTCTAGCCGAATCCCAAAGCCCTCATCGGGGATATAGATGCCTGGCTCTACGGTAAAAACCATATGAGCATCCATGGGCTGGTCGAGTACTCCGTAGTCATGGGTGTCGAGACCTAAGTGATGGGAGGTGCCATGCATAAAGTATTTTTTATAGGCGGGTGACTTCTTCGTTTCGTTTTGTATATCAGCCTTGTCCAGTAAGCCCAAGCCCAATAATTCTGCAGACATTAGCTTGCCTACTTCCTCATGGTATGCATTCCAATAGGCTCCTGGCACAAGGAGTTTGGTGGCTTCTTCCTTTACACGCAATACCGCCTTATAGACCGCACGCTGACGTTTGCTAAATCGCCCTGAAACGGGAATAGTTCGTGTCATATCAGAGGAGTAGTTTCCATACTCCGCCGCGACATCCATCAATAACAAATCACCAGCTTTACACTCTTGATTGTTTTCGATATAGTGCAACACATTAGCATTGGCACCCGAGGCAATAATAGGCGTGTATGCAAAGCCTTTGGATCGGTTTCTCAAAAACGTATGGGCGTATTCGGCTTCGATTTCATATTCCCAAACACCCGGTTTGACAAAGCCTAAAACACGTCGAAATCCCTTTTCGGTGATGGAACAGGCAGTTTGAATATGTCCAATTTCTTCGGGTGACTTTACTGCACGTAATCCTTGTAAGATAAAGTTGCTTTTGTTGTAGCTGTGCTTGGGGAGTTGTTCTTTACACCAGTTAATAAACCGATCTTCACGGGTCTGTGTTTCCACACTTGCACGATAGTGTTCATTGGTATTGATATAAATGTTGTTGAATTCTTTTGCCAAGGACAAAAAATGATCTTGAAATTTAGATGTCCATTTCACAGTCGAAATCCCCGACACCTTGGTGGCTTCTGCTTGGGTGAGTTTATGGCCTTCCCAAACAGCGATATGTGTATTGGTTTCACGAACAAAAACCACTTGGCGAAGAGCAGGGTCTTTGGCGTCTGGACAGAGAACCAAAATGGTTTCTTCTTGATCAATACCGGTGAGGTAAAACAAGTCGCGGTGTTGTTCAAATGGTAGAGTGCTGTCTGCACTAACAGGATAAATGTCATTGGAATTAAACACGGCAATGCTGTTTGGCTTTAACTGTGCGATAAATCGTTGACGGTTTTTCGCAAAAACAGACGAGGGGAGGGGATTGTATTTCATGCTGTAAAGTAAAAAAAAATTTATCTTCACAGTAAAATAAACACCATAAAGAACCTTTTATTTATTTTCGGAGTGGTAGTTGCTTTTGCTCAGCCCGCTGCTACCACGTCCAAAGACCTACTTGAATCGATACTTACTTTAGATCGTATAACATCTCAATCGCTAGTTGGCAAACTCCCCTTTGTCAATATTGGACCTAGTGTAATGAGTGGTCGGGTTGTCGATCTTGCCGTTAATCCAGACGCACCACATGAGTTTTATGTGGGCTATGCATCGGGTGGCTTGTGGTATTCGAACAACAATGGAACAACTTTTACCCCAGTCATGGACAACAGCCCAACACAAAATATCGGAGATATCGCCGTTCACTGGCCAACACATACGATTTATGTGGGAACTGGCGAAAACAACTCGTCTCGCTCATCCTATGCAGGAATCGGAATACTCAAATCCACAGATAAAGGTGCTTCTTGGCAACATATGGGCTTGGCAGACTCACATCATATTGGAAAAATTGAAATCAACCCCAACAATCCTGACGAGGTTATTGTAGGAGTGACGGGTCATTTATATACGCCAAACGACATGCGCGGAATTTTCAAAACCACAAATGGGGGAATCACATGGACACAAACACTATCGATAGGCGACACAACAGGTATCATTGATATTAGCGTTGCTCCCGAGAATTTCGAAATCCAATACGCTTCCGCATGGGAAAAAGATCGAAAAGCATGGGATTTTGTAGGGAGTGGCGAAAAATCAGGACTCTATAAAAGCACTGACGCGGGATCTTCATGGACCCTAATGAGCACTCCCAAAAGTGGCTTTCCTCAGGGTACAGGAGTCGGTCGAATTGGAGTAGCAGCTTTTAATGCCAAGACAGTATATGTGATTATCGACAATCAAGACCGCCGTCCAAACGATGAAAAAACAAAGAGAAAACTCACAAAAAATGATTTTGAAACCATCTCTTTAGAAGGGTTCTTTACCATTGACGAAGAACTGTTATCAGCATTTTTGAAAGAAAATAATTTTCCAAAAAAACACACTGTTAAAAGTATTCGAACAGAAATTCGTGATGGAAAGCTCAAACCTTCCGACCTAGCGCTATACCTAAGCGATGCCAATAGTGATTTATTTGACACACCAGTCATTGGGGCACAAGTATTTCGCAGTGATGATTGGGGCATTACCTGGACAAAAACCCACAGCGACTACCTCGACGATTTGTACTACAGCTACGGTTATTATTTCGGAAAAATTCATGTTACTCCGTCCAATGTAGACCAAATTTATATTTACGGTGTACCTATGCTGACCTCATCTGACGGAGGAGAAACGTTCACGACTCTTGATGCACCCAACGCGCATGTCGATCATCATGCTCTTTGGATCAATCCAAGCAACCCCAAACACCTAATCAATGGAAATGATGGTGGCGTTAACATCAGCTATGATGGTGGTGAAAATTGGATGAAATCCAATCAGCCATCGGTTGGACAATTCTACACCGTTTATGCAGATGAGCAAACGCCTTACCACGTGTATGGCGGCTTACAAGACAATGGCGTGTGGGAAGCAGCACACACAAGTCGTGAAAGTGTGGCATGGCAGCAGTCAGGACACAACAATTGGACTGGAATTATGGGTGGCGATGGAATGCAAATCCAAGTCGATAAAAACA
>Ga0209603_1005002_pt1 | contig 10818 bp, 7 predicted proteins | sample COGITO_mtgs_1206_FD_184812 | JGI IMG/M metagenome (GOLD analysis project Ga0209603, IMG submission 184812) | Pelagic marine microbial communities from North Sea - COGITO_mtgs_120607 (SPAdes) (version 2) | ecosystem: Environmental > Aquatic > Marine > Epipelagic ... | reverse complement strand
ACCAAATAATATATTTCAGACCAAGTATAATAGTAACTGGGATACCTATAACAATGAAGCTGAAAAAAATCTAAGAAGTTGGGGGTTTAACTCTTTGTCGTATCACACCAACGGAGATATGTACCATAAGATGCCTGGTATGTTAGCTTGCTACCCTATTAAAAATTCTCAATGGAAATCTGATACTGCCTTTTCATATGAAGATGTATTCGACCCTGCATATCATGCTGTTGTTGAGAAGCATATTGAGCACATGGTTAATCAGGCAGGCAACAACAAAAACATAATGGGATACTATTGGAACGATATCCCTCAGTGGAGTTTGGATAAAACATATAAAAAGAGAGGAACAAACTGGTTAACATTTTACCGTGAATTACCAGCTAATTCTACTGGAAAAACCATGTATGTGGAGTTCTTAAAAAAACAGCACAGAAATAATTTGGAAAGTGTAAATTCTACTTATAATATCTCAGTAACTAACTGGGATGATGTAAAATCAAGTTCATTCTCCACTACAGATAGAAATAAAGCATCAGTAAAATCTGATGATGAAAGCTTCTTACGACTTATTGCACGGGAGTTTTATCGTGTTCTTGGAACATACACCAAGGAAAAAGATCCAAACCGACTTATTTTAGGGGAACGTTACCTTTTTGGTGATCATCCTGATTATGTACTTGAGGAACAGAATCAGTGGGTAGATGCTATAGCATTTCAGCCTGGGGGAGCTCATATTAATATTGCTGAGTTTGAACAAATGTATTCAGTCGTTAAAAAGCCGATTATGATTTGCGACCACCAGCGAAGTTTTTATACTGACAATTACCCAAAAACCATGTGGCAACAATTACCATCGCAAGAAGAGGCTGGAAAATCATATAATGACTACCTTAATGCTGCATTAAAAAAACCCTATATTTTAGGATACAATCGATGTCAATACATTAGCAGAGGAGCAGGCGATGTTTTGAAACAAGGACTTTTAGACATTAATGGAAATCCTTATGAAACTATTGTTGAATATATGACCATAACAAATAAGGATCTTTTGAAAAGATTTTCTAATGGCACACTTTCTGAATAATAACTTATAAATTAACAAATAGTGAATCAAAACCCAGCATATAACATTTTGCATAAGTAATGGAAAGGAAAGTAGTAAATATCAAGGTTTGTAGTCCGCTCAAACTGCGTAGCGGTGTGATAGGAAACTACCACGCAATCTGCCACTAATCATACAATTTACTGTTAACTACAAATTAGTAACCAAGGAGTCATCGAAACACCTCCTTCATAATTATAGTAAGTTACCAATCTTTATGTAAAAGTCTTTGAGTAAGGAGAAATGAATTTCTTACAATGTGAGTAGTCGTCTAAAGAATAAGTTGTACTGCATCTTTGAATAATAGGGTGAGGGATGTCAAAATCATATTAGTTTAATTTTTCATAATAAGAGTCATTATGTGATGAGTATCAATTAAGTCTTTTGGAGTTAAGCTAATGTTCGATATTTCAATAGAGTTATCTACTACGAAGGTCTTCATTGAAGGCCTTTTTTTATGGTTAAAACTCTTTCTTAGGAGACTCACTTTGGCCCCTCAACTACCATAGTTAATAATAACTCAGAAGTAACAATTTTGGCAGAAAAAGCCCATTTACTGGCAGTAAAACTGGCAGTAATTAGAGTCTGCCAGTAGAAAAACCTCTAAAAACCTCAGCTAAAACTAAATAAACAAGCCCCCACTATTGCTTATAAAATCGGTTTCTATTTAGTGCTATTTGTGTGAAATTGATATATAGCCCCACGATTTGGTGTAACTAAATAGACTTTATGCATTTTTTAGTTCAAAAAGTAATTATTAATTATAGAAATTAATTTATCGTTTTCAGAATAATTTAATTCATAAAATGCTGTTTTTTTTATCCATTTTAAGAAAGCTTTTGCGTTAACTTCTTCCTTTGAAATCCAAGCATCTGGTAAGAATTTTTTTAAAGCCTCATGTGTACTAATTTTTTTCATTGAGTTTTCTGCACCTTCGGAGTACTGAACCCAGACCACGGCGCTACAATTTGCACTAGTTTCTTTTGATATTGCTGGAAGATATTTAATATTACCTTTCAATTCATTGATATAATATTCATTAAAACTTTTGAGTTCTGGATGTAACTGCTCAATTAAATTATATGATTTTTCTTTTATAGAAATAGCCGACGGAAAGCAGTATGTTTTAAAATCTGATCTTAGTACCGGAGAAAAATCATCTGCAATTACATTATAGCCATTGGCCATTAATATGGATACAAGCGTACTTTTACCGTTTCCAGAGTCGCCGGTAAACATAACTGAATGATTATTCTTAGAAATAGTAGATGCGTGAAATACTCCCATCCAATCGTGCTCATTTTTATTATAAAATGAACACATTAATTCCATAGAAAATTTTCCTTGAAACTCATGTAGTTGATTACTACCCCAGGCACCTAAAACTTGATTATTCTTTAAAATAAATAGTGTGTTGTCGCTATTGAAAATCTTATATTCGATGTCATAGATATTTCCCTGGTCTATTAGTAGATGACTGTATTTTTGATGAATTAATGACTTTGTTTCTTCAGAATCATAGCATAATTTGATGATTACACCATTAAACGAATAATATTGAATAATATCACAAGGTTTTACTATGTCTGGATGTTTTGTAGAAGTTTTTAATTGAACTTTTTTCGTTTCTGCCAATAACTCTGAAATATCTTTATTAATTCTTATAGCTACAGTACTACTAACCTGTAAAGATTCAGTTATAAGAGTTATGAAGTCATCTAAAGACAAATGATCTTTTTTTTTAATTAACTCTAAAATAGTAGAATCTAAAACTATATACTTATTTGATTCTTTTAACCATACAATAGAATCCTCTTCAGAGATTTTTTGAGCTATTGAAAAAGGCAAGTCTTTTAATGTTTTAAGCATGTGTATAGATACTTTAAAAGTGTTTTATTATGATAATGAATACTAATTTTATTTAAAGCATATCCTCTGATTTCGTTGTTGAAGAATAGTTGAGTTACTAATACACATTTTTTAATATAATTTTGTGTAATAAATAAAATTCTAAAAAATGAAATCTTTAAATATCCATACATTCTTTCAGAACAAGAACTTAACAAGGTAGTTGATATAGGTATGTCAAATATTTTAAATTTATCTATAGTTATAAAAAAGTGCTTGATAAATATATCTTTTTTAATGTTATTGATCGTTAGACTATTTTTGCAATCTAGCTTATAAATATCGTATATACTTCGATTACCATGAAATGGAATAAAGAAGCCTCTGTCTCTTATTTGCAAAGCATAGATGCAATGATCAAATAAAAAAGGTTTACCTGGTGTTATAATTGTTTTAGACTCCTGCTTAAAAGCACTGATTAGCCTTTTTGAATTAAAAACCCATCTGTTTCTGGGTTCTAACAATTCTAAATGAGGTTCTAATGCGATTGTTTTATACACTTGCCTGTTAAGGTGTGTAGGCTTAAAATGCCTAAGTGGACTAATTTGAAAACCATTATCTAAAACCTTTGTAGTTTTTTCTTCATCCTTATGTTGAATAATAAAGTCGATATCTCCAATCATTCGCTCTCCGATATCTTCAAAAACATTAGATAGTAAAAGCGCAGTTCCCTTCAAAAAAATATGTTTAATATTATTTTTATAAAGTAATTCTGACAGCTCTTTTGCCTCAGATAATAAAACGGTATTTCTAGCTTTATTAATAGAGTAGATATTTTTTATATAGTCTATAAAGTCATCTGGAAATAGGTGGGAATGATTCTTTTTATTGATATTAAAATAAAGAGCCGGTAGCATCAGATGGCTAGTAGCTAGTTTTATTAAATTTTCAAAATTAATGGTGTTTATATCAATGCCATTCAGAATTCTACTTTCTGAACGGTAAAGAATATTTACCATAAATTTTTCCTCAGGACTAATCATCCCAGCCTCCTGGTGATGGAGGGCTATCGTCCCCCAAATCCGAGCCTCCAGGGTTGCTGCCACCTCCAGGGTTAGGAGAAGCAGACTGAGCTTGCGCTATTTTTGGATTTAGTATCATAAAAGTTCCGAAAGCAGTTAGTGCTGCATACTTCCCCATTTTTTTCATAGCTTCCTCTCTTGTAATCTCTGAACAAACTTTTTCTGATTTATTTTTAGTTTTTTTGTTCATATTTTTATTTTTTTATAACAATCTTCTTGGTTACAATAACATTTCCAGATTCTAACTTGATGACATAAACTCCCGTTGCAAATCCTTCCGTCGAGACTGTTTCTCGGTTGTTATTGTTTGCTAAAGTTTTATGCAGCACTTCTTGACCTAAAATATCATATACTCTTAAGTTTGTTTGGTTTGTCTGAAATGCCAAGCCTTCAATAGTAATAAAATTATTTGCATCTAACTTATATCCATTTAAATAATTGGTTAGTATTTCATCTTCAATAGAAAAAGTAGTTTGAGTTAAATGAAGATAGAATCTACCCACTTCGCTTAAATTGATTTCTGGAATTAAATCAAAGTCTTGTTCATTTAAAAGAGTCATCGTTCCCTGTTGATTATCTTCTAAATAAATATTTGTGCCTTCATAAATACCATTGGTGTGTATACTTAATCTGAATCCGTCTGCGGACTCTCTGTTAATTACAAGAGGAATTACGACATCATTAATACTCTCGAGTCCCATTGCATTAATAGCAAATCCGACCCCTTCATCTTCTTCTACTAATCTTGATGTTAAAGCTGCTTGTTGGTTAAAATGTCCAGCGTCATAGCCTGGGTCTAGTCCTAGATTAAGTCCGTCTTGAAAATAGAATTTCGTTTGATCTATTTCTGTATCTCCCTGGTTAATACTGAGAATTAGTTCATAAGAGTCTTGCATAATACGATCTGAAATAAAATCATCCTCTCCTACAACAGTTCTCATTGCTGTTGTAAAGGAAATGTTATCAGAGCTAGTATTATCTGATGCGACCATAAACGCTTGCCCAGGAGCAAGAAGTAATGTACCAATATTATTATAAATTGTATATCCTGTTCCATCTGCATCATAGCCATAAATGGCTTCATAAGAATCGTCAAGCTTATCACTATTTACTGTTAAAAAGTTATTAGTAGCATGCGCATTGGCATTTCCTTGGATGTAAGATGGAAAAGGATTTGCTACTAAATTCCATCTTCTTCCTGTCCCTGAGTTTGCAGCATCATTATTAATAATTGATTGTGTTTGATTTGTAGAAACTGGGCTTCCTGTAAAAACAAGTATTCCACTTCCACTACCAATAGATCCCATTTGATAGCCTTTACCAATGTCGAAGTTGCCTGAACTTCCAATAGTAGAAGTAGTATAGTTTGTCCAAGTGTCAGTAACATTATTATACTCTCCGATGGCATAAGCACTACCATTGGTCGCTAGTGTTGAAGAATTTGTTGAAGCAAAAGCACTAATTGATAGCCCATCTACAGGCGACCCAATTAAATCCCATTCATTAGTACCTACAGGATTGACATAACGATTATAGGTAATGTTTCCAGAAACAGACCCGCCTATTATGATGGATGAAAACTCATCAGAATCTGAGTTTAATGTAAAGGCTCCACTGTTTGAGAAATTTCCACTCATTGTCACAGAACCGGTTTTTTCAACCGTAAAACTTTTACCTAAAGCAACTGTGATGTTTTGAGCTTTTGTCAAAAAGGATACAAAACATAGTAATAATGTTAACTTTTTCATGATATTTTATTTATCAGAGATTAATTTTTCTACTAATTTTTCTAATCTTGAAATCTTATCGTTTTGTTCTTTAAGTGCATTAATAAGCACAGGTACAAGTCCTTGATAGTTTACCGCCAACATGTCTTTATCGTCTGTTGTAACTAGTTCTGGAAATACTTTTTGAATATCTTGAGCCAATACGCCAATTTTTTGTTTGCCGTTCTTTTTCATTGTGTAGGTCTTTCCATCAATTAAGAGTAGTTTGGCAAGAGTAGAGCCTAGCGATACAATATTTGCTTTTAGTCGTGCATCTGAAGAAACCACAACATCGCCACCTATTGTCATATTTCCAGTAAAACTACCTTCTCCTGCGTAGACTTTAGCTCCAGAATCTTCTCCCATATAAACTGCTGTTACAGCGTCATTTCCAAGAACTACAGAATTATCTGCTTGTCCAGTAGCCTCATACCCAATAACTGTTTGATTAGTAGCATTATCGGTGCTTGCCTCTGCTTCATAACCAAATGCAGTATTATTAGCCCCAGAAGAGTTGGAAACTAAAGATTTATACCCATATGCAGTATTTTTAGCACCTGTATTATTGGATAAAGACTGGGACCCATATGCAGTATTATAACTCGCTGTGGTATTACTATGTAAAGTATAATATCCAGTTGCAGTATTGTCGTTCCCTGAAGTGTTATTTTTTAGAGTCCAAGCCCCAGTTGCGACATTTCTGCTACCTTCGTTTTTTTGTAATGCTAGATAACCCAGTGCGGAGTTGTAATTCGCATTGGTGATTAACATCCCCCAATTGTTACCAGCTAAAGACTGATACCCCACTGCAGTATTGTAACTCGAATTGTTCGTTTCCATGGATCGGGTCCCAACTGCTGTATTAGAACCCCCTGTTAAGTTATTCTTCAAAACTCCAGAACCAACTGCAGTATTATGATCCCCTGTTGAGTTATCTTCTAAAGCTAAGTCACCAAATGCAGAATTATGAACCCCTTCGGAATTGGATTCTAGAGATAGATTTCCAAATGCAGAATTATTCTTCCCTGAGGTATTAGATCTTAGAGATCGATATCCAAATGCGCTGTTCCAGTTTCCTGTAGTATTTAATTTTAGAGATTCCGCTCCAACTGCAGTATTATCTGAACCTGAGGTATTAGATTTTAGAGATTGATATCCAAATGCACTATTATCAGTGCCTGAAGTGATGGAGTTCAGAGATTCTGTTCCAGTATTAGTATTGTTTTGTGCATTGATACTACATGCAATAGTTAATGCTAAAAGTGTAAGTATTTTTTTCATAGTAAACTGCGATGTTATTTTTGTTTATTAATTAATTCTCTAAACATTTTTTTTAATTCGTCTATTTCTGATTGTTGTTCTTTAAGCGCATTAATAAGCACGGGTACAAGCCCTTGATAGTTTACCGCCAACATGTCTTTATCATCAGTTGTAACTAGTTCTGGAAATACTTTTTGAATATCTTGAGCCAATACGCCTATCTTTTGTTTGCCGTCTTTTTTCATTGTGTAGGTCTTTCCATCAATTAAGAGTAGTTTTGCAAGAGTAGCACCTAGAGATACTATATTTGCTTTGAGTCTTGCATCTGATGAAACCACAATATCGCCACTTACTGTTAGATCATTACCAACAGTAGTATTGCCATTAACCATTACTTTAAAAGCATCAGATTTTGCATTAGAAGCTGTGCCATTACCAATTACAAAGGCAGTATTTGCATAGTTAGCTTCCGTTGCGCTATTGGTAACCGTTGAGCCGCTTAAATTGTATTGTCCAATTACTAAAGAACCAAAATCACTAGCTATTGTGTTTTTCCCTATTGCTGTAGAAGAATTTCCGCTTGCTGTTGTTTGATATCCAATGGATGTAGAACCATAACCGCTTGCTGTTGTTTGATATCCAATAGATGTAGATCCAAAACCGCTTGCAGTTGTTTTAAATCCCATTGCAGTAGAGGCACCCTGGGTAGATGTAGTTTGATATCCCATTGCTATTGATGCGCTATGAGTAGCTTCTGTTTCAAAACCCATTGCGATAGATGTTTCTCCACTAGCTGTACTGTTATTACCAATTGCAGTAGATGTTACTCCACTAGCAGTACTGTTATTTCCAATTGCAGTAGAAGCAGTATTTGTTGCAGAGGTTTGATAACCCATTGCTGTAGACGTTATTCCACTTGCTAATGTTTCTCTTCCAATTGCTGTAGATACTGTATTGGTTGCAGAGGATTGATAACCAATTGCAGAAGCATTAGTTCCACTATTATTTGTGCCACTAGTAGCTACTTGTGCAGTAGCATTAATTCCGATAAATAATCCTATGATGGTAAGTACTTTTTTCATGATTTATTTTTGTTAGAAATATTCAATTGTATTGTTTTATGTGGTTCCGTATCCGTATCCGTATCCGTATCCGTAACCGTAACCGTATCCATATTTATCAATAAATTTATCAGGTTTGGTGTCATCAGTAATAACATAGCCTATGTTTTTTGGCTTGTATTTTTCATTATATTCTAATAGAAAATTCACTAACTTTTTTGATGAGAAATACTTTCTAAAGACATGAATAACAAAGTCTGACTTTTGTGTTAATTTTAATGCGTCAACCATCATCATCACTGGCGCAGTATCAAAAACTACGTAATCATATTTTTGCTTTAAATAAGTTATTAATACATTAAATTTATCATGCTCAAAAACATTATGACCAAAACTATTTGTTCCAACAAAAAGAGTATCTAGTTGATTTTCTTTTATTTTATATTGTTCAAAAAGCTCTTTAAAATCATTTTCATCATCATAAATAATATCTGTGAGCCCTTTTGACTTTAATTTGACATTTTTATTGTCAAATAATTTTGATAAATCAGGATTTCCTAAATCAGTTCCAATGAGAATTACCTTATTGCCCGTTTTTGCTAAGAAATTTGAAAAATTATAGGCAGTATATGTTTTTCCTTCATTTTTAACACATGATGTAACCATGATTGACAATCCATCTTTGGATTTAGGAATTACCATATTAATATTATGGTAAATTCTTTTCATAAGTTCATATTGTATTGATTTAACCTCATTAGATGTCTTATCTTTTGTTAATTTTATGACACCTAAAAAATCAATATCCTGAAGTTTTAGTTTTAAATATTCTATATCAACGTAGAATGCTCTAAGAAAAAATAAACCTAATGTAAAACCAACTGGAAGAAAAAATCCGGCAAATAAAAACATTGCAAAAGTTTTTTTCGAATTGGTTTTTGAAATTACAGTGTAGTCAACTTCATTAATCATTTTTATATTTGGTTCTAAAGAGGATAAATTGATTAACGCTTCTTCTTTCTTTTGGGATAAATATGAATATAAATTATTTACAAGTAAAAGATCTTTCTCTAGATTACTTAACTCGGCTTCTCTAAGTGGAATAACTCCAATCATTAAATCGCTTTTTTGTTTAAAGTCATCATATTTATTTAATTTCATTTTTAGTTTATTAGTATAAATATTTAAACTATTAAGAATATTAGATCTTAAATCAACCAGTTGGTTTTGTGATTGTATAACAAGTGGGTTCTTTTCTGTAGCCTCAACCAGTAAATTATTCTTTTCTAAAATAATTTTGTTAAACTGTGAAACCATTTGATTTATATTTTCATTTTCAATTCCAATATCAGTTGGTAATAGATCAAATGAATTTTGTTTTTCAACTTCATTTATTAATTTAATTGATAGCTCACTTTGTATTGAATTCGCAAATATTTTTTGTTCAATTTCGTTTATGTTATTTAATACTGAATTGGTCTGAGTTCCTGGCATATACACACCATTTGTGACTTTAAATTTAGAAATCACAGAGTTCAGCGAATCAATTTTTATTTTTAAATCGAATATTCTCTTATCAATAAAATCAATGGATAGTTTATATACACTTTTTTTCTCTCTAACATTATTATTTGTAATCTCATCAATAATTCCATTTAACACAAAAGAGTTTATTTCTCTGTTAGGACCAGAATAAGATATTCCATAAACATTTGATTTTTTCGGTTGATTAACCTCATATTTGGTCTTTAGTTCATTAATCGTTTGATTGACAGTAAATTGATCAATGATATAGGTACCCTGAATTATATTATTTAAGATTTTTGTCTTGTACTTAAATATTGAATTCTCAATTATACTTTCTTTTTTGGAAAATGAAAATGTGTTGTCATTTATTTCAATAATTACATTTTCTTTTTGATATTTAATGATGCATTGTTTTTGAGAGGTCTCATCCTTAAAAACAATTTCAAATGGCAATGATTCTTTTGTTAATACCTTATTTGATTTCCAAGTATATTTTTTTTGAAACCTATAATTAAGATCTAATTTCTCAACTACTTGTTTTAATATCAATGTTGATTTAAAAATACTAGCATGATCTTCACTCTCAAGTTTATTGTTATATAAAAATTGGTATTCATTATTATTAATAAAAGATGAAGGATCAGATTGATCTTCACTAACCATTATTGTTGCGTTTGTTTGAAATATGTCTCGTCGATAAGAATTAAATGCAATTCCAATAATCGAGAATATTGTTATGGATGTAATAATAATCCATCTGTGAGATAAAACTGCAAAAAACAACGCCATTACATCAATAGCATCTTCTTCTTGGATATGTGGATTATTAGGATTCATTATCTAGTTAATAATATAACTATGGAGATTAATAATGAAAATGCTGCAGTATTTCGTAAAATCCCAAAATCAAATGCTAAAGAAGCATTATCTGGTCTTACGTATACTACATCATTTTGCTTTAGATAATAGTATTCTGAATTTAAAAATTCATTTGAAGTAAGGTCTAAATATTTTGTTTGAACTTTGTTATCTACGTTTCTTAGTAACATTACTTTAGTTGGGTCTGCATTTTTTTTAAGGTCTCCAGCTCTGCTAATTAATTCTGTGAAAGAAATATTTTGATTTATTACTTCAATTGTACCTGGCTTAGCTACTTGTCCTAATATTGA
>Ga0209603_1004992_pt1 | contig 10826 bp, 10 predicted proteins | sample COGITO_mtgs_1206_FD_184812 | JGI IMG/M metagenome (GOLD analysis project Ga0209603, IMG submission 184812) | Pelagic marine microbial communities from North Sea - COGITO_mtgs_120607 (SPAdes) (version 2) | ecosystem: Environmental > Aquatic > Marine > Epipelagic ... | reverse complement strand
AATTAAAATGCTTAGAAACCTTTTGGGCAAAATCATAATTAGAAGAACCACTAAACAACTTCATTACATATTAAAGGTTCTATTGTTTAATATTATTTAATAAAAAATATATTAATCTAAATATTACCAGGTCTAGTTAATAGAATAATAAAATTGAAATGTATTTTAGTCTTTTTAATAGATAATCATGATGTACTATAATTATCTCGGTGTTTTTTCGGAAATGAACCGGATAAATGCAGCCTTTACTATACAAAAAAACTGGAGAGAGAGGCGTTATAACCCTAAGTATAGACTGTGTTATAAAGTAGAGATGTCAAACATAGATGAGATCTGTATAGAATATGGAATAGGTAGTAAAGAAGAACTAGAAAAACAAACACCAGATTTTAAAAATAAACTTTTGAAATACCGTAAATTGGATTTTCAAAAGGAATTAAACAACATAAAAGAAATACTTAAAACAGTTAGTTTTAGAAAGGAGCGAGTTATTCTTAAGGGTAGGCGAAAAAAAAATGTGTGATACTTTTAATGAATAAAAATAAAAATATAGATAAAGTTTTAGTAGTATTAGCATCATATGGTATAGTTCAGGTATTAGCACAGGATCTAGGAATAAAAACTGGAACAAAACAGAAGGACCTCGTTCAGTCCCAACCTATCCAGTTTTTTATTTTATATAGTGGAGCATATATTGTTACCCACGACTATATATTGGCTCTAGTAGCAGTTAGCCTTTATTATTTTCTAAAATATGTGTATTCTGGTGGCAAAACCTCTCAAGTCTGTTTTGAAGAAATATAATAAAAATATTTATATTTTAAGAAATGTTAGTATATATATAAAATGGTGACCCAGCGCTGCACAGGAAAAAATCTTATCAATCACCTCACCCAAACCAACAAAATTACAGATTATGATGTAACCTACGTCCATGAAAAGGAAAATTTTGAGAATGAATGGCTATGTGTTGTTACCTTTTCGACAAAGGGAAAGGAACATTCATACGTTCAAAATGCTATTAATCAAAAAAAAGCATTTAATACTATCCTTACTAAAATTAATCCGGTTCTAACTAAGATTGCTGGTATTAAAGTTTATGAACAGACTCCCACTCCTCAGTGATAAATCTTGGTGAATAATAGTTTTCCAAGCCCTTCAGTGAGACATCGTTGTCTACATAATAGTATTTGTTATTGTATGTCATTAGAGATAGAGCTGTTTCTAGTTCCTTTGTATATTTATCATTTTTTGTTAGTTTTGTGTCAAGAAATCCTACATTCGTCTGAATTGTTGTAAAATCCTTTGAGAGAAGGATTGGTGGGTAGGTAATTTTTGAATTAAATTTTTGATTGTAATCCAAATGGATATTATCGTAATTTTCGACTGGCGCTGGCAAAACAGTGGGAGGGTTTCCCAATGTTTTGTACAGTTTTTGGATGACGGTGTGGACGGCAGAGAGATGTTGGTTGAGTTCGGACATGATGATATTGATGGTTGTGTGTATTTTTATAAATATATATTTTATAAATTCAATTTTTTTTAATTTGATTCGGTGTCTTCATACACATTATCAAAAACAAGTTTAGGCTGAGTAAACATAGGATTAATAGTGGTCACATCTAGAACCTCTTTAGGATATGGTTTATTGTATCGGTTATTTAGCTTCATATAGTAAGAATTCAATGGCACAAACAAGATTTCACTAATAATAATAGGTAGAATTGCAAATCCCAACTGGGTCATATAAGCTTTAACAAGAATTAGGAATGATAGAGCATCTACATAATGTGTCATATTTGAAAGAACAATCGCCCTAATAAGTGGAGCATCATTGTTATGGGTTCGTCTAACTGATTCAAAATATAGTTTCCCGATCCGGTTAATACTAATATGAGTAAATCGTAGCAATGAAAGGAACGTAATAACAAAAATATACATATCATTTGTGTGTACAGGAAAGTTTACAAGAGTAAGATTATTTCTGGGACCAATGTGAACATAGTCATTCGTTTTATAATAGACATAAATGCAATCAGAACCAACACGCAGTGAGTAACAATACTAATACAAGTAATCGTATCTAGTTCCATTTATATTAACTATATTATTAAGTTTAAATAATTATAATTTAAAACTTTATTGACTAGTTATAGTAAATGAACACCTTGTTTATTATTGCAACACTATTTACTGGTTCCTATGGTATAGGAGTTGAAACGTGTAACTATAATGATGTAAATACTTGTTTAGATAATTGGCCCTGTGCCTGGTGTAATAAGAGCACTATAACCAACACAACGGGTTGTTATAAAATCCCTATTTGTGGAATTAATGAAGAAATTTATAATACATGCACTATTGATAACAAAAAAGTTTATTCCGCAACCTGTTTTATTTCAAGCACACTTTTTATTATATTGCTTGTTATGGGATACTATATTTCTATGATTGTAATTTTTGGTAAAGTAAACACGATTCTAATTAACGAACAGGTAAGCGAGAAGGTTAGGAAATCTATTAATAGTGTTATCTCTATTATGACGATTGTCCCACTACTACTTACATTTATATTCAAACCAGTTACATTCTATTTTTTGTTCTGTTCTTACCTTATTACAGGATGTAGTGTCTATTTGTGTGTTAAAACAAATAAAAGAGTTGTAGTTACTGAAGTAAACCTAGAACAACCTCCTTCCTATACAGAACAGCTACAGGAAGATACTACAATCCAACAACCGGAACTTACAAATGTTCAAGAGAATGAATCACAACCTCTTCTATAAATTTAATACAAAAAAATTGAATATAAAGATTTATAAATATAAATATTAACCATGACTTACACCACCAATATGTGCAATCATGATGAAGAAATTTTTGGACCATGTACTTATAGCTCCACAACTAATTCTACCTTATCCGAAGATTCCACCTTAGTAAATGTTGTGGGTCTTCTGCTCTGTGTGTGTATTCTTACTTCCTGTTTCTGTTCCCTATATGGTAGGGGAATATTTGATAAATTAAAAAGAAAGCTTAAAAGGAGAAGGCGTAGGTTTGAGGGATACCACGATATTCTATAATTTAGCACATCTAAATCCTATAAATTGTTTCCTACAATCTGGCATCTGAGCATTTCTATAACTGGAGGTGATCATAAAATCTGGCACACACCACGCCCCACCTTTACATATTTTTTTTTGTCCAAAAAATGGATAACTCATTTCTCTATAAACAGGGTCTATTTTAAAATTATCATATGGATAAATAGTTTCTTGACACCATTCCCAACAATTACCGATTAATTGTTCTACACCATTCAAATTATTTAGGTCTTCCGTATTACTTTTTACACTCGTTATCCATTTATTACTATAGTTTATATTACATTTATAAAGTCTTTCTTCATCATCACCCCATGGATAAAGAGTAGTTGACCCATTTGTAGCTAAATATTCCCATTCTGATTCAGTTATTAGTCTAACACCTTTCCATTTACAAAATGCCTCTGCTTCATACCAAGAAATGTTTATAATTGGAAAATTGTATATAGTTTCAATATCTATCAGTCTAGCGAAATAATTAATATAAATTTTTTTGTTTATAAATTCCCAATACAAAGGGCATTTAATATCGTTATTCTTTTTCCATATATTACCTCTAAATGACCACAATTCGTCTTTGTCATAACCACCTTCAAGATAGAATTGTAAAAACATATGAAAAGTTATTAATGTTTTAGAGACTGAGAAATCCTTTACTTCCTTTTTAAAACTTGGTTTTTCATTATCAAACCCAATTTTTTTTGTATTATATCCCTGTGTAAAGTTCCCTCCTTTTATGTCTACAAAGTTTAATTTGATTATACCAGAAGTGTTGGCATTTATGGATTCAGACAAACAGAATGGTGCTATTTTATATACTAACTGGTTTGTAAAAATAAAACTTTCGATATGCATATGTAAATGTGTAATAACTAACATTATTAAGTAGTATTCGGAACCATCTATTATATTATGTTCAATAAAATGTTTAACTTTGTTATTAATTTCAGAATAGTATTTTTTGATTTCACTAAAACTAGGGAATACTTGTTTATATCTTTCTTCTGACGGTATTATAAAACTATCATAAATATTATTCGTAAATCTTGGATCATATTCATATTTGTGTTTAGTATCTATATACCTAAGACAGTGTTTTTCCATAAAGAATATAGGATGTATAGCCTCCCATATAATTGGATTATGTTCTTCGATAGTAGATTTCTTTATATAATCTACTTCCCAATTTAAAAAAAAAAGAAAATCTAGAACCTTTATTTGTGTTGCTTCAAGCAGCCTAATAAGTTGTCTATTTGTATGTAATTTTATTGTATGTTTAGTTCTATTAAATATTTCTTTCCTAGAAAGTTCCATAGTAATTTAAAATAAATTAATTATATTATTTTTTTTTTCCACTCTTAGCCGTCTTTGAACGTTTAGACTTTGGACCAGAATTTTTAGAGTTCGTACGTGCCGGTGTTCCAAGCTGGGATGGTGGTCCAAATGGAACAGGTTGAGTGGTATTTCCATTATTTCCATTATTTCCATTATTTCCATTATTGTCTATATTAACAGCGGCGCGCTTTCTAATTCTACTTGGTGTTACAGCAGGTGCTACTGTAGCAGTAGCAGTAGCATTAAAGGGGCGCGGTTGAAGAGTAATCGGTTGAGTAATCGGTTAAAGGGGCGCGGTTGAAGAGTAATCGGTTGAGTAATCGGTTGAGTAATCGGTTTGGTTGTTACACCCTGTGCTTCAACTGCTTCCTCGCCAAGAGTTTTTTCTAATAACTTTTGAAGGAAATCATATTTTTTTCCAGCCGTGCAAAGCATTGCTACATATTCATTTAATCTTTCTCTATTAAGAACAATGCGTATAAGAGAATTTTCTCCTAAACTAGATAACACGTAGTCCTCCCACATAATATCAATGACATAGCGTTTTAGATCGTCAACATCAGCTGTTTCAAACTGTTGTATAGACTTCCCAGCCATATTAACAATAGGCTCCATAACCCGAATTAACTCATTTGTGTATATAATGGACTTCATGTAGGAATAGGTGAAAATGTTAAATACCACATATATAAATATACCTAGTGGTACTATAGTCGTGCTAGTCATATTGATTGTTGTTTGTTGAAGGAATTCGAGTATAGAAATTAATAAATTATGAAATATTTGAGGACCCTGTGCTGCTAATTTAGCTAATTTAAATCCTGTTCCAGCAAGTGCAACCATCCATTGGAGCAATTGTAAAGTGTTTAATTGTATTTCGCTAGTTGTAGCAACCTGAGTTGTCACAAATGCTCTAATCATTTTCCAAATTCTAAACATAAAATTTGTAGTTGAACCAAGTAAAAGTCTACCAAGTTGTGCAGCAGGGTCGGTTAGTATTATTTGTATTATATGATGCAAAAGTATATATAAGGTATTCATGTATAAATCTTCATTTTTTACATCACAGGCAGATGGCGCACCAATAGCTAACTGCCTAGTTACAAAGGCACCAACGGCTTCATCTAACTGAGTAAAAAGTTCGTAAACAAAATCCTCAGCATCCTGCGCCGTCTTCAGGGCTTCAGTCGCGACCGCACCATTAAATTCTCCATTTGCACTATATCCATTAGAAAAATTTGGAGGTGGGAAAGTCTGCGATTCTTGAGTATTCCCACTGTTTGACTTTCTACGAAACACACTCGAAGCAGCCGCAGCAAGTCTATTTAATGGACCAGCACCACCTCTTTTACCTTTCTTAGTTTTACGTTTATTCTGTTTCCTTTTTACAGATTTCCCTTTATTAAGAGATTTACCTTTCTTAAGAGATTTACCTTTCTTAAGAGATTTTTTAGAAACTAGTGCTCTTTTTTTTGATAGTTTTGAACCACCCTTCGTACACTTTTTTCCACAACTATATCCCTTAGATTTAGGTCCACATTTACAGTTATCCTTTTTTTTTCCAGTAACAGCCATATATTATAATAAAATAAATTAAATATTGTTATTTATAAATTTCTGTAATTTTAATCCATCCATAAAATTATAAGTATCAAATACTACAACTCTTAATAATTGTGCCTGGTATTCAGCATCTACATCATCAAAATATATCGTTTTCGAATATTTTTTTAGAAGTTTTTTTATAATAGTTTTTTTTTGCATAGAAGTTTTTTTATAATAGTTTTCTTTTGCATAAATCTTTCCAGATGTTCTCTTTCTATAAAAACAGGGAAAATATAAATTTTGGGTATTTTATAATCAATTGTTTCTATTTTACCTTCCATAAAATCACTCAATTGAAAACAAAACTCTTTGTTATAAAGGTTAAAATCTCCATTTAAACGCAAATGACATTCTATAATATTCCCATCTATAACATCCATATTTAGACACCCTCTATAATTTTTCATATTGGTGTTTATCCAATCTATAATATTTTTAGGAATCTCATATTTTGTAGTATGATGTAATTTAAAACTACCCTTTCCACCTGGATATGATCTTAAACAGGAACTAAATATTATTTTGGTATTATCTAATATAAAATCACACACAATATGTTTTCCATCAAAATAAGGCTGCCAGAAAAACCCATCCTTTTTCTCTAAATCATATTCATCTATGTTGTGAATAATTTTAAATCCACGACTTAATCCATACAAATTTACAATAGGTTTAAAAATGATAGGATATTTTGCTGGATATACACCCATTGGACCACATAACATTTTTTGCGACTTAGAAAGCCATAATTTATTATAGACAAAATTGTAGTCTGGTATATTAATATAGCAGTCAATATCACTTGGATATATTTTATCAGAAAGATTATATTTATCTATATAGTCTATAAGATTAATATAGTCCATTACTAATACAAAAAAATAAAAAAAAATACATTATACTTAGATATTTTTAATATCATCTAAAGTAATTTCGTCTAGATTACTATCTACATCCATTTCATCTGGTTCAAATGTAAATTTAGGTCTAACAACCGGTTCATCCGATGTTACAACCGTATCCTTACCAAATGTCTTCTCAAAATTTTCCATTGAGGGTGATGGTGGTTTAGAAAGACCATGGTAGAATAGTTCTTTCGCTGCATCACTATAATACTTTTTATATTTAAATAGTTCACTTGCTGGATTGAGCATATCCCCAATATTATCATCTGTGATTACTATATTTTGGAGTTCCTTGCCATACTTCGTATCTAACTCTGTATTAATATAAATACCTATAAGTTGAAGACTTTCATAGTCATACACCGGAGGGAATGGGGTATTCATTTCTTCATCAATGTAGTAATCTTTACCATTATAGACTACCCCAGTTAAAGATTTCTTAAAACTTTCAGGCGAATAATCAGGTGAGTCTGATCTAATCATAGTTTCATATGATGTAGCTGGATTAGAAACACGTTTTTTACCCATAATCAAAGTATCTATATCATATATATCACCAATAGTAGCCTTATCTAACTGGTCAATGGTATCTAATATTTGAATATTATCAAATTCGGCAATAGGTACAAATCGTGTGTCTACATCATCTACGTTCATTATATATTGATTCTCGTCTGTTTTTTTTATATAAATAGTATTACCATAGTAAGGTTCTAGTAATTCATCAATACTAGTTAAAGATGTATTCACCAAATACTGTAGTAGTTTTTTCATATCTCTAATATTGAGGAATCTACCAAATTTGTCTTCAAAATATGTTTTAGTTTCCTTTGTAGCAGCGACCGGTTTATTATCCGTTTCCTTTTCCTCACTATACGAAAGACTATCTAATACACTAAGGTCGATTGTATCACTTTTTTGTTGTGATTTTTCTAGAACAATTTTTTTAACTTCTTCTTTAGTTGTATCTAATTTAGAAATATTTGGCTGGTCTTCGGTAATAAGACGCAAAGATATACCCATAGCTTCACATTCTTGTAGAAGCTGTTTCATAGAATATGGCACATGAATCTTGTGAATATTGGATGTTTTCGTGTTCTGCATATCTAATTTAATATCTTCTACTTTATATTCTGTATTAATAAATGATAATGGACCATCAGTCGAAGGACAGACCTGTCTGTTTTCATTTGGATTAACTATCATTTGGATTAACTATAGCAGTTAGACCACTATTATCACTAATATGATACGAATACGCATCAGACCTATTAAATATAGATTCTTTGAGGAAATTAGCAACACCATGTGATAGTAAAGCATCACGTTCCATTTCACCTATACGTAGACCACCACCAATAGCCCGACCAGATGGAGCCTGTCTAGTCTTCTGTGTGTATTTGCCAGTAGCTCTTGAATTAATTTTATCCTTAACCATATGTTTTAATCTCTGGTAATAGGTTGGTCCAATAAATATATTGCTTTCAACTTGAGTTCCATGTATACCATTATGTAGTATTTCATCCCCATGACGACTCATACCACAGTTCTGTTCCAAAATATCTGAAATATCTTCGGATTCTATATTAGTAAAAGGTGTCGCATCCGCTTTAAATCCATAGTGGCAGCAAACCTTACCCATAATACACTCGATAAACTGACCGATAGTCATACGACTCGGGATAGCATGAGGGTTAATAATAATATCTGGGGTTAACCCTTCTTTGGTGAAAGGCATATCTTCCTGGGGAACTATCATACCGATAACACCTTTCTGACCGTGTCTACTGGCAAATTTATCACCTAATACCGGATCACGTGGGGTACAAATACGAACCTTACAGATTCTATGCGCATGACTGTTAGAATAGTCCATAAAAACTTTATCAACTACACCTTGCCCTCCACCCTTTACTGCAACACTACTATCAAAATTACTTTCATTTTTAGTATATTTTCCAATTAAAACATCATTTTCTTCAACATATAACCCTTCTTCAACAACACCATATTCATTTAGTTTAGAATAGTTGTATTTTTTATTAGTATCAATATCTAGTTTACTGTCTTTGATGTTTTCAATTATATCTTCAGAATCAGTTTTAGCATCTTTAGATTCATAGGTATCATAGGTCTTAAAATAACTAGATTTAAATAATCCTCTCTGAATAGCCTGTTTGTTAATCATAATAGAATCCTCCTGGTTATATCCAGTATAAGACATAATAGCAACAATGGCATTTATACCAGTTGGAAGATCATCAGCCATCGAATATCCAGTTAGTTTGGTGTTAACCAATGGTTTCTGAGGGTGATGAAGAACATGTGCGGAAGTATCAAATCGTTTTCTGTAGTTACTAATATAACAACCAACAGCCTGTTTACTCTGTCCTGTACCATATACATTTCTAGGTGCCTGACTACGATTGGCATAGGGTATATTAAATCCTATAAACCCCATAATAATACTAGGATGTAGTTCCATATGTGTATAAGAATTAAAGTCATTCGTTTTAAGTGTGTCATAGTTAGTAGATATTAGTGTAGTATTTGCTTCATCTATATCTAAAAATTCTACAACACCTGTGCTATTTTTAAGGTCATCAATAACAGTTTCTTTATTAAAATTTTCTTTAATCGGACATAAAACATCATTATTATAAAAATTAAATGGTGTCTTTTTATTTTTAAATCCAGAAAGCAATTTATCCCACTTTATAGTATTCTTTTTAATTCCATCAAAATGCATTTTATTTATTAGTAGTTCGTTGTTTTCTACAATATATAATGGTCTACAACACCTACCACCATCTGTAAAAATCTGTATTTCAAAGTCTTCTATGACAAATGATATTGAAGTAAACACATTTATTAATCCATTCCTTCTATATAATCTTAGTATATTAATAAAGTCCATTGGGTCTTCAATCATACCAATCCATTTACCATTTACAAATACCTTTACTTTATTAATAACTAATTTAGGAGTAATATTAGAAAGAGGAACAACACCCTTTTCATGACATAGTTTAATAATAGGTTCAGGATTTATACCAAAGGTTATATAACACATAGAACTCATATGTTTTTTGATACCAATATTACCACCATCTGGTGTTTCTACCGGACAAATAATACCAAACTGTGAACCGTGTAATTTTCTCTGACCTATCGCAATATCTTGAGCAGCACCCAGGGTATTAATACGTCTAAGTTGTGAAACTGCGCCGATAGAAGTTAAACGATTAAGTAGCTGAATTAATCCTTTTTTATTAAGAATATTTCCTATTTTAAAAGATTTTAAAAATCCATCCTGTATTACTTTATAATTAAAAACTTGATCAATGTTTTTATCATTAATTATATTAGCATAATTTTTTTTTTGATATTCACTACTATTAAAACGGTAGACACTATCAATAGACTGTTTTGCATCTCTTTGGAATTGTTTTAATCTTTCTCTAAATAAGGAAGCTAGTAGAAATCCAGACAGATCCACGCGCTTAAACATAAAACTATCCCTATCAGTTCCAAGTTTGACTTCTAGTAATTTATTAACAACATAACCAAGATAATATTTTTTAGAATTATAGCTATCACCAACATGAGGAAATAAATCAGTCGATATAATATCCATTAGATGACTCATAGTCCCACCATAGTTAAGATTCATTAAATATCTCATAGCAGACATTTTATCATAAATATCGCCATTATTTTCTATAGATGGACGGAGATGTTCTAAGAATAATTGACTCTTTTTACTATCCAAATCATATAAAATAAGTTCAAGAATCTCTTTATCCGATTCAACACCTAAAAGTCTAAATAAAACAAATAGAGGTATTGGTGTGTGCATCATTGGTAATCTTACGGT
>Ga0209603_1004986_pt1 | contig 10832 bp, 13 predicted proteins | sample COGITO_mtgs_1206_FD_184812 | JGI IMG/M metagenome (GOLD analysis project Ga0209603, IMG submission 184812) | Pelagic marine microbial communities from North Sea - COGITO_mtgs_120607 (SPAdes) (version 2) | ecosystem: Environmental > Aquatic > Marine > Epipelagic ... | reverse complement strand
TTCTTGCTGAATTGGGTATGCGGCTATTTGGTCATCTATCCATCCCATAGAACACCAGTTAGCGCCTCTTTTATAGGCATCCATAAGCTGCTGAACTGTTGCTAGTTCGGAATCAAATGAACGACAAACTAATTTAGCTTCATCATAGGTAAAAATATTTTCGGAAACATGGAAGACCTGGTTTCCTTCACTGTCAACTTCTTCATCCTCATCCTCACTATCTCCAACAATTTTTTGTTCTATACCAACAATCCAATTATAGAGTGCCTTTAGATCAAAGGTAATGTGGAGATGTTTGTATAACAAATATACAAACACTACTAACCCAACAGAAACTCCTACCATTAGAAGAGTATGTTTTTTTTTAGACACAGAATTTAGTGATTTATTGAACTGTCTGTTATAATAATTAAAACTATTATTCATTATATATTATAAAAATAAAATTTTATTTTGTATTTCGTCTATAAAATAAACAATATGCATTCGATGTGTTTATACTACTCATTTTTATAACAGTTGTATCATTAAATTCATACCATTTGTTATCATTTTTACAATATGATGTATAATGTCCTCCTCGACTACCACCATAATGATTACAAACACTATATAATTCATATTTATTATTAGTATCATTGTTATAGTTAGACATATCAAGATCTTCCGGAAATTCTATACTGTTATTAAGTTTCATATTCATATTATTGAAACGATTTATTGTAAAAATAATAATTTTAGGAAGTCTAAAAATTTTCATTCTCTTATAAACATCTTTAGTGTCCCCTTCATCATTAATTCTATGGGATTCTAATGTTTCCTTTTCTAAATATAAATCTATACAATCGTATATAGAACAGTCTTCTTTGTTATTAATAGGTAATGGTATAAAACATATAGGTTGAAAATTATTAGAATAAACCTTACCAGTTTCTGTATCCGATATTTCTGTTAAAATTTGACCATAAAATAGTTCTATAATTTTGGAATAATCATTCTCATAAAAATCACTCCAAGATTTTTCAGACTCTTTATTTAATCCTTCTAATTTTCTTAAACTTTTAAATTTCTTTTTTTCAGAAAAGCAGTCATGGAAAATCTCTAAAACTAACATCAAAAATTCCTGTATATCATTCTGCATATTTACAGAAAATCCAAGATTTATTCCCTTCTCATTACAAATTTGTATCAAATTTTTAAAGAAACTTTTAGGAGATATAGTACAGTTATCTTCCCATAATCCATTTAAAAGTTTTACCCAATTTTTTACAAATTCTATATTCATGTTATCTTCCTTTTCTTTAATTTTTTTTTCGTATTTTTTAGAAAGGAAAAAATCAGTCAAATCAAGTGTATGACTAAGACTTTGTATAGCCGAATTAATGTAACAGGTATTACCATAGTTAACTAATCCACTTAGTCCTTTACCATTATATTTGGTATAATCATCTATCATTTTATTTATTAAGTAAAAAACTTTAAATAATAATATAATACTATTTATTATGTCTTATAATGATATATCTACACAAAGATTAAATAACACATTAACCCATATTATTAATAATCAGAATACAATGTTCGATATATTACACCAACTAACAAGAAATTCATTAAATAGCAGGTCACGAACCAGGCCAAACAATTTTAGAACGCAGGCTACAACACCATCGCCACCAGTCCGAGCACCATTTAATGAAAATACTACTAATATTCCAAGACCAACAACACCAACACCGGAAACATTATTTAGAGATATAGAAATATCTCTTTCGGAACCTATAAATTATCATATACTAAATTCTATTTTTAATCCGTCTTCTGACATAAATGCAGAAGAACCTCCACCGATATCACTCGATAATTTATTAGATAATACCCACTTAAAATTATTTAATAGTTCAGAAGAAGAAGAAACTATGTGTGCTATATGTCGTCTAGATATACAACAAAATGAAATTGTAAGAAAAATTAATAGTTGTGGTCATATATTCCACCACAATTGTCTTGATAATTGGTTAAAAACAAATCATACATGTCCTATATGTAGATGTTCATTAAAAACAGATTCAGATATTAATAATGAAAGTTTGGTTTAATTATGTTTATTTAAAGTTTTCAATTATAATTATTATAAATGGTAGAATTGATTAATGCTATAAATTTTTGTAATCTTTTAACTATTATAGGATTTGTTATAACTGTTATTAGTAATTATACAATTATTAGTAAAGAATATAATTCTCTTATCTTTATAGTTAATACCTTTATTTTAGTTATGGCGTTTGTTCTTGGGCTTATTAAGATTTTTCCAGATAAAATAGATAGGGATATTAATACTGTAAACTTTGGTATACAATTGTTGTGTGGAATATTTATGTTGGGATTATCAGATATTAGTATCTGTATAGGTATTCTGTGTATACTGGTTTCTCTTCTAAATATATTTTATGTTATTTTTCGACATAATATTTCTGAAAATACTGGTGATGTAACAACAGAAGTTCCAGAAGAGAATAATTAATTTCTAATATTAATATAATGGAACTTATACTTATACTTGCATTAATTCTTATACTATTTGTTGTCTATATATTAGTTAAAAAGGAAACATTTACATCCCGTGGGGACCGTAAAATAAATGATGATTCGTATGCTTACAGAACGAAACGTTTAAGTGATGCTCTTAAATGGAAAGAATATGAAGCATCTCAGAATTCTTTCAAAAAATTTCAGATCGGAAATAGTAGCTTACATTAAATTAATTAAGTTTACATGAAACCCATTCATTTTTGGGAAATTCTGGCGTGACATATTCAACCTTTTCTTTGGGAATATCGATTTTATCACCAAATATACTATATATAAAGTCCTTTAGTTTTTTTCCTGCATTTTTAATACCATAATTTTTAACAAAATAGTTTCTTGGGGAATAGGAATCATAATTGTTTAAAATTTTATCTATTTTTTCTTCAAAATCATTTTCGTCATTAAAGAATTCGCCTGTTTCTTCGTTTACATATTTCCATCCACCAACTAGTTTTTTATTTACTAAACATCTTAAATTATGGGCTAAACTTTCACATAATACTCTTGGAGATGCGTCATGTACATTCGGTATAAAAATGATTTTACATTCATCATATTTTTTTACCAGATCATAATAATCTAATTTTTTTGTATAATCGATATTTACACTTGTACATCCTTCTATTTTACAACCTTCTCTACCAACAAGTAACCCCTTTAATTTCTTTTTTTTACAAAGAATATTAATACATTTTTCTGCTAATTCAAGATTTTTATTATAGGCAACCCATTCGGTTTTACTACAGTCTTTTAAATTATCCCTATGACAAATATACAAGAAATCATATTTTTTTTTAACATCTTTATTTTCTTTATGAATCTGACAATCTATAAAATCAGATTCACTAATTAATTCGCGTTTCATATTTTTAGGCAAATAATCATCTGGGTTTCTAAAACAATGTAGCCACCCTTTACACATATTTACCCATTTATGATAATTGTATTTATTTGTAGTATCGTTATATCCATCCTTAGGGTTATATGGCTGATTAGGAAATTCCTGATAACTAGATATACCTAATATATTAAATTTATTTTTAATAGATTTATTATATATCTCCTCATCATTATTTTTATAAAATGGACGTGATAGTAATGCCACATTTAATATATTTCCATTATTATCATATAAATTAACCCATGGTCTATCTAGTTTTTTTTCATTTTTTTTATCTGTAAAATGTTCTCCATTTATAAAAAGTTTATAAAGGATAAAACACACAAATATTCCTATTATCATTAAATACTTGTTAAACATACTATTTAATAATATATTTTAAATATGTATATATTATGAATATAATAGATACTGAAACTTATAATAATAATTTTTTAAAGCGATTTACATTTAATAAGAAATTAGGGTCCGGTTCATACAGCACTGTTTATAGTGTTTATGACAAGTTAAATTCAAGAACAGTTGCATTGAAAATTAATAATAATAACAAGTGTTTTAAAAATGAAATTAATATTTTGTCTAAACTTAGATCAAAAGAAAAGAATAATATTATTAAACTGTTAGAAACTTTTTACTATGACAATAAAGAATATACAATTTTAAAAATGTATAATATTTCTCTTAAAGAATATATAAAAAATTATAGTAGTTCAGTAAACGAAACTATTAATATAACACGTCAAATAAACAAAGGACTTATTTATTTAAAAAAAAATAATATTATACATTGTGACATAAAACCTGATAATATTCTGTTTAAAAATAGTAAATTAAATGAGATTGTTATTATAGATTTTGGGATATCTTTAACAAAAACTAAAAATTATAATATTAACACTATCCAAACAATTTATTATAGAGCTCCTGAAATATTACTGAATACTAAATTTGATAGTAACATAGATATGTGGAGTTTAGGATGTGTTATTTATGAAATATTTTATAGAGTTCCATTATTCCCTTATAAAAAAACAGATGAATTATTTTTGAACCAGAATATTATATTAGACTGTCCTAGTTCTAATTTTATTAAAAAATATCCATCAATACATTCTTTTTATGATAACATTAATTCCCCATCGTATTTACTACACAAAGGATTAATGTATGCATTTAAACACTATAAATTTTTGGAACTTCATACCGAAAAGAGAATTATAGATTTAGTTCTTACATGTTGTAAATGGGATCCTTTAGAAAGACCATATCCTGAAGAATTTATAATATAGGATTTGCTAAATTATATTTATTATTATTAAGTTTAACTTGTTCTGTACGTTCTATATCTGGTGGAAAATTTTTTCTTTTTGTAACAAAATAATTATTATATAAATCACCATATTTTTTATCATTAAATGTGAAATAGAATATACGTCTAGAATTATCGGTTGTGTTCTTAAAACTTCTGTGTGGAACAAATGAATCAAATATTAACAAATCACGTGGTGTTGTTTCTGAAAAATCCCATTCTAATTTATCTTCTATTTCTGATTTAATTTCTCCCATACCTTCTTTATTATATTCACATTCTCCTACAAATTTTGTTTCTCCTTTACCAAATTGTAGGCATCCATTTTGAATTGTTGAATTATTAGCAAATAAAGCCGCTGATAAATAGACATTGGGTTCAAAATCAGTCCAGGCTGGATGATCCTGGTGTGCGTTAAATCCATTCCCTCCACCATGTTTCCAGTTTAATTTATCCTTAAAAATATTCATTTCTGAACCATATATACTGTTTACTTTAGGGTATACTTTTGTTTTCATAAATTCATTTAGTTCAGGGTAGTATTCTAGAAATTGTTCTATTCTTGATTTCTTTTTTTCCTTTTCGAAAAATATCATCCATTTATTAGGAGTTTCTTTCCAGGTTTCTAGAGTATTTGCAAAGTTTACAATTTGTTCAGACTCTTCTTCTGTAAAAAAATTTTTAATCAAAACATATCCATTTTTATTAAAGGTTTCTATATCTCCCATGATTAAATTAAATATTTAATCTTTAGGTTTTATATTTAATTAAATAATTTCGTATTATATATGTTATTTACCGTTTTAATAACATTTTTGATTTTAGATTCTATTTATCTTACATTAACAAAAAATTATTATAATAATTTAGTTACTAAAATACAAAAATCTCCTTTAGAACTAAAAATAATGCCTGCTGCTGGCGCATATAGTATAATACTGTTTTCTTGGTACTATTTTGTATTTCAAAATATCAAGAATCAGAGTAAAAAAAAAAGTATAATAGATTCTGCCGTATTAGGGTTCTGTATGTATAGTTTATTCGATTTTACAAATATGGCAATTTTTAAAAACTGGGACCTTAAAACTGTTATTATAGATTCTATATGGGGGTCTATATTATATACACTAACTACTATCATTTATTTAATATCAATATAATTTGCTTCTTCATCATATGTCCTCGGTTCTTCTGGGAGTGAATTTTGGTATAGATCACTATTATTATACATAGGATTTTCAAAGGATGTAGAAGTTCTATTTTCTGGAGCAGTTGTTTCTACCTTTGGTGTGTTTTTGCAGAAGATAAGTGTATAGATAATAACGGCAAGAACTATAAACGCAAGCGCACCAAAGATACTAAAAATAATAACCATATCATCATTATCATCATCATCCTTAGAACTATCAGAGTCTGATGGATTAGTAACAATCCTATTACTTGTGGTTGTAACTAAAGTTTCAGTTGTAGTAGTGGTTGTATTCTTCTGAACTGTAGTAGGTTCAGCTGTAGTATTAGATGGAACCGTGTGGGTATGTGTATGATTAGTAGAAATGTTTGTTGGTTCTGGAGTAGATGAAGTGCTTGACGAATCTGTTACTGTAGAAGATGTTGATTTTGGAAAAGTAACCCTCTTTGGTGTAGTACTACTTTTTGTTGAAGTGGAAGTGGATGTATGAGTAGAACTAGTCGTGGAAGCGGATGTATGAGTAGAACTAGTCGTGGAAGTAGAAGTAATATAATTTAGTCCATCTGGTTCAATAAGTTCAGATTTAACAATTAGATAAGAACCTTCATCATAATATCTTTCAGTGTTATTATAATTAATAAGATTATTATTACCAATAGACATAGATTCACACATATCTCTTCGGTCGCATTTATTTTTAAAGTTATTTAGACAGTTAATATTGTTATTATTATTGCAGTAATCAATATTTAGTTTATTAATGATATTTGAGGGGTTACTGGTACCAACTGAATTTTTATAAACCCTAAAGTCAGGAAAGAGATATTGGTTCATTTCGTATTCGCATCCATGTACACAACTTTCCTTTACAAAAGTATCAGTATAGTTTAGTTCGTGTTTAATTACATCTTCTTCCTCACATTTACATTGATATGTTTTATCGAATATTTGACAACCACTATAACATGACAAGGCTTCATTATCATCGAGTGTTCCAAGCATACAGTGAAACTCACACCAATACCAATAATGACAATCATTAACAAAAAACACAGTATAAGTCGGAAGCATTGGAACACTAACCATAAATCCAAATGAAGGACTATACATACTATCGACTGTGCTTTTAACACTCACGATATTAATACCATCTTGATGATTATCACCAAAGAAATGAAGTTTGATATAACTAATATGTTGTGTATAATTTAGACTACTAAGGTCAAATTCAGTATTACTGGTATTAAGAACGCCAATATAAACAAAATCAACATCATTATGACTAACACTAACATGGGCTTGCGTTGAAGAATTATTGTTTGTTTCAATAATAAGGTCAACACCAGGAGTATCTAGAATAGTTTCGTCAACAAAAGATACAGTAATAGTATCATCAGGGAAAAATGTGAGATAGGTGTTATTATTACTACCTAGAATATAATCACTTGAAACAGATTGATTAGGATTATTCAGATTTCCTCCAGTAAGTTCATTCTTATAGGTATGCAAATACACAACGTTATCAACATATCCATCACCATCAATAATATCACCATAACCCCAAGCACCTGGTAGTAATTGTGAACAAGTTGGTGGTATAATTTCTCGGATTAGATAATTACCTTCTTTAAGATCAGAAAAATTAAAATTACCATTATATGAAGTCGTAATAGGCTCATCCACATCATGTTTGCCATTATGATTCATATCAATATAAACTTCCGTATCAATAAGTTCATACTCATTACCACTTGTTTCAATAAATCCATAAACTGTATGCGTATCATCATTATCATAATATCTTGTTAGTTTTCTATAGCTAGAAATATTTAGAGAAGTCGACAAAGGTATTCCAAGTTCTGTTAGAAGATTACACGTTTGTACCGAATTATTATACATATTAGAAATACCTACACACTCACTACTATTACTACATCCATCTTTACATGTTTCTAAATTATCATAACTATTAATAATATATGAATCATTTAGACTAGTTGAAAATATATATTTGCCAGAATCTACTAGAGTATAATCTGTAATTGTTGAAAGCGAAAAAATCGAAGGGATTAGCGTCATAAAATACCAAAGGATAGACATTATATGTATAATGTATAAGTCTTTATATATAAACAAAAAAATTGAATTTTTTTATAACTATAAATTTAATAAATGATTATCCCAGAAGTAAAAAGTCTTCTTACAATCCTAAGACTTAGTACAGATACTGATTTGATTATAAGCAAAATTAAACATGTTAGAAAAATAATCGATAATACAGAATTTAATCTAATTATAAATGGAGACAAACCAATACACCTAAATTCAATGTCATATAACCTGGTATCAATGTATAATTGTTGGTCATTAAAATCACAAATAGAATATGAAATATTTGTAAAAAATAATACGTCCCTAAATAGATTATACCAATATGTAAAGTCTATATAAATTATTATAGTAATTATAAATGTATTACTTATTTTTTTATACTATTTATATATAATGTCTGAAGTTATTCTTGATGAATTAGACCTTAAGACAAGTGGTATAGATACAGTATCATTTGATAGTAAAATTAATAAATTAATATCAAAAATGGTTAATACCGATGATCTTGGTAAAAAAAAGGAATTGCAAAAACAAATAAATACACTCAAAAAGGAGAAATCTTATTATAAGGTAAAACAATATTTTAAGAAATTTATGGCAAATATATTTATCCTTGGGTTATTTACAATAAATCTAATAGCAGTAGCCGTATCTATGTCGTGTTCAAGAAAACAAGGTATATTCAAACGTCTTTCATCCGCACTATATGCCTTTTTTTTTAGTATACTGTATATATTTATAAATTATAGATATTATAGACTCACAGTTAAAAAGGACACTACAAGTTGTAATATCTGTCCAAATAACCCATTCGCACTTTAAAATTTATATTATATAATTCTATATGAATCAACTATTATTTTTTGTTTTGAAAATGATAACAGTAGTATCTGTTCTTATTGGTTATATAATTTACAATAAATTTGTTTTAAAAAATAAAAAGGTAAAAAGTTTTCCTCCATGGAAATCTAAATGTCCTGATATGTGGGAAGTAGTAGATGAAACTAAATGTAAAAATGTTCATAAAATAGGCAGTTGTAGTATTACTTCTGATAAAATAATGGATTTTAATGAAGCAATTTTTAAAACCAAGGATTCAGATTATTATAAATGTACATGGGCAAAAGAATGTGGAATAGCTTGGGAAGGTATAGATAATTTATGTATTTAAAACTAAATATTAATATTATAGAATGACTTGGTTAGATAAATACAAACCAAAAATTCCAGATGATTTATTAATTTCAAAATTAAACTACGATAAAATATTTGAATGGTTAAATAATTTTAAACATAATAAATCTGGACCGAATTGTTTATATTTATATGGACCATTGGGTTGTGGAAAAACAATTATAGCCCATACCTTTTTGAATTATTTTAAATATGAAATTAAGGAAAAAAATCTTTCAAATTTAACAAAAAAAAAGGATTTTAATCAAGATATAAATGATATTTTGCATAAAAAAAATATTTTAAACATGTTTAATAAAAACACAAAGGAAATAAGTATTATACTTGATGAAATAGAAGGATTAACAAATAAAGAAGTCTACATGTTTAATGATCTGTTATCTATTATATTTTCTAAAAAACAATTTAGATATTTAAAATATAATCCTTTCATTATTATTTCGGATTCTTTGAATAAAAAAATGAAGCCATATAAAGCTAAATGTCTTTTTATAGAACTAAAATTACCAGATTTTGAATCTATTGAAAATTATTGTAAAAAAATTCTTAAGAATGAAAATATCGTATTTGAAAAAAAATTAGTCCAAAATATTATAGAAAAAAGTAGATATGATGTAAGACAAGTTATTATTAACTTAGAACAAACATTTACTAAAAAAAATACTAATCATAAAATAATAACAAGTTATAAAAATGTAGAATTAGATGATTATAAATATATAGAAAATCATTTTGAGAACTATAATGGATATGAAAATAATAATTGTAATATTAATAAAAATTTTGCATATATGTTATTTTATGAGAATTTTATAGAATACATTTTAAAAAATAAAATCTCTAATAAATTAGAAAACATTATCAACATTTATAAAAACTTTTCTGACTCAGATAATTTAGACTATTTATTATATAAATATATGAAATGGGAACTTATAGACTATAATAACACCTATAAAATTTCAATGAATTCTTATTTAATCAATAGTAATAGACAAAAAGATATTAATAGAAAAATAGATTTAAAATACTCATTGCTACTTAATAAAAATTCATTAGAATTTATTAACCTAAAAACTATCAATCTATATCTGCCCCAAATTTTTAAAAATTCTATGTCTATAAACATATACAATTTGGGATACTACTTAAAATTGCTAGAAGAATTAAAATTAAACAATAAAGGCATAGAGACAATAGAGCCAAATATTTTTTATAAAATTATTAAGTTTATTAATTAAACAAGTATAATACAATACTTTTTTTTCTTTTAATAATTTATATGGTTGGTGTAGGAAAAATTACACAAGAAACAGACTTCATAGTGGGAAATCCCCAGATTACATTTTTCAAGGCAGTTTATCGCAGACATTCACATTTTGCGATACAACAGAAAACACAGAGTGGTGACCAACCGAATGTTAATGGTAAAGAAATCGTTTATACTATTAATGATGGTGGTGGCCAGCTTTTACATAGATGCTGGCTGGAGGTAGACCTAAATGTTGAAAGTCCAGATGATAGTAATGAGTATATGA
>Ga0209603_1004982_pt1 | contig 10833 bp, 19 predicted proteins | sample COGITO_mtgs_1206_FD_184812 | JGI IMG/M metagenome (GOLD analysis project Ga0209603, IMG submission 184812) | Pelagic marine microbial communities from North Sea - COGITO_mtgs_120607 (SPAdes) (version 2) | ecosystem: Environmental > Aquatic > Marine > Epipelagic ... | reverse complement strand
TGGTTATATCTTCCGCGAAACGGACGATTGGAGTGGTTTGGGTGGAAACTCAATCACTAAATCGGTACCTGTACCCCTAATACCAATTGATTTTTGGGGTAGAGGATCTATAGAAATTGAAGGTAAAGGACAGGTGGTTGACACGGAAGTCGTTTATGGATATCAGTTTGATCCATGTTTTGACCCACAAAGTAATCCCACATGTCCAGGCTATAAAGATCCATTCGCAGTTGCAATGGAAAATATTGAAGTAGTCGATCCATTGGACGAAGATTACGTTCAGGATGAGTTAGACAGAAAGGCAAATATGCGAGCAGAAGACGAAGAAGAAGAACGTCGAGAACGCCGTAAGTTGGCAGAACAAGTAGAGGAGTCCGATGCAAGATTAGAGAACTTACTTGGCATGGCAACAGTGACAGAGTTTAGTGCGGAACAAGTTGCACTACACAATAGTTTGATCGCACTGAAAGGAATACCAGTGGGGTACACGTATTCTATTGAAGGGGGGACATACAGTGACACAGTAGTGTTGGTGGATGCTAAACTTCCCAGAAGTAGGAAAGGTTTGAGAGTTGGCCTGGCGCAAGATTTAAAGCATCAGGAATTAGTTAATTTACAGTATGCAAAATAAGTAGTAGAATAAAAGGGAGAACATAAAATGTTCAAGAAGTCTTTTGTATTATTGTTATTAATGGTTTTAGGCAACACTGCATATGCGTCTACCTCAGTACCTGTTTCAGGTTCTGTGGAAAGCAAATGTGTAGTTACTCAAGATATCGGTGGGGTGTTTGGTAACCCCGCGCCAGGCACCTTGAGTACTGATCCTGCTGATGGTGGTGTACGACCGGTAGTTCGATTTGATGTGATTCAGGCAAGTTATTACAAAGCAGTAATAACCTCACCTGAGACATTCACTGAAAGTCCCGCACTAACCGACGTTGTATACTGGACAGGTGATGTTTCCGTAGATCAAGTATCAGACGCAAATATGAGTGCGTATGATAATGATAAGATAGAGTACAACAACGTAACTGAGATCGCTCTCACCGTTGCTGGATCTACATGGTTCAAGATCGATTCTGAAGCTGTTTATGGTGTAGGTCGTGCATATCCTGGCGGACAATATCAGTCTGCTGTGATTGCCGAGTGTATTGCCATCTAAGAATCGTGCACGTTATTTACGAATGAAATATGGATATAGATATCGTAAAGGAATATTATTTGATATTTACATTTAACTGAGATATAAGATTATGGAACTGTGGCGTGTACTATCATTTTTGATTATAATAACCGCGAGTGGGCAAGGGATTGCCCATGAGTGGTTACCTACCTACCCTAAGTTGACCATGTCCCATGTCCCTGGCGTTTACCGGACACAAATGAGACTATTCAACTCTCGCAAAGAAATAAACTACTATAAGGTAACTGTCCACGACGGTGACATGGATCCTGTGCCTTTCGCATTAACGGCCAACCAATTTGCACTAAATACTATTCAGGTTGGTTACATGAAACAAAAGAAAATTGATATATACATAAGAGATGCAGATAAAGATCGAGCGGTCTATATCTGTTCTAAGTCAAGACCTTTGGCTGACAGCCAAACCAAAACTATGTTATATTCGAGAATCTGTTCGAAGATAAAGTGAGAATAAAATGAGAAGTATTTTAGTAATGCTTTTGGTGTTAACTAGTATGTCTGTTTGGGGACAATCAAACTCACTCAATATGGCACTACCAAGTTCATCACAAAGTTATCAGTCCGATCGAGTGCGGGCAGGACAATTCGAGTGTTCACAAGCTATCGGATCTGCGACAAACGTAGAGTTCGGTGTGTTAGGTGTGTTGAACCAAAATGATCCTTACCAAACTTTCGGTCAACAAAACATTGGTGTGTATCCTGAAGGGTATAACCAAAACGGATTTGTAAGGGATGTGGGGGTGTACGCAAAAATAACTGTTCCACTCGGTGCACCAAAGAAACGTCTAGATTGTAATAAGTTGTATCAACTGGAGTTACGTGCGAGGGAACTAGAAATCCGCAAACTGGAAGCCGAGGTTTATAATCTCAGGAACTTAAAGTTTGCAGAAGAGAATTAGGGGTAAGACATGGCAGAAATAGAAATTGCCGGTATAAAGTTTCAGGGTGGAATGATGGCCATCGTCCTGACTGTTCTATCAACTTTGGGTGGAGCATCATGGGCTGCGTTTGAGTTTTATAAAGACTACATGGACATGAAAGAGATTGTCCAGAACATTGACGTAGACGATATTCAAGCACGTAACGATGTGATCACCGTTAAACTTGATGAGGCAATTGATTACTCTCGATCAATAAAGAATGATCTCCGAGACGATTTTAATCGTATGGAACGTCGCGTAGACCGATTTTCGTCGCAGGTAAGGTCGATGGAAGAGAATGTGGATGGTCAGGTAGAACGGGCAAACGAGAAGTTTGACACGAAACGAGAGTCCTTACAAAACGATACTCGACTTCAGATCGAAGCGTTAGAGGATAGGATCAATAAGAAGATCCAAACAGTACTTGATAACCCTTTAGCGGACTAGTCTAATGGACGAATGTGACATAGAAGATTTTTCGGGTGCAGAACTAGGTGACGCAGAGGCAGTCGCACAGTTCACATGGGAAGTCTCGTTCTTATCTCCGTGGGAGTTAATCTATATTGCATTGCCTATGAGTGTTCTAGCATTCTATGGTCTAAGTATTTACGCACTATTCAAGTGGATTCAGAGGAAACTCAGTTAATGGCATACTCAGAGAAAGTAATAGATCACTACGAGAATCCACGTAATGTAGGTCGTATGGATGAGTTTGCCGAAAATGTCGGTACTGGTATGGTCGGTGCACCTGCCTGTGGTGATGTGATGCGTCTGCAAATCGAGGTATCTAAAGAAGGTATCATTCAGGATGCCAAGTTCAAGACTTACGGTTGTGGTTCAGCAATTGCATCCAGTTCTCTCTTGACCGAGTGGGTCAAAGGTAAACATGTCGATGATGCCGCACAAATCAAGAACACGCAGATCGCAGAAGAGTTGGCACTACCACCCGTGAAGATTCACTGTTCAGTACTCGCTGAGGATGCCATTCAAGCCGCAGTTAAAGACATAAAAAAGAAAAGAGCTGTCGCAGAACTTATTGATCTCTGTGTCTTCACTTGAGTGTCACTCTCACCCCCACCGCAGAGAAACGTGTCGTAGATCAACTACAGGGACGTTCTAGAGGTATTGGCATACGTCTAGGAGTCAAAACTACCGGTTGTTCGGGATTAGCATACGTTCTAGAGTTTGCAGACAATATTGAAGACGATGATAATGTCTCAGAGTTTGATCAGTTTAAAGTAGTTATCGATTCCAAGAGTCTGGTGTATCTTGATGGTACAAAATTAGATTGGGTCAAAAGGGGTCTCAATGAAGGTTTCGAGTTCTCTAATCCAAACCAATCTGGTGAGTGTGGTTGTGGGGAAAGTTTTACAGTATAGATAGTACCATAACAATTGAGATTCGGAACCCACTATATGCATTTGTTCGACGAACTGCAAGACTCCACGTTTGAGTTATTCGCGATAAGGAACTATTACAATCCACGATGTGTGGATGCAGAAGAGTTCTATGAAGATCTAAAACGTTTTAAATACATTAAACGTCTCATAACCCGTTACCATGATAACGGTAGTCCCCCTGTAAACCTACTACTAAACCACCTCATCGTTATCTTCAACGTCTTTGGAGTCGAGGCGGGTCTACGAATGTTAGAGTTCAAAATCCCAAGTGATTCAGACTGGTCTATAATTAAACCATTTTTAATCTACCTTAGACATATTGAAAACACTAAATATGCTAGTACCCCAATGGATCCTAGGATCGTTGAAGAACTGAGGAAAATATAATGTCACTAGCGTCAAGAGCAGGTGATCTCTACTACACATTTCGATTCATCAAGATGTTGACAACACCTTGGGAAGATACCGACGCGTTCAAATTAGGTTTGATCGATGATAAGGGTGTCCGGAATAAGTCGAAGAAGATCAAGACTACAGAAGAGAAAGATGCGTACAGTACGTTCATGAGACTGGTATTTAATGTCAAACGTCTACTGAACAAAGTGCCTGGCGGTGGGAGTAAACTCGCATCCTATGCAGCTGCATTGTTTCTGATCAAAGAAAAGTACGACATGAGTGATAAGTCTATTGACAAAATCATTGCAAACTCTGATTTAGATTTCGAATTACTTGAAGAAGATTCAAAGTGGTATACCTCGGATGGTGGCGAGTTAGGTCAAGGTGTTTATCGTCTGAGGGAAAACAAACTGGACATCAAGTTGTGTTCAGAAATCGCAAACAAAAACGACAATATAAGAGTGAAAGAAGGTTGTTTTCCTGTAGGAAGTGTGTTAGGACAGAGAGTTTATTGTGTTGAACACATAAATACAGGACACTCATTGTATGTTACTCTAGGAGAAATAACAAGATGAACATCCTACAGAAAATAAAGATGTGGCACGAAAACCAACAGGATAGTCTTCAGGTTCGGTATGCCATGACAGACTACGAAATGACATGGGTACACAAAGGTTTTGGTGTGCTCTTTGGTATCGCGTTGTGCTTGGTATTCTAAATGAAAACGTTTAAACAAATGTACGAAGATGCGATGACCGCAGCCGATGCGGGAATACCACATGATACTGCGGACATGCAACCCAAGAAGAAGAGAAAGACTAAGGTCTTGACTCGGAACTATATTGAGGTTGCAGGTAAAAGAGTCCGTCGAGGAAAGTGAAACTATACGCACTCCTAATATGTTCTCTGTTTTTGACGGGGTGCGTTGCCTTTTCTGGTAGCCTAGAAGAAAAGATAGATCTAGCGACTGATCAACCCTATTACGAGATAGGGTTTGAAATCAGTTACCCCGCAAAAAAGTTTATGACTCCCGAAGAATGGATTCAGTTCCATCAACTACCCCCGAGTCATAAAACAGAAATGTACAAATATTATAAGGAGCGAGAAGAACTTGAAGAAAATATGGCAAGGGTTATCGAGGATTGTATCCTCAAGTTGGACTGGGATTGTTAATGCAATATCCAAGTACCTTAATAATGAATGGGAAGTCCATATTTGGCGGGATGAAGCCTCCAGAGTAGAGTACCTTTTTAAACATATAGATAAAATTAATGACAAATGTCTCAAAGGGGTTCTGACCACCGGAGAGGAGTTTGAGTTAATTACGCAACACCCGTTCAACTATCAAATTAAAAAGGTGAAATGATGTTTGGAATGTTAAAGATGTTACCCCTGATATTAGTACTTGCAGCAGCAGGTTGGGGATATCATACCGTGACTCTCAATAATGCTGAGAAACAAATCGCACAGTTAGAATCCAATAATTCTGTTCTCAAAACAAACCAGATCCAGTTGGAACAAGCAATCGAGACTGAGAAGAAGTCAAGAGAACGTGCAGAAAATAATCTACAAGATCAACTCAAGGCAGTAGGTGAGTTGACTGAGAAATCAAATCAACTAAAGAAAGAACGTGATGAGTACCTAGGTATATTCAAACGACACGACATGACCAGACTGGCAAGAGCAAAGCCGGGTCTTATCGAACCACGAATAAACAAGGGTACTGCCGCGGTATTCCGTTCAATTGAAACTGACAGCAAGGAGATAGAAAATGCAGATGTTCAGTAGACTCCTTTTTATATCATCTATAGTATTACTCACTGGTTGTGCAGGTATGCCCTCTATCAACTGGGGAGGGAAACAACCTGTCGTTCCGGAACCAATTATTAAGACTGTAACGGAGTACAAGACTTTAGAGATTTACCAACCACCTTTACCACAAGCCATCAACCTAGAAGATGTGCAGTTCTTTGTGATCACGGAGAAGAATAAAGACGAAAAGATTGCTGAACTTGAGAAGTTACAGTCCGGTGCGTTCGTCTTGATGGGTCTGACTCCACAGGGTTATGAGAACATGGCGTTCAACCTACAAGAGATCCGTAGGTATATACTAGAGCAGAAGGAAATCATTCTATACTATCGCAAAGCAACACAAGAAGATACTGATACGGATAGTGAAGATTGGTTGGAAAAAAATGAAGAATTGTCCTCGGAACAGTTGACAAAAGACTAAGTACAGTGTATACTGTACCTTCATATAAACGTTACTAAAACTAAACCGAGACAAACCTATGTCAGTTAAGATTGATAAATCCCGCGACTCTGTCCTTCAGGACTACGCAGTGGGAATGTTAAAAGATTTCTACCTAAATGATAATGAGAAATCTCCCCAAGAAGGTTACAGACGTGCAGCAATTGCATGGTCAGGAGGAGATGAAAAACTTGCACAGCGTTTGTATGACTACGTATCTAAGAAATACTTTATGTTTGCGTCACCTGTGTTGTCCAATGCACCCAATGGAAACGGTAAGGGTAAAAGTAAAGGTTTACCGATATCTTGTTTCCTAACATATGTTCCGGACACCCTAGAAGGGTTAATCGATCATACCGCAGAACTACGATGGTTATCTGTGTTCGGTGGTGGTGTCGGTGGTCACTGGAGTGACGTACGTACGGTATCAGATGTTGCGCCTGGCCCTATGCCTTTCCTACACACCGTAGATGCAGATATGATTGCATACCGTCAGGGTAAGACTCGTAAGGGTTCTTATGCTGCATATATGGATGTGTCTCATCCCGATATCATTGAGTTCTTGAACATGCGTATACCTACTGGTGACGTTCAACGCAAGGCACTCAACCTACACAACGCCATCAACATCACAGATGAGTTCATGGAGTGTGTGACGATGGGTCTTCCGTTCAATCTGCGTGATCCCAAGGACGATTCTGTAAAAGATACTGTAGATGCACGTAAGTTATGGGAACGTATCCTTGAGACACGATTCCGTACAGGTGAACCCTACTTAAACTTTATTGACACTGCAAACAAGTATCTACCCAAACCTTTAAAAGATCTGGGATTAAAGATCAATGGTAGTAATCTCTGTAACGAGATACACCTACCCACGTCCGCTGATCGCACTGCGGTATGTTGTTTGTCGTCTCTTAATTTGGAATATTATGATGAGTGGAAAGACACTACGATTGTCGAAGACCTTATTCGTATGCTTGATAATGTCCTTGACTATTTCATCGAACACGCACCCGACTCAATTGCACGTGCAAAATACTCTGCTGAAAGAGAAAGATCTATTGGACTTGGTGCAATGGGTTTCCACAGTCTACTCCAGAAACACGGAGTGGCGTGGGAATCAGACAAGGCCAGAGAGATCAATCACGTTGTGTTCAACCATATTAACGAAGCAGCAGTGGCAGAGACGGAAAGACTTGCAGTGGAGAAAGGTGAGTATCCAGATGGAATCGGATCTGGACGTAGAAACTCTCACCTGTTAGCAATTGCACCTAATGCATCCAGTGGAGTAATCCTCTCTACTAGTCCTTCTATTGAACCCCTGAAGGCATGTGCATACACACACCGCACACGTGCAGGTTCGTTCTTAGTTAAGAATGCATACTTGGTGGATCTGTTGAAGTCTAAAGGAGAGGACACAGAATCTAACTGGACTTCTATTATCACCAACAAAGGATCGGTACAACACCTACCATTCCTAACTGAAGGTGAGAAAGCAATCTACAAGACTGCACAAGAACTAGACCAGAACTGGGTAATAACACACGCAGCAGATCGACAACCTTTCATATGTCAGGGTCAGTCTGTTAACGTATTCTTCCCTTCAGGATCAGACAAGGCGTACGTAAACCAAGTACACTTGAAAGCATGGAGAGAAGGACTCAAGGGTCTGTACTATCTACGTACAGAAGCAAAGGCACGTGCAGAGAATGTATCTGAGAAGGTTGAACGTGTCGCACTACAGGACGATCGACGTACTCTAGTATACACCAAAAAGAACTGTCCATACTGTCAACTCGCAAAAGAAGAGTTGAAATTACGAGGTATTCCCTACGATGCCATTGATATTGAAGATGCAGGTAAGACTGCCGCAGAGATAACTGGACGTAAGGATGTAAAAACTGTACCACAGATCTACGTAGAAGGTGAATACATTGGTGGGTATGATGATCTTATGAAGTGGTTATCCAATGGCGCACTACAACTTGAAGAGACAGAAGAGTGTCGTGCATGTGAGGGATAGATGGGTGGAAAGAGCAAACAAAGAAATTGGGTATTCTTAACAGATGAAAAGTCAGGGGCTGCTCTTGATTTTGTTTCTGGTAAAAAACCTTATGATCACAACTTTCTCAGAAAACTAGATAAGTTCTTTGCGTTCAATACAACCAATAAAAGAGTGGCTATTGATGTTGGTGCAAACTACGGGTTTGTATCTGAACACCTGTCAAAACAGTTTGATGAGGTTAAATCCTTTGAGATCGTACCAGACATTTTAAATTGTTTAGTTGAAAATGTAAAAGGTCGAGAACTAAACAATGTTGAGGTTTTCCCATATGGACTGGGAGAGGATGAAGGTGAGATAGACATTTACTTTAACCCACGATTCTCAGGTCATGCTTCTCATTTTAAAAACATTGATATAAATGATCATGATCCTATTAAATGTAATGTCCGAACGTTAGATTCTTTTGGGTTTACCGAAGTGGACTTTATCAAGATAGATGTTGAGGGTCTTGAACTGGAGGTATTGAAGGGCGGAATAGAAACAATAAAGAGAAATCGACCAGTCATTACTACAGAACATTCTCTAAAAACACCAGAGGGAATAAAGAGTTCGTTTGGTGTTGTAGAGTTGATGGAAAGTTTAGATTATCAATACATACGTACCATATCAAGTGACTTCATATGGAGTCCAAAAGAATACAATCATTTCAAAAACTATTAATCAGAGGAAAGATAGATGTTGTTAGAGTTCAGTAAGACGTACAAACCTTTCGCGTATCCTTGGGCAGTTGAACTGACAAAGAAACACGAAGAGGTTCATTGGGTAGAAGATGAGGCAGAACTTAGTGAAGACGTTCAGGATTGGAAAACTAAATTGACGGAAGAAGAGAAAGAGTTTGTTACTCAGGTTCTTCGTTTGTTTACACAGTCAGATGTACAGGTAGGCGAAAACTACCATGAGTTGTTGATACCAAAGTTTAAGAACAATGAAGTGCGTAATATGTTGTCGTCGTTTGCAAACCGTGAAGGCGTACACCAACGTGCATATGCGTTGTTGAATGATACACTAGGTCTTGCTGACGAAGAGTACCATGCGTTCCTAGAGTACAAGGAGATGTCAGATAAGATTGACTTCATGAAAGACGGAGATTGTAGTACTCAAACTGGGTTGGCACTAGCACTCGCGCAGTCTGTATTCAATGAAGGTATGTCACTGTTCGCATCATTCGTGATGTTGTTGAACTTTCAACGTTTCGGTAAGATGAAGGGTATGGGTACAATTGTTGAGTGGTCTATTCGTGATGAGACCATTCACGTGCAGGGTAATGCAAAGTTATTCCGTGAGTTCTGTGACGAACATCCACGTATCGTAAATGATGAGTTAAAATCAAAGATATATACTATGGCAAAACAAGCAGTAGATCTTGAAGATAAGTTCATCGCACTTGCATTCAAAGGCAATGACGTTCAGGGTCTCACCAAAGAAGAAGTACGAAAGTACATTCGTCACATTGCAGACAGACGCTTACTTCAGTTAGGACTTAAAACTAAGTTCCGACAAAAGGACAATCCTTTACCTTGGTTAGATTGGGTATTGAATGGCGCATCTCATGACAACTTCTTTGAAAAACGTGTGACCGAGTATTCGGTTAATGGAATGGAAGGTGACTGGGGTTGGGAAACTGAGGTCGCTGTTGCATGAGGAGGTACCAATGGAATACGAATATGAAATGGTGTGTGGAGTATGCGATGCTGCTGTCACCCTCATAGTAAAGAACTCTGAAGAGAAGCCTACCCACTGTCCTATGTGTGGTACACCTTCTCAGGAGGAGTGGGAAGATTAATACTTGGTTGTACGAAGATCAAGACTTTGAACCCGACGAAGATTTCCTAAAAGACTTCGTCGGGTTTGTCTATTGTATCACCGATCCTGATGGAAAGAAATATATCGGGAAGAAGTTCTTCTGGTCTACTCGCAGATTACCCCCTCTCAAAGGAACCAAACGGAAACGTAAGGTTACCAAACAGTCTGACTGGCGTGAGTACTATGGTAGTAATGAAGCGTTAAAGATACTGGTAGAAGATCACGGTGGCGAAAAATATCATAGAGAGATCCTACGTCTGTGTAAGACGAAGGGAGATTGTTCTTATTACGAAGCAAAGATTCAGTTCGAGAAAGATGTCTTGCTAAGTGATGATTATTACAATTCATTTATAGGGTGTAAAATCCATGCAAAACATCTAGGAAAAGGAGAACCTGATGGCTAACTTGGCCGCTGCTTATTGGGGACACGATTCCTCAATATGTTTGTACAACGACCAAACAAAAACATTTCACGTCATAGAGATTGAAAAATTAACAGGAATAAAACACTATAGGGGACATGCAAGAAAAGAAGAAGAAAGAGAGATACTAGAGACTGTTTTAGAGATCTCTGAAAAGACCTTGGGTATCAAGAACGACTATGATGCATTCATAGTTGGTTCATACAGTGGAGGACACGATCTATATAGAGATGACAGTCTTGCACTTAACCCTGAACTAGTCAAAAGTATCTTCAACGTACGTAAGATCGAGTGGCACAAACGCCACCATCGCGCACATGCGTGGGGTGCATATGCACAGTCACCTTGGGCAAAGGAAGAAAAGACTTG
>Ga0209603_1004981_pt1 | contig 10837 bp, 8 predicted proteins | sample COGITO_mtgs_1206_FD_184812 | JGI IMG/M metagenome (GOLD analysis project Ga0209603, IMG submission 184812) | Pelagic marine microbial communities from North Sea - COGITO_mtgs_120607 (SPAdes) (version 2) | ecosystem: Environmental > Aquatic > Marine > Epipelagic ... | reverse complement strand
TAATATTGGAACTAGACCTGTATCTATTGTTTCATTGGCTTTTTTAGAACTGAAAAAATATATCTCCAAAAAACCAAAGAAAATTCTAGTTATTGGTGCTGGAAAAACAGTTACTTCGATGTTGAAATTTACAAGTAAAAACCTGCAACATCATTACACTATCTACAATAGATCTATTGAAAAAGCCCATAAATTAGTAGAAGCATTAAATATTGATGCAGAAGTTTATCCACTTACAGAACTGGCAAACCATAATTCTAAATTTGATTTTATAATCAGTTGTACTGGTTCCAAAGAAATCGTACTCTCTCTAGACAAATTTCAAAAAATTAACCCAGATAATACTAAATCAGTAATTGTGGACCTTGCAGTTCCAAACGACTGCGATCTTAAAATCTCTGAAAATCAAAACGTAAAATTTATAAATGTAGATCAGTTAAAAGTTAGGGCTGAAGAAAATTTGCAGTTAAGAGCAGAAGAGATAAAAAGATGTTTATCTATTATAGATAGACAAATTCTAAAATACTACATAGCCGAGAAAGAACGAAATCTAGAAAGAGCTTTAAGCTTAGTCCCAAAAAGTATAAAAGGAATAAGACAAAAAGCTTTTAGAGAAGTTTTTGCCAAAGAGTTAGAAACACTAGATCCAGGAGCAATTGAAGTAGTTAATAGTTTGGTAGATTACATCGAAAAAAAATATATTAGTGTTCCAATGAAGATTGCCAAAGATATTCTGCTAAAAGAAACAACGAAGTAATTTTTGCAAATAAAAAAAATAACCATAGGATCTAGAGGCAGCAATCTTGCCTTGTGGCAGGCAAATTATGTGAAAGATAAATTGTCTAACCTAGGAATTGAATCCAATATTAAAATAATCAAAACTAAAGGTGATAAAATTCAAAATTTAAGTTTTGACAAAATTGAAGGGAAAGGTTTTTTCACCAAAGAAATTGAAAACGCACTTTTAAACAATGAAATTGACCTTGCTGTCCACTCTATAAAAGACCTTGAAACAGATCAGCCTAAAGGACTTTGTATTGCCGGTATCCCAAAAAGAGAGGACCCGGCAGATGTTCTTTTAATAAATCCAAACTCCGTCGACGAATCACAGATTTTAAATATTATTAAATCTCCAGTTATTGGAACCTCATCAGCAAGAAGGAAAAATCAATTGCTTTTATTTCGTGAGGATGTTATTATTAAAGACTTGAGAGGAAATGTTCCCACAAGAATTAATAAATTAAGAATTCAAGAGTACGATGCTATAGTATTAGCTAAGGCGGGACTTATTAGATTAAAAATAGATCTTTCTGATTTCTACGTTCAAGAATTACCTGTAAGTTCATTTATTCCAGCTCCTGGTCAAGGAGCACTAGGTCTTCAAGTAAGAGAATCTGATAAAGACCTTAAAAAAACTCTCGAGAAAATCTCCCATAAAAACAGTGAAGAAGATGTGAATTTTGAAAGAAAAATTCTAAATGGCATCAATGGAGGTTGTCATTCTCCATTCGGAGTTTATTCAGTGAAAGACCAAAATGGAGAAAGAACATCATGGGTTAGTTATTCAGATAAAGTAAGTGAAACACCAGTCAGATTTATTTCCAAGTCTTCAGACATTGAAACAATAGTTAATAAAATTAACAGCAAAATAAATCCGTTTTCTATTTGGATATCTAGATCCTTAGCCAAGGATAGTATTTTTAATAAATTGACTAAATCTTCATCAGTTTCTCTAACTTCAGAATCTTTGATAGAGATGAAAATTATAAAAATTGATTCAATTCCTCACTGCGATTGGATTTTTATTAATTCTGCTTTTGCACTTAATTCAATAATGCATATAAAGAGTGGTTTAAAATCAAAAAAAATTGCTGCATTTGGACAATCTACTGCAAAATACATACAAAAAAATGGCTTAAAAGTTGATTTTATTGGAAAAGGGTCTCCAACTAATGTTGCTCAAGGGTTTTCTTCAATGGTGAATTCTAACGAAATAGTTTTTTTCCCATCTTCTAATAAGTCTTTAGGAACGGTTCAAAGTATAATCGATAATAGAAATAAAATTATTCTAGAAACTTACCAGACTCTTTCAATAGATAAAAAGGTGGAAAATCACGATTTTTTGGTTTTTACAAGCCCAAGTAATGTTGAGGCATTTATACTTTCCAATAAAGTAAAAAATCAAAAGATTATTAGTATTGGACCAAGCACGACAAAAGCACTTAAAAATTCAGGAATTATTAACGTACTTGAATCTTTTCAAAGTTCTGAACTAGCTCTGTTAGATGCTGTATTTTCTTTAATCTAAAAAAGATGAATTATCTTGCTCATCTAGTTCTGTCAGGAAAAAATGAAGAAGTTTTATTTGGGAATTTCATTGCTGACGCTGTAAAAGGAAAATCGTATCTAACTTGGTCAAAAAATGTTCAGAAAGGCATCTTACTTCATCGTTTTATAGATCATTATACAGATACCAACCCCCATTACTTAGCTGGCAAAAGAAGATTCTATGAAAAGTTTCCTAAAATGGGAGGGGTTATAAACGATATTCTTTACGACTACCTTTTATGGCAATACGAGCTTAAACATAAAAACATATCATTAGATAAAGAAATAAAATGTTATTATAGAGTTTTAGATGGATTTCAAAATAAAATGCCTGAAAATATCTTCTTTATGTATCAATACATGAAAAAAGAAGATTGGCTTACCAATTACCAGTACAAACATGGAATTAAAAAAGCACTTAATGGCTTTGGAAAAAGAATAAAATACTCCGATAATTTAGAAAGTTGTTTTGATATTTTAGAGTCTTCAATTTTTGACTTTGAAAAAGAGTTTGAAATGTTTTATAAAGAAATTAAAGAGCACACATCTTCTTTTTATGTAAATTAATGTTTTAAAACTTTAGAAATGGAAATCAAAACCCCTTTTAATTTAAATGAATGGATTGAAAACAACCGGCACTTATTAAAACCACCAGTTGGTAATAAAAATCTATATATTGATTCTGGAGATTATATAGTGATGATTGTAGCTGGACCAAATGCTAGAAAAGATTATCACTACAACGAAACTGAAGAATTATTCTACCAAATTGAAGGCGATATCCTTGTTAAAACTCAACAAGAGGGGAAATTAGTGGAATATAAAATTAAGGAGAACGAAATGTTTTTATTACCTGCAAAAGTGCCACACTCTCCAATAAGATATGAAGGATCAATAGGCTTAGTTATTGAAAGAAAAAGAAGCAAAGAGCATAAAGATGGGTTGATGTGGTTTTCTGATACAGCTAATGAGTTGTTGTATGAAGAATATTTTCAATTAACTAATATAGAAAAAGACTTTTTAGATGTTTTTAAAAGATTTTATAGTAATGAAAAATTGAGAACTTGTCCTAAAACTGGAGAAATTATGGAAGTTGATAAAAGATATATAGATTAATTATTTTAGTAAATTTATATGCCCTTTTATAGATTTAAAAGTGTTGTCAAAGTCAGAATACTCTATAACCCATATATAACTATCTATTTTACATTTATTTCCAAGATATCTTCCGTTCCAAAAATTATTTATCTCTGTTGCATGGTATATTTCTTCTCCCCATCGGTTGTAAATCCATAATTCAAAACTTTTAATATTTTCTCCAATTATCTCAAATTCATCATTTTTTAAATCTCCATTTGGTGTGAAGGTATTTGGAACGAAAATAGAACTCCTTATGGTTACTTCAACTGTGTCTGAATTTATACAACCACTTGAATCTGTAACATTCAATATATATAATGTAGTTTGAGTAGGATTTATTTGAGGATTTAAGCAATTAAAACAAGACAACCATGAGCTCGACTCCCAGAAATAATTATTTGTATTTGTAAACCCATTTAAAGTTTTGGATTCACCAAGATTCATCGAGAAATCTGTCCCAGCATCGACAATAGGATAAGGAACATTTACATCAAAATATGCAGTATCTACTCCACAACTATCCGTAGCAATTAATGTATAATCTATGTTTGATGTAGGGTTTGCATAGACCTGTTGTGTGTAGCTATTATTTAAAAAGGTGGAAGGAGACCAACTATAGTCTGTGCCTCCATATCCAGTTAATAAAGTAGAATCTCCCAAGCAAATGGTGTCGTTACCTACAATAGAAGCGTTGTTAAGAGCGTATACCTGAACTTGAAGAATTGCAGTATCAGAGTCAATACAAGACATGGAGTCCGAAACAATAAGAGTAACATCATATATTCCTGTGTCCGCATAGTTGTGTGATGGTGAAAAAAGATTAGATGTTAAACCATCTCCAAAATCCCAACTGTATAAATTCCCACCCTCAGATTGGTTGGTGAATTGAAACGAATTTGGCAGACAAACAAACGATTGCGGAATACTAATTGATGGAATAATGCTTTCAAAAGTAAATTTAAAAACACCTAAATTACAGCTGTTGTTGTTAACTGAAGAATAGGCACCAGGAGATGTTGGGAAATCAGAATTATTAAAACAACCAGCACAAACGGCTTGGTATATTTTACCATTTTTATCAAACCTACTTGTTCCGCCATCAACATGTTCACTACTTTGGTTTCCACCAAAATAAGTTGCGTATAAAATAGATTGAGCATTGTTGTCGAACACAGCTAAATAAAAATCACTTCCATCAGTTGTTGACTGAAAAGCATTTGTGGTTATAGGCATGTTGTTTGTATTTCCAGTTTGATTTACAGTGCCTCCCCATCCAGAGATGTAAATTAAACCACAATTAGAAACCAAAAAAGCAGAAGGTGAAATGTTAACTTGAAAATTACCACTTCCAAATACGGTAGAGAAAATAGTTGTATCCATTGATGGGCTCAATTTATGTATGAACTGAGTGGATGAGGAATTGGAATAAATTGAAGCTCCAAGAACTGGGTAGTTTCCTCCTGTTTGTCCAAACAAATAAATATTGTCTTGGTCATCTAATTGTACAAAGTAAGCTTGATCGTAGGCACTAGTTCCTATGTAGGTACAATGTTGAATGGTTCCAGAATTGATATTGTATTTGGTTAAAAACCCGTCTATTCCACCAGGGGATACAGAGTGAATAACATTATTTGTTGTTGGTAATGCAGAGTTTTCAGTCCCCCCAGTAATAATTGGTTGGTTTTGGTTGTCCAATTGAATGGAATAACCAGCCTCATTACCGGTTCCTCCAAAGTAGGTGCTCCACTCAAGATTGGTTAATGCATTGTTAAATTTAAAAACTACAGCATCTTGATTGCCATTATTGGAACTTTGTACTGCATTTACCATTGGAAAATCTGTTGAAGAGGTAGACGAAGCGATCCAACAATTATCCAAACTGTCTATTATGATTTCTCCTCGATAGTCATCAGCATAATTCGCAACTAACCCAGTAAGATTTACACCATCATTTCCAGTACCACCAATGTAAGTAGACCCAATTAAACTATTTCCTAAGCTTGTAAATTTGGTGACAAATGCATCAATTCCACTGGGGTATTCAATAATTCCTAAAAATGCCCAATTGGTTCCACCATTAAACGTATTGTCATAACACCCTAAAGTGGTTGGGAAGTCGTTGGATCCTGTACTTCCAAAAACAAAAAGTTCATTATTTTCATTAACAACCAAACTATGTGGATTTTCGTTTCCAGTTCCTCCTAGATAGGTGCTGTAAATTAAGTTTGTTCCTGAACTGTTGAATTTTGAAATGCAAATATCTGTTCCCCAATTTCCTGGTCCACCAAGATAAAAAGCTTGATATGGCCCTAATGTAGTAGGATATCCCTGTCCAAAAGAAATACTCCCGGCATATAAATTTCCACTATTGTCGTAGGTTGCCGTTTGTCCCCAATTATTAGCTGAAGATCCTGAAAATGTAGAGAAAATTAAAATAGGATCAATAATGAGTTGGTAGTTCTTATTATAACGATCTAAAATTTCGAAACTTAGTTCATCTCCTTCAAGATGGAATGCACATTTTATTTTTTTTTTAACTCCTTTAATTATTTGATAGCTTAATGGAGCTTGCTCTATTATATCTCCCAAAGCAGTTTCTAATATAAGGTGACCCGATTTAATATAAATATTTTCTAAGCCTTGATAACGAATTTTGATTGAATTGGTTTTGCCCCCTGGATGAACAATGAAATCATATTTTAATTTACCACCATGTGAATAATAGGATAAATCAATTTTATCATATATATTTTGATATTTTAATTTGTTGTAAATAGGAACATTAGACTTCCATTTAGTAGAATCAGCACCAACGAAGTAATTGTAAAAGGCATCAAGTTTTTCATTTCCAATAATTTTCAAATTTTCATTACAACCAATAAAATTACTTTCATATACATGTCCCAAAATATTTTCAAAACTAGTATCTTTATGCCTAATTGCATTTATTTTTCCTCTTTCAAAAAGGTCAAACTTTACTTTGTTTTTTTCAAAATATATGTTTCCTGCGTTATGTTCAAGTTTGAAAACGATATTTTTTTTAAACTGCCCATAGTTTGGAACAAACCTTGGCTTTTCGTAAGCTTTATAATTCGAAAGAATAAAAAAACTTAGTACAAGTAGAGAAAATTTATCTAAGAAACTATTTTTAAAATGTTTTTTCAAATTTAACAACTGATTATATTTATCTTTCCAAAGATAAGTTAGATTGAACAAATATTTATACTCTTTTAAATTTAAAAAACCAAATGAGTGACCCTATAAAACATGAGTGTGGTATTGCTCTTTTAAGATTAAAACAGCCATTAAAATTTTATTTAGATAAATACGGTACGGCACTTTATGGTTTAAATAAAATGTACTTATTGATGGAGAAGCAGCACAACAGAGGGCAAGATGGTGCTGGACTTGCCAACATAAAGTTTGATGTTGCTCCAGGAACAAGATATATTAGTCGTTACAGAAGCGTCAAGAGCCAACCAATTAAAGATATTTTTTCTTACATAAATAAAAGGTTTGAGATTCTTCACAAAAGTGAGCCTCAAAAATTAATTGATGTTGATTACCTGAAGTCTAAAGAAGCATTTACAGGAGAACTTTTCTTAGGGCATTTAAGATATGGTACTTTTGGAGGAAATAAAGTAGAGAACTGTCATCCTTTTTTAAGACAAAATAATTGGATGACTAGAAATTTGGTGGTTGCTGGAAATTTCAACCTTACTAATGTAGAAGAACTATTTGATATTTTGGTCAATATAGGCCAGCATCCAAAAGCAGTTTCAGATGCAGTTACAATTATTGAGAAAATTGGACATTTTCTGGATCAAGAAAACACTAGACTCTTTAGAGAATACATAAATAAAGAAATAGATAATAAAGAAATTTCTTCCTTAATTGCTGAGAATTTAAATATTCCAAAAATTTTAAAGAACGCTTCATCAGATTGGGATGGAGGGTATACCATGGCTGGTTTGTTTGGACATGGTGATGCTTTTGTAATTCGTGATCCAAACGGTATAAGACCAGCTTTTTGGTATGAAGATGACGAAGTGTTTGTAGTAACTTCTGAAAGACCTGTAATTCAAACTGCTTTCAATGTTAAATGGGAAGAAATAAATGAGTTGAAGCCTGGTAATGCATTGATCATTAAGAAAAACAATGTAAATAAAGAAGTAGAAATAAATTCACCAAAAGAAATTAAAAAATGTTCATTTGAAAGAATCTATTTTTCCAGAGGAACTGATAAAGACATATACAAAGAGCGACTAAAATTAGGAAGCCTTGTAGTGGATCAAATTTTGTCTGCTATTAATAACGATTTAGTAAATACAGTATTTTCTTTTATTCCTAATACTGCAGAGATGTCTTACTATGGAATGATTAAGGAGTTAGAAAATCGTTTATCTGTCATGAAGAACCATCAGATAAAATCACTAGACCCAAACTCCGAGCTTTATGATGAAAAACTACAGAAGATTTTATCATTTAGAACTAGAGCAGAAAAAATAATGGTTAAAGATGCCAAACTGAGGACTTTTATAACTCAAGACGATTCAAGAGACGAAATGGTAGCACATGTCTATGATATTACTTATGGATCATTGAGAAGAAATAAAGACACCGTAGTAATAATTGATGATTCTATTGTTAGGGGAACAACTTTGAAACAAAGTGTTATTAGAATATTAGACAGATTAGAACCCAAAAAAATTGTTATTGTCTCATCTGCTCCTCAAATAAGGTATCCAGATTGTTATGGTATTGATATGGCTAAAATTGGAGACTTTATTGCATTTCAAGCAGCTATTGCATTATTAAAGGATAAAGGGATGGAAAATATTATTGATGAGGTATATCAAAAATGCAAGAAATCTGAAATTGATAATACGTTAAAAGATCAAAATCATGTTCAACTTATATATAAACCTTTTTCAGATCAAGAGATTTCAGATAAGATTTCATTCATGTTAAAACACGAAAATATTAATGCGGAAGTAACAATAATTTTTCAAACGGTAGATAATTTACATATAGCTTGCCCAAATCATACTGGGGATTGGTATTTTACTGGAAATTATCCAACGCCTGGAGGAAATAAAGTAGTTAATAGGTCTTTTATAAACTATGTTGAAGGAATAAATAAAAGAGCTTATTAATTTATTCTTATTTCTACTGATTAAATATAAATGCAGCCATTTATGATAGTGATTTTAATTGTTTTTGTTTCTTATTCAATAGCCAATTTTGTAAAGTTTGCAGAACATTTAATTTTTAATCAAACTGTATTGCTAATTATAATATTTATTCCATCAGTATCTAAAGCTTCTTATACATTAAAAAATGGGCAAACAAATTATTATTAATTCTTTATGATAAAAAGTAGTGACTCATAAAGAAGTACTAAGGTTAATTTAAAATATGATATTTATTAAGCCTTGAATATAGGCACATTAGAACATGCTTCACCAAACATCAAGGATTTAACATTCCCCATCAACTTATTACTTAATTGAACATAACTGTCTTCAGGAATATAGGTATCGGTACATCCTTTAAGTAGAACTCTTTTATTTTCTAACGGCTTAGTATCAAAATTTTTAATATTTAGATGAAATATCTCTTTTTCAAGCTCTTTTTCATTCCCGTATATTACAATCGAGGCATAAGGATTTAGATATTTGGTCAAAAGCATATAAGCCCAGACTGGAATTATTGTATCCGCAGAACAATATAAAGCAACAAATGTATCCTTATATTGCTCCCAATTCACCGCTTTTAAATGCTCCCTAAATTTTTTTTCTTTAAGAATCACTCCTTCAAATAGCCAGTTTTTAATATCTATAATTTTTCTATTCTGAGAACCCTTGAATGTCTTCATATCCAGAGTTATTAGACCACTTTTGGCAATTTTATTTACTATTTCGCTCAATTTTTTTTGTAATGTCTAAAACCTACTTTATTTTCTTGATCGTCAATTCGTTCTAGTACAATATTTTTGTGATTAGATATTGGCTTTTTCAAACTTCCATTATGAAGCTTCTCATAAGTCTCAAAGTCAATTAAATTTCTTTCTTCTAGTTTTTTGAAAACCTCTAATCCGCTTATTCTTGATCGCCAATCTTTAGCTATTCTTCCTTCAAAAATCTTAGATTTTGATCCACTTCCATAACTTAAAAAACCAATGTTATTCCCTGTTATATTTTTGTCTTTTTCATAGCTTGAATAGAGTAAACTAATTAATGACATAAAGATAGATGCTGTATACATATTACCAATAAATCCACTTGCAATTTCTCCATCTTCAATCCTGCTTTCCACAAAACCTTTGTAGAGAACTGACTTCGAAGCTGCTTTTCTCCAGTCTTTATAATCCATACTTTTTGAATGCCCTATCTCTTTTTCCAATGCTGACATTAAATTATATTTATCTAACCACTTGAGCCATATGTCTAGCATTATTCTTCTTCCCTGGTAAGCATATGGAAGATGAAAAATTAAATGGTCCCAGTCCTTTAGAAAGTCTATTTTTTTCTGGGATTGAAAATGCTCCAAACCTTCATTGATTCTATCCTGATAACATTTATTGGAGTACTGCCCATCAAATACTGGCTCCTCATAATAAAAATCAAGAATTTCTTTATCACTATTTGTTAGTTTTTGTACAGTGGTATTTTTATCGCTTAGAAAAGAGTTGTCAATTTTCCTTCTTGGTTTAAAAAAATCTCCAACATGCTCCATGCTAATTCCAACTGTATTTTTAAAAGAAATAATACTAGGATTGGAATTTAGCAACATCGCAACAGCACCCGCTCCTTGAGTATATTCACCAGAAGATGCTAATTCATATTTTGCGATATCTGAGGCAATTACAATCGCTTTTTTTTCTGGATTAATTCTTATCCAATCTAAACAGTTTTCAACTGCATCAATTCCGCCAATGCAAGCAAATGTCAGATCTACAACATCACAGTTTTTAAAACATCTAGACCCATGGGTTTTCGAAAGAATTTTTTCAACTGTTCCAACTGCATATGTAGCAGTAGGTTTAGCAGCATCCACTGCGCTTTCAGTTCCAAGATATATTCTGCCAATTGTAGTGGGATCAATTTTATTATTTATAATTAGATTTAATAGTGCATTTGCTGCCATGGAGGCAGTATCTTCATTTACATCTGCAAGTGCCATATATTTAAGACCCAATCCTTTTTCAAGTTTTTCTGGGATAATATCTCTTTTTTCTGCCAAACTAACTATTGGTAAAGCTATATTTGGCAAGTAATAATCTATTGCATCAATTCCAAATTCCATTTCTTTTTTTTAAATCATTCCTAAATCTAGCTTTGCCTCTTCACTCATCATATCCTTATCC
>Ga0209603_1004979_pt1 | contig 10839 bp, 11 predicted proteins | sample COGITO_mtgs_1206_FD_184812 | JGI IMG/M metagenome (GOLD analysis project Ga0209603, IMG submission 184812) | Pelagic marine microbial communities from North Sea - COGITO_mtgs_120607 (SPAdes) (version 2) | ecosystem: Environmental > Aquatic > Marine > Epipelagic ... | reverse complement strand
CTTTGACGCGCTCTACGTAGCAGGGATCTGCAGCGAAGTAGATATCGCAATTCGGGATGCGGCTAAAGGCGACGACTCCGTCTAAATCATGTTGCGGTAGTTCTGCTTTGAGGCTGCGAAAGAAATGTTTGTTGCGGGAGATATTGGTCCAGCCGGATTTGCCTAATATATGCGCCTTAATTGTGCTCGGTTGTTCGCTTTTCCAGCTACGTGTGAAGATATGAATTTCGTGTCCGCGCCGGGCTAAAGACAAGGCTGTCGCCAGACAGTCTTCCTGAAGACCGCCAAAGGGGAAGTAGTCATTGAGTACGAAGCCGATTTTCATTCGCGTGTATTAGAGCGTGAGCTGGTTCCGGCGGCAATGCGAAAAAAAGCTTCGACAGTCGGTTCTATGGGGTTGTGTGGTGCTTGTGGCCGCTCGGAAAGTTCATTTCTCTTTTTAGGCGCGAAATTATCTAAGTATTTCATGTTAGTAGTGCGTTTTTCCAGTGAATAGATCCTTGCATATTGAGTAATATGTAGTCTTTAAGGGGCTTTTAGCTTAATGCTGGATTGACGTGTCAGAGAATCCGATGGATTGCTAGTCGAAGTATATGGATAGTCTTAAAAAATTCTTACCCTATTATCGCTATTTGAAACCTGTTTGGTGGAAGTTTGCGCTGGGGGTCTTATTCGGAGTGTTGTTTTCTGTTTCGAGCGGCCTAGGCTTGCCAGTGATGGCAGAGACCGTGTTTCCGGTGCTGTTTGGTAATCCTGAGGAGGCGCCAGCGTGGTTGAGGGTATTGGTAGAGACCTGGTTTGGGGATGATATCCAAGGGGGTTTTCTAATTCTATGCTGCTTGTTACTTCCCTTTATGATGTTGTTGCGGGCCGCGGGTGCGGTCGGAAATGGATATTTCATTACTTACACGGGTATATTTGTGGTGCAAGCGATTCAAATAGATGTGTTTAAGAAGATCCAAGGGATGCCGCTTGCCTTTTTTCAGCGCCACAAAACAGGTGAATTGATTGCCGCGATCATGGGTTACCCAAACCAGATCAAGCAAGTATTGGTAAACAATAGCAATGATTTGGTAAAACAGCCCCTGACGCTACTCTCAGCAGTTGGTTTTCTGGTATATAAGTCGTTTACGAGTGAAAGTTTTTTTACGGCGGTAATTGGTGTTTTGAGTATTCCCGTCATTGTTTTTCCGATTCGACAAATTGGGCGTTATTTGGCAAAGCGTTCAAAGCAGCTTGTGATGATGGGTGAGGCACTGAGCTCATCCACTATTGAATCAGTCCAATCCCCGATTGAAATACGTGCCTATAATTTAGAGCAGCAGCAGAACCAGCGGTTCATGGATCAGTTGGGTAAGATTTTCCGTATTTCAATGAAAAGTGTGCGTAGCAGTTTGATTATGTCGCCACTGATTGAAGTCGTCGCTGCGACTGGGCTGGCGTTTGCGTTATTTCTTGGAGTGCGAAGTGGGATGGAACAGGGTGAGTTTTTGGCGCTCGCGGTAGCACTTTATATGGCTTATACACCAATCAAAAAATTGGGCAAGATCCATGGCTCTCTTAAAGTGGTTGAAGCTCCCCTGAAGAGGTTGGAAGATATTTTGCAGGCAGAAGAGACTGTGCCAGAAGCTGAGAACCCGCGTGCACTGAATGTCTCAGTCCGCGGTGTGGTTACCTTTGAGGACGTGCACTTTTCGTATGCTGCGGGCAAGCCCGTCTTGAAGGCAATTAATGTTCAGATCGCGGCAGGCGAGAGTGTCGGCCTTGTTGGCAAAAGCGGTGCGGGTAAGTCGACTTTCGTTAACCTCATCCCACGTTTCTTTGATCCCACGCAAGGGCGAATTTTAATTGATGGTATTGATGCGCGCGAGTTCAGTTTAAAGGATTTACGCAGTCAGATAGGTTATGTGCCGCAAATGCCAATACTGTTTAATGCTTCGGTCATTGATAACATTCGAGTCGGCAAAGAAGATGCGAGTGATGTTGAAATAGTCGAGGCAGCGAAGCTAGCCAATGCCCTTGAATTTATCGAATCCTTACCAGATGGCTTCAATACTGTGTTGAGTGAGAGTGGTAATTCTTTGTCTGGGGGGCAGCGTCAGCGCATTGCGATTGCTCGCGCCTTTTTGAAGGATGCGCCGATTCTTATTTTAGATGAGGCTACCTCGGCCTTAGATAATACCAGCGATCAGCTCATCCAGGAGGCGTTGCGACGTCTTTCTGCAAATCGAACGACTCTGATCATCGCCCATCGTATGGGCACACTAAGGGATGTGGAGAGGCGGCTGTATTTCGAAGATGGTGTAATTGCTGGTGATGGTGCTCATGTGGATTTGATGCAATCCACTGCAGGGTATGCTCAGCTAGTATCTTCTGAAGATCATTCATCAACTGATTAGCGACTTATTGCTTTTTGGGCCTCGGAGGGTGCATCGTTTGTGGTGAAACCTATGCTAGGATTTAATGTATTCCATCGCTAGAGCTGTGTGCCGTTTCTTTAATGACCCTGAAATTGGTCATTCAGCAAGTCTACATTCGCGAGGGGTGTAGTTGCCGAGCGTGGGCACCTAACATTCTCATGGGCTTTATGTAAGTCTGCTTATCGATCATTTCGAACATTGTTAATTACTGGATAAAAACCGGTTAAAGCTAAATGGAGTAATCTCGAGATAGCACTGACTCTTGAGGATTGGTTGTGTGCTGAAAAGGTCGAAGTATTTAATGAGGGAGGTAATTATTTATGATTGGTTCATACGGATTTTCATCCAAGGAGCGACTGATTGAATTTAATTCGTCTATTTATTATCCTTGAACACAGCTTAGGGTATAACATTGCATTCTTGACCTCAGTTTTTTCCGGTTGCTGCGTGATCTACATATGCTCCTTCTTAATGATCCAATATGTTGACCGGCCAATCGTTCAATTGTGTCAGAAGTACACAGTTAAAATCCGGCAAGAGTGCGCAGTGCGATATGATAATTATAAATCAAGAATCGCTCAACATGATTAGCAAAAATAGAAAACTTTGCAAAAGCTCAAATTAAGACATTAAAGACGAGAAATAGACCTATAATCCATAACTTGCTTCCCCGCAATTTTAGGTCGATGTGTTATCTCATTTCATGCGACAGGCTTCAACTGAACTCAGGCCCTCGCTATCGCGAAGCGAATGATCTCCTTGGTTGTTAGCCTCGACTTTTTCATTAGGATTTCCCTTTCTTGGCCGGAAAATCCTATCACTCAAGTTAGACTTAATTCGTAAGCGTCTGAGCATCGACATCCTATACATCTAGTTTTTCGATGACACTCTGTGTGGATGGAATTAATCGAAGCAGAGCAATGTGCACATCATTGAAGGCCCTATCCCAGAAACATTAGTGTGTGTTCAAACTAAAGCAGTTTCTTTTCTTCATATTGATATGAATTGTATCCCCCCCGAAGTCGCGGCATTCGAATATTTTTGGGACAGTGTTGTTCCGGGGGGAATCATTTTATTTGATGATTATGCATATCATGATCATACTTTGCAAAAAAACGCTATGGATGGAGTGGCGGCGACTGTAGGGCATAAGATATTGTCACTGCCGACGGGGCAGGGTCTTTTAATAAAAACTTAATAATTTATGATGACTTGTATTATTTGTGGTTCAGTAAAATTTCGTGATAGTAATGTGCTGTGGCCTGAATTAGTCGAGGCGTGGAATTTGTCTGATGATGAAGTGAAATATATCGATCGCCAACAAGGCACCTCGTGTGTTAAGTGTGGCAATAACTTGCGAGCTCAAGCTTTAGCATCTGCTATTATGTCTGTCTCTGGTCGTGAGCGATTGTTTAAGAAATTTGTACAGAAATGGTCTTCAAATAGACTTAAAGTGCTTTCAATCAATACTTGCGGAACGCTTCATGGGCATCTCTCTCGCTTGAAAAATCATACGCTGGCAGAGTATCCGGAGTATGACATGAAAGATTTATCGCTGGAGGATGGCTCGTTTGACTTGGTATTGCATTCGGATTCTTTGGAGCACATTGACGACCCGCTGCAAGCATTAGCTGAATGTTACCGTGTGTTAAAACCTGGTGGTTATTGTATCTACACAATACCTATTATCGTGGGGCGTATGAGTGAAGCTACGACAGGTAAGCCCCCTTCCTATCATGGGGATCCGCAGCAACTGGACTATGATTGGATGGTGCAGACCGAATATGGCAGTGATGCTTGGTTGCAGCCATTAAAGGCTGGCTTTCAGTCCTGCGCGATGCATGTATACGAAGTCCCGAGTGCGTTTGCGCTCATCTGTCGTAAATAGAAAATAACATTATGGATTTTACTGGAGAACGATTTTTACCTGCGGTGAAAGGTATTGTCGAATTAGAGCATTTACATCGGTATTTCCTCGCTGCTAATTTTGTGAAAAATCTAGAAGTATTAGATGTCGCATGTGGCGAAGGATATGGTTGTGACATCTTATCTAACTCAGCAAAGCATGTATATGGAGTTGATATGAGCGAAGAGTCGATTCGGCATGCGTCTGATCGCTACAGGGCGGGGAATGTCGAGTTTAGATGTGGAGATTGCTGCGAGATTCCTTTGGCTGATTCTTCTGTTGATGTGGTGACCAGCTTTGAAACTATAGAACATCACATGTATCATGATGAAATGTTAGATGAAATCCTTCGTGTTTTGCGTCCGAATGGTTTGTTGATTATGTCGACGCCAGACAAAGATACATTTATTAAATTAGGGGCAGAACCGAATCCATTTCATGTTAAAGAGTTGAGGGTGGGGGAATTTAAGGATTTCCTTAAGACTCGATTTTCTGAAGTGGAATTACTCTTTCAGAAGGTTATGTATGGGTCTTTTATATTTGGAGATAGCGCGAGTGGTATGTTGCATTATAAGTCGCTTGAAGGGGGTCTTTTGGCTGAGGGTGATATTTCTGCGCCTTATGTGTTTGCTTTTGCTACAAACCAAAAAATGCCCGTCTTGAATGCGAGTGTATATGAAGTGGACTTTTGCGAAAATGAGATTGTTCGAGCCCTGCAAAGAGATAAAGCTAAATTGAAGCGAAAGCTGAAGAGACGATTATTTTCTAGGTTGATTAAGAGCTTGAAAAAGCGTTTTTGAAGTGGGGGATTGAGCTAGGGTTCGAGTGGGAGGTCAGTTGTCATTTTTCTGCACGGTTAGCACGATTGTTTTTCTCTACGGATATTGGATATTTTGGGCTTAAACGCATCGTAGATGTGAGGTTTTACTCCGAACGCATTTTAAATGCGTCTTTACTATCATGCGTTCTTGCGCCGACTCTGATGGAGTCGCTCGAACGGGGGCGCATCCTGTCCAACTTGACCTTGCTAACTCACTGCATCTTTTTTTGGAGGGGCCTTGCTTTAAGTGGGAAGAACCCATCCACGCGCCGGAGCGATATCCAGGCGCACGCGCTTTATCCCTTGTAGGGTTGCTGGGATTAAGCCTTTTCTCTTGTGACAGAATGCGAGATTGAATTTAGCGTCAGCTTGAATATTTGTATGCCTAGGAATTTTACTCGAAGAATCGAGACTCGTCTCCTGTTTTTCGTCCGGATGAGGAATAGCTTTGGGTGAATTATAGATATCTTAACGGGGTTGAATCTATAGTGTAGCTGGCTCTTGTAGTTGGGGGCTGTTCGTTCTAGATTTTTTTTAATCAACTTGTAGAGATCACCCGTAATATAAGCGTTGTATTTATAAAGCCTAGCAACTCCTAGTGGGTTGTTTCGCAGTAAGTCGACTTTGATAAATGGAAACCCCTGCTTGATTATTTTAAATGGACACGCCATTGGCGGGTTTGCATCTTGGAATGGGGTGTCAAATAGTGCACTGCCGTTAAATCTGGCGGTTCTGAGCTTTTGAGATAGGCCTACTTCGTATTTTTCTACGACATCCATTTTGTATTCTTCTGCTTTTATGGAGTTCATGAAAGCGGAGAATATTTCTGATGTGAAAACTCTCTTTTTAAAGACGAGAAAGAAGCTTTGTATGTGATGGTCAAAGTGGGGGTCTCTTCCCCATGTTAACCCCCAGAAGTCTGCCGACATGGTCGCGGTGTTGTTCCACATTTCAGAGAGTGGTGAGAATGGTCCATAGCAACTATCATTACAGAAGACCAACTCTTCGTATTGGTTGAGGTTCATCTCCTTTAGGAGATTATAACCTCTCTTGTAGCTTCCGAAGTCGTATTCTCCATGCCTGCCGCTTATTTGCAAGTTAGTGATCGTCGCGACTTTTATTAACTCTTCAGGCGGCAAGTCGCAGTCGGATACGAAAACGATGCGTTCCACGACTTCTGAAAGCTCATTCAGGTAGTGTAACACATAGTCATCTACAAGATTGTGAGCATCGTAGTGAGCAAAAACTGCGCATCGATTCTCTTTTGAGTGACTCATTGTTTTTTTTTCATTTAGCCGTTTTCTGTGGATGGTGAACGAAAGTCTTTGGCTCTTTGTTCAAGATATCTGCCGTAATTTGATTTTCCTAAGTATTGAATTTGCTTTTCTAGCGTGGCTTTACTGATCCAGCCTTGTCTATTGCCGATTTCTTCTAGGCAGGCGATTTTTAGCCCTTGGCGTGATTCAATGACTTTTACGAATTCGGCGGCTTCTAGGAGAGAGTCGTGCGTGCCGGTATCGAGCCACGCGGTGCCCCGACTTAGGAGCTCAACATTGAGATCTCCCCGCTCTAGGTAGAGGCGATTGAGGTCAGTAATCTCGAATTCTCCGCGATGACTTGGTTTTAGACTCTTTGCTAGATCAACGACGTCGGCGTCATAGAAATAGAGGCCGGGAATGGCATAATTTGATTTGGGCTGTTCTGGCTTTTCTTCGAGTGAGATTGCTTTGCCGTTCTCATCAAATTCCACTACGCCATAGGCGGCCGGATCGGAAACTCGGTAGCCGAATATCGTGGCACCGTATTTTTGCTCCATTGCTCTAGTTAAGGATTTCGGTAAATCATTCCCATAGAAGAGGTTGTCGCCCAATATGAGTGCCGCTGGTTCATTGTTCAAAAAACCAACATCTCCTGCAATCGTAAATGCCTGGGCGAGGCCTTCCGGAGAGGGCTGTTCCGCATACTCTAAACGAATTCCGAATTGTGAGCCATCTCCGAGCAGTCGCTTGAATAATGGAAGGTCTGATGGGGTCGATATGATGAGGACATCTTGAATACCCGCTAGCATAAGAATCGACATAGGGTAATAGATCATCGGTTTGTCATAAACCGGCATGAGCTGCTTCGATACAGCGATGGTCAATGGGTAGAGGCGGGTTCCCGAACCTCCTGCTAAGATAATTCCTTTACGTGGTGTGTTCATTTAGTTCGTATTTTAGCTGTTTTGACCTAGGCGCTCTAGTTGGTAAGTGCCGTCGAGGATTTGTCGAGTCCAAGCAATGTTGTCCAAATACCATTCTACGGTCTTTCTGAAGCCAGAGCTGTGATCTTGCTTGGGAGTCCAGCCGAGATCTCGTTTGATCTTGGTGGCGTCGATGGCATATCGGAGGTCGTGTCCCGGGCGATCTGTGACAAAAGTAATTTGCTCGCGATAACTTTTTCTGTCTTCACGCGGTTTCAGCTCATCAAGTAGCTCACAAAGAAGCTCAACGATATCGATGTTCTTTCGTTCGTTGTAGCCGCCGATGTTGTAGGTTTCGCCAGGCTTCCCCTTCAAAATTACAGTGTAGAGTGCATCTGCGTGGTCTTCAACATAGAGCCAGTCCCGAATGTTAATGCCCTTACCGTATACTGGTATATTCTCGCCTCTGAGTGCTTTAAGGATGACTACGGGAATTAGTTTTTCTGGGAACTGAAAGGGGCCGTAATTATTGGAGCAGTTTGTAATTAAAACGGGCAGTCCGTAGGTGTCCGCCCATGCACGTGCGAGGTGGTCTGAGGACGCTTTAGAGGCAGAGTAGGGGGAGTGTGGGTCATAGGGGGTGGTCTCTTTGAAGAGACCGGTTTCGCCAAGAGATCCGTATACTTCATCGGTTGAGACATGCAGAAACCTGAACTTGGCTTTGGCGTCTCCTGCCAACGCTTCATAGTGCGAGCGGGCGGATTGAAGTAGATTGAACGTGCCAATTACATTTGTTTGGATGAATGCACCCGGCCCGTCAATGGAGCGATCCACGTGGCTCTCGGCTGCGAGGTGCATGACCCAGTCAGGCTTATATTCGGTGAATACTGTATCGAGCGCCTGTGCGTCGCAGATATTTGTATGACTGAATTGATAGCGGGGGTGGTCTGCTAGGTCCGCGAGTGAGTTGAGGTTCCCTGCGTAGGTGAGTGCGTCGAGATTGAGGACGGAGTGCCCTGTCTCTTGAATGAGCATTCGAACCAAATTGCTGCCAATGAACCCTGCGCCTCCTGCGACTAAAATTTTCATAAATAGAGATGATGAATTATATGTAGCGTTCGACAACCAGAATGAACGGCGAGTCTTTGAAGTTGCTTGTATGTGCTGATTGGTGGGATTTACTCGGAAATCCAGTTTTTGAGTGCTTGACGAATCGCCTCCTTGACGGGTGTCATTCTGATCCCAGCTGCGGCTAACTTTTCCGAACTCATGATGCAGTTGCTACGAGGTGTTTTTGCTGCTTTGACCATGAATTCGCTTTCGTCCTTGAAAAAATTGAACGTCTTGGTGCACAGACCGCTTTCTTGGATCAGTTCGACGACTTCACGAGTCGTGACGTAGCCGGGATTTGTGACATTATAGGTGCCAAATGGGATGCGTTTTTCCCAGCAAGCGAAGGTTGCTGCTACGAATTCATTGAGCTCCGAGATACTGTTGCTCGCTTCGAGTAGATTCTCATAGCGTATCAGCTTGGTGAGGTAGTTACGTGGGCTTTCGATATGATCGAAGGGGATTCTGAGGCGCCAAAGATACACATTGGGAGCGTCTTTGAGGATTTCCTCTCCGAGAGCTTTGGTTCCAGAGTAAAAGGAGCAGTTGTTTTGACGGAAGGTGAAGTTCGGTGTGTCCGCTTCAGTGAATTCTGTGCCATCAGCACGCGACCCGGTATAGATGCAGCCTGAAGAGACATGCCCCCAAGGAGTATCGGTGGCTTCGCAGGCCTCGGCGATACGCCCCGGCAGAATGGCATTGCCGAACAGGCAGTTGGCTTTGGCAGCTTCGCAGGCATCGACATTCGGTTTGCCGGTGTAACCGGCGGCGTTGATCAAAAACTCAGGCTTATCGCTTCTGAGGGCTTCGACCAAGGTCGCGACATCTGTGTAATCAAGATCCTTGCGCTGTAGGTTTTTGAACGTGATTCTTTTTGATTTGAGTAGTTTTTGGTAGGCTTGCCCTACATATCCGGAACCGCCGAGTAAGTATATCATGATGTAAAAGTATATTTAATTTCACCGTATATAGTAATTTAAAGACGTCTACAGCAAAAAATCGTATTTATCTTTATTTCTAGAGACGCATTATCAATAGTTTCTATGCGGAGTTAGTTTCTAGTCATTGCTTGTTGGAATATAAACTATCAAATTCAATAAAATATGAAACGCATTGTATTTTTTGCCCACTACGACCCAGACGGGCGAGTTGATGATTACGTATTACACTATTTGAATGAGCTTGTGCGGGCAGGCATTGAGGAAATTTATTTTGCTTCGGATTGTGGCTTAGTTGAGGAGGAGCTGTCTAAGTTGCCAAATGCGGTGGAGGTCGTTAATGCGACTCGTCATGGTGAATACGACTTTGGCTCATGGAAACGGTGCTTTGACTCTGTGACTTTGAGTGAGCGGTTTGATGTCGATGAGTTGATCCTATGTAATGATTCCTGCTACGGACCATTGAGTGGGTTTGATGTCCTTTTTTCTAAAATGCAGTCGCGTCCGTGTGATTTCTGGGGAGTGACTCAAGTTCAGCGTTACGAGGGGTACTACCCGTCTTATTTTCTGGCTTTTCGGCGCCCTGTACTAGCATGGGCAGGGTTTGAAGAGTTCTTCCTAGAAATAGTTGCCTTCGTGAATAAGAAAGAGTTTTGCTTGAAATATGAAGTGGGTCTCACGCATGTTTTGAGGAATCAAGGTTTTAGGGGCGATTGTTTCTTACGTGAACGTGCTCATCTGAGCCATTCATCTGCCGCTGCATTGGAGACAGATGCCCTTGAGGATGGAATGCCCTTTATTCGAGTGATGACTGCGCGAGAAAATCCTGGAGGGATTGCTCATCTGGGGAGTAAGATTCAAGCGGCTTGCGAGCTTACAGGATATCCACTTGATATCATTAAGAAGCATTTGGAGCGAATTTCGCCTAGTTATCGGGAATTCTGGAACTGTCAGGTCGGCAAGTCGGTTAAGACTTATTTTTGGGTGGTCAGAGTTCGAACCAAGCCAGACCCTAAAGTGGGGCAGTGTCGATTGAAGATACGTCTACTGGGGATTCCATTACCATGGTTTTCTGTTCCCATGCGCTACGATGCGCCTGAGAGATGATTTTCTCGTAGCTCAAGCGTGAGGCTGCCTCGGTTTTGATTGCTGCCTAAGGCATAATGATGCCACGTCTTGTCATGGCATTTTCTGTGATCCTTCGAATGTGTACTAGGTTATTGACGATCTAGAGCCCGCTCAGCGCCGCAACCGATACATTCAATAAAATGAGTCTTGTTGTCCGTTTCGTAGACGCTCATTCTGTAGCTTTATGTCGAGTCAATCCTACGAAATCTCAGTGCTTATTAGCACCTACAATGACCGTGACTTGGTGGATAAAAAGTTGCGTGAAATAGTGGCGCAAACAGCTTTTTCCCGGTCGGAATTTATTTTCGTTGAGCCCGCTTCGCCGGGGAATGAGC
>Ga0209603_1004977_pt1 | contig 10845 bp, 10 predicted proteins | sample COGITO_mtgs_1206_FD_184812 | JGI IMG/M metagenome (GOLD analysis project Ga0209603, IMG submission 184812) | Pelagic marine microbial communities from North Sea - COGITO_mtgs_120607 (SPAdes) (version 2) | ecosystem: Environmental > Aquatic > Marine > Epipelagic ... | reverse complement strand
CGGTGATAGTGTTCGTATCGAAGGAACCAATCAGCAAGGAGAATTATTGGAATTGAAATCTAATAGTGCATTATTGCAAATTGGAATCGTTAAATTAGAGGTGAACTTTGAGAAATTAGAAAAAATAATTCCTAAATAGGTGTCATATAAGTACCCCATCTTTCATTTCCAACATCCGATCACTCATTTTAGCTAATTCTCTGTTATGTGTAACGATAACGAACGTTTGTTCAAATTCATTTCGGAGTTTAAAAAAAAGGTCGTGTAGAGACTTTGCGGCATTTGTATCAAGATTCCCTGACGGTTCATCTGCAAATACAACTGATGGATTGTTTATTAAAGCCCTTGCAACTGCTACACGTTGTTGTTCTCCTCCAGAAAGTTCCATTGGTTTGTGATTTAATCGCTCTGAAAGACCAAAAATTGTTAAAAGTTCGGTCGCTTTCTTAAGCGCCTCTTTTTTTGATGTGCCCTTTATCCAACTTGGTAAACAAACATTTTCAAGAGCTGTAAATTCGGGTAAAAGGTAGTGAGCTTGAAATACAAACCCAATTTCGTTATTTCTAAACACAGCCAATTCGCTTGAAGTAAGACTGTTGATTTTTTTTGAATTAATCTCTAGTAATCCAGAATCGGCTTTAGTTAAAGTACCCATTATTTGTAAAAGCGTGCTCTTTCCGGCTCCAGAAGAGCCCACAATACTAACAATTTCTCCTTTTTTAATTTCTAGAGAAACATTCTTTAGAACTTCTAGGCTTCCATATTTTTTGGATATATTTTTTACCGAAATCATCGTTTTAGGTTTTTAATGTATTGATAATCTAAAAAGTAGATAAGTTTTAAAGATAGACTGTTTCCTTGAGATTCTTTAAATAGTTGGTTTAAGTTTTGTTCTAAATTTAAGTTAGCCCTATCATTTCTGGCGTATAAAGCGTTTTTCCATTGTAAATTTAATTCACTACCAGGAGCAAAACGCCAAATACAATTTAAGTCGATGTTCCAAGTGTTGTAATTAATATCATAAATCGATTGGTTATTTTCATCTTTTAATGGGAAATCATTAGAGGTTAGTTCTCCATCGTTTAAGCCGTAAAAAGTTTTGTGTTTTAGAGTAGACCAGTAGTGTCTTAATTTTAAGTTAAAAGAAAGTTGCGTGTTTAAAACATATGAAATTTTATAAACATTTGTGAGTGTCTTTCGGTCTCTTTTACTAAAAAGGATATTGTTTTGTTCGTCTTCTAGGTTTTCGTAATTAGAGTCGAAAGCTCTTCCTACATTATTTGTTTCTGTCTTGTGAGAAATGACATACGTCATAAAGATATGATCGTTAACTCTATACCTTGGCGACCATCGTATTTGAAATGACTTGCTTCCAAATTCCGTTAAAAAATTCAAACCAAATCCCAAATCTCCTGCAAATTTATTTCGATAATCTGTAGAATTCCACCAGTATAGCTTAGTTTCTGGCCCTGATTTAAAAACATGATTGAGATCCTGAGTTCTCGCCTCAAAATAATCGTATTTAGTACCAATAGATTGATCAATGGATAGTCCTGAAGAGAAAAAGTTGGTTAAATGAATTTTAACATCTGTTTCTAAATTTGTTCCGTTGTAAAGATTAGGAGCGTACAGGCTTTCTCTACTAAGCGACATTTCAAAATCAGCTTTTCTTAATTTACCTTTTGGTTTAAAAATATAATAAGCAAATTCAACTTGATGCTTTAACTCATTATTGTTTGTCAAAAAACCGATGTCATTTATATCATAGGTCTCACTTTCAATATTTTGAGATGCACTAAATTGAAAATTTCCACTAGATTTTTCAAATCGGATCAACGAGGCAAAACCATTTGTCCTCGTGGTATCCTGTATTATGTGGCTAAAACCAACATCACCATAAAAGGTATAGCTGTTGTCTTTTGTTCCAATTTGAATTTGCAGTTTTTCAGTGTTGGCATCTCTGGCAGATCCTTTTCTGCTTACATTTGTATTTGTAAACGTGACATAAGAATTGTTTTTTAAAACTTGATCTAGGACCAAAACATTGTAATTTGATAGAGGTTCGATAAGTTCCTCTCTATTTTCTCTCGTTATAGAGTCTTGTACAACGGCAAAGGTTTTATCTGTTATTGCATTAAAAAAACCGACCCCCAATCCTTTAGATGTTCTTCCTGAAATTTTTGATGCATTAAGTAGTTGAACCGTTGTTGGCATTTCAACAATGATTTCGTTGGAGAGTAGGGTGGGATCCAAGCTAGGGTTTTCTCCAATTCTTCTAGAGTAAAATAAATTAGCTTTATTAAATAATTCAGTCCCTTCAGTAAAAAAACTTCTGTTTTCGTTAAATTGAATTTCGAAAGGACTCACATTTAGTATTTGATCATCAAAAACAGTTTGCCCAAAATCGGGAACCAAAGTCATATCTAATGTAAAGCTTTCATTAATCCCATATTTTAAATCCATACCTCCGTTAAAATTAGTAGAGCTTTCAGATTCATAAAAATCAACATAGCTGGAGATGTAAGGCATAAATGAAAGTCGAAGCGGGGTACTTATGTTCTCAATTCCGGAGAGCGTACCAGCTTGAGCACTTTGATTTGAATTTGAAATATTTATTGGGTTCCAAGAGTAGGACTCTCTTGTTCGTCTAATGTCTCTGAATATATTAACCCCCCATTGTTGAATTTTTGTTTTCGGTATCCTTAATGCAGAGTAGGGGATTTCCATTTCTACACACCATCCATTTTCGTTAATTCGGATTTCGCTTTTCCATACTGCATCCCAATTGTATTCTGTTTTTTGCCCAGATATAAGTGCATCTATTTGAACTCCTGCAGCTGTTACAGAAAATAAAAAATTATTTTGATTGTCATTGTATGGTGCTAATCTCACCCCAAATACATCACAATTTTTATTCCTTTCATCTCTCAAACTAAATTCTCTAAAAACACTATCTGGAGCGTTGTCATACAATTGAGCTCCTATGAAGAGCGCATTGTCGTTGTATATAAAGGATACTTCAGATTTTTGTCTAGAACGCTCTGGTTCACCATTATTGGGTTCTACTTGAGTAAAACTAGTTGCCTTAGGGGAAGAATGCCACAATTCTGGTTCAAGAATACCGTCAATTTTAGGTGGGGAGGATACGCGACTTGCAGCAATATCTTTTTTAAAAATTTGGGCGTTACTGTTAGAGTAAATTAAAAGTAATGCAAATAGGGAAAGCTGTTTCATAGTAAAAATTCGAAGCGTCAAATTTAGTTTATTTAGTGCTTTACCAGGAGCATTTCAATATACTTTTTATGAGAAATGGCTGTCTTTTATAAAGGGGTTTCTGGGAATATATCTTTTAGTATATCGCCTTGGGTATTCATATCTAATTCATAAAAGTGCTTGTAGAGATCTTCAAATTCTTGTATGCGTTTTTTTTCCTCCAAATTAAGCTCCCCTTTGAATGCTATGCCGGATTTAGATGTTGTGCAAACAAAAAAGTCAAATCCGTCTATGTCCTTTAAGATCCCAAATTCTTTTGTTTCTAGAAGGTAGTTGAACCATTCTGGTTGAACAATCAATAGCATATCTATGCTCGATTGTACTTTAAAAGAGTCAAGTTTAAAGCATTTTAGCGTTTTAGAAAAAAAAGAGATTGCTTTATCTTTATCAGCCATGATATGATTTTTTACGCAAAGAAATGAATTTTAGATGAGTTGATGTATAGATTTAAATTGATTCGTCTCAAGAATTTTCAAATTCTTCAATTAATTCTTGAACAACTTGTGCTACTGGTCTTATCGACTTCACTCCTTCAATAGATGGGCCTGCACACCAAACGGTGTCGTATGTTGTACTAAATGCAGCTTTTTCTAGTGCTTTGGTTCCATTGTAAAATGTAAGCATTTTAATAAATTTTTTAAGTCTTTTGTTTTTACTCAAAAAAGTTTCTATAAAATTTCGTTTGGTTCCTACTTTTTGGACATAAGGGGTGTTAATAACGGTACAAGGCGAGCCAGATAGTTTTTCGCTTAATACAATATCTGCCGCGCCATAATCTACAATTGCTTGTTTGTATGCTTCAGATACTCCCGCTTCATCTGTTGCAATAAAAGGGCTCCCCATTGAGATTCCGCATGCGCCAAGTTCAAGTTTTTCTTTCATTTGCTTGCCGTTGGAAACTCCTCCAGCTGAGATTATGGGTATAGCGCATTGAGCCAATAAACTTGGGATCAGTGTACTTGCTGGAGTTGGGCCACAATGTCCTCCAGCTTCTTTGTTAACCGCTATTATAGCGTCACATCCTAATTGTTCAACTTTTTTTGCGTAGTTAACATCTACCACATCACAAAAAACTTTTATCCCATGGGGTTTGCAAGCTCTAATTGTTTTTTCTGGACTTCCTAGCGAGGTAATAATGTAGTCTACTTTTAAGTCAACGCAAGTTTTAAGCTGTTGCTTGAATTTAATATTAGATTTATTAACAATTAAATTGACGCCAATGGGTCCTTTTATGCGATTTCGTATTGAGGTAAGAGCTGTCCTAAATTTTTCATCTGTTCGGTAATTAAGGGCGGGTACACATCCTGTTATTCCAGCTTTAATAGCTTCAACTAGCATGTCTTCATTAGAGACCAAAAACATAGGAGCCATTATAATTGGATATTTTATGTTTAAAATATCACAAAGAGATGTGTTTTTTTTACGAGTATTTGTCATAATATATAATGTTAAGCGCGCATACTAATTTACACTTTTTTATAGAAACTAAACACACTAATTTACTAAGGTTTTCTAGCAGCATAAAACAGTAGTATTATACAAAATTTTAGTGCCTTTTACGCTTTCATTTTTCTTTACGTCAAGTCAATTTTTTGACTAATTAGGCTTTTCAACTCAATTCTTTTATGTAAAATTACTCTCTTTTTAAGAAATCTGTAATACAAAAAATGCTCAATTTTAGTATTAAATTATAGCATTATATAATACTACTTAAATTGTTGATTTATAGCAATTTGATTGATTAATATGACAACGTGTCATGCGCGAATAATTACGAGTTAAATAAGGTTAAATTTTCTTTATTACCTCTCTAGGAGTATTTTACAAGGCTTAGAAATTATATGTACTTTAGCAATATGAGAATTGATATTATTACACTACACCCAGAGCTTTTAGAAAGCCCATTTTCAGCTTCTATATTACGTCGTGCAATCGATAAAAAGTTGGTTGAAATTGTCTTTCATCAGCTCCGAAATTATTCTGAAGATAAACATCGTAGAGTTGATGATACACAATTTGGCGGAGGAGCTGGAATGGTTATGAGTGTTCAGCCAATTTCAAAAATTATTGATTTGTTAAAATCTGAACGAGATTATGATGACATTATATACATGAGTCCTGATGGTTTGCAGTTCAATCAAGGAATAGCCAATCATTTGTCTACACATGGAAACATAATTATATTATGTGGTCATTACAAAGGTATTGATCATAGAATTAGAGAGGTTTACATAACCAAAGAGATTTCTGTCGGAGACTTTGTACTTTCTGGAGGTGAGCTGCCAGCCGCAATACTTTGTGATGCAGTTATTCGATTATTGCCAGGTGTTTTAGGCGATGAAACATCCGCTTTAACAGATTCTTTTCAAGATGGCTTGCTAGCGCCACCAGTTTACACACGACCTTTTGAGTGGCGTGGCATTAGTGTTCCTGATGTTCTTGTATCGGGCCATGCACAAAAAATTGAAGACTGGAGACATGAACAAGCTCTAAAACGAACCAAAGACCTTCGTCCAGATCTTTTAGAGTAGTATTTTTAGTATGCAACTCAATTTTAGTTGCAAGGCATGTTCATTTGAATTTTATTTTGTAATATTGCACCCTTAAATTCTAACTATTCAACCGCTGGCGTATTGACGTGGATGTTGGGTTTAAAAAACAAAAAAGAAATGGACTTAGTAAAATTTGTACAAGACGAATTCGTACCAAAAAACGATTTCCCTCAATTTGGAGCTGGTGATACTGTAACGGTATTCTACAAAATTAAGGAAGGAGACAAAGAGCGTACACAGTTCTTTAAAGGTGTTGTTTTGCAACGTCGTGGTGCTGGAATAACTGAAACGTTTACAATTCGTAAAATTGGAGCCAATAGTATTGGTGTGGAACGTATATTCCCAGTTAATTCTCCAATTTTAGAGAAAATTGAAGTTAACAAAAGAGGTATGGTTCGTAGAGCTCGTATCTTTTACCTTAGAGAACTTACTGGTAAGAAAGCTCGTATTAAGGAAAGAAGAATCTAATCTTATTAGGTTATATATTTACAAAGGCACCATTTTGGTGCCTTTTTTTTTGTGCAAGAGTTAGCAATGCATATTTTTACATAAAAATATATAATAATGGCTATAATTAAAGGATTTAAGGCTATTCGCCCTACTAGAGATAAGGCTTATTTAGTCGCTTCTCGCTCTTATGTAACTTATTCTGAAGAAACGTTACGAGAGAAGTTGCTAAACAATCCCTATACTTTTTTACATATAATTAATCCAGAATACTCCTTAAATACTCCACTTTTAGAGGGGACAAAGAAATTTGAAAAAGTTAGACATAAGTTCACTGAGTTTTTAATGGAGGGTACTTTAGTAGCCGACAAAAAGGAATGTTTGTATATATACCAGCAAGTTAAACTAGGAAAAACATACACAGGTATTATTGCTGCCTCGGCTGTTGATGATTATTTGAATGGGGTCATAAAAATTCATGAGCAAACGATTTCTAATCGTGAGGAAATGTTTACAAATTACTTGCATTGTACTGGTTTTAATGCAGAACCTGTTTTGCTTACCTACCCTAAAGTTCCTGCCGTCAATAAAATAATTGAGTCCTATTTGATCCAGCGTCCTGAGTACGAATTTACCAGTACAAATAAAGTTCTTCACAACTTGTGGCTTGTTCAAGACGAAAAAAACATCCAACAATTACAAGCCTTATTTGAGGATGTAGCGCATCTTTATATTGCAGATGGTCACCATCGAACTGCCTCTTCTGCTTTGCTCTGCAAATCCAGAAGAGCTTCTACTGAAGCACTAGATTCGAATGGCGCTCATAATTATTTTATGTCTTTTTTAATTGACGACGAGCAACTTTCTATTTTTGATTTTAATCGTTTACTTACCGATTTAAATGGGAATACAGTTGCTCAATATATTCTTGGCATTCGTAAATCGTATAAGGTTACAAAGTTAGACAATAAGCGAAATCCAAAGCATAAGGATGAAATATGCATGTATTTAGACAAGAGCTGGTACGGTTTAGTCGCTTTAGAGGGCTCTTTTAAGGCGTCTGACACTGTTGAGTGTTTAGATCCCGCTATCCTGTCGAAAAATATTTTACATCCTTTACACGGCATTAAAGACATTAGGAATGATAAGCGAATATATTTTTTAGATGGTCAGCAAGGATTAGAGGGTTTAGAGCATGCAGTAGACTCAGGAAAGTTTCGTGTAGCTTTTGCCTTAAAACCTATAACTGTTGCGCAACTAAAGAGCGTAGCCGACGACAACCGTATCATGCCTCCTAAAAGTACTTTTATTGAGCCTAAATTAAGAAGCGGTTTAACTATTTATAAGATTAGTGATGACTAAAATTAAAGGAAAAAGAGTATTAATAACTGGTGGTGCATCAGGTATTGGTAAGTTAATGGGGGAGTCTTGTTTGCAAAAAGAGGCCTCTGATTTAATTATTTGGGATTGTAATAAAGAAGCAGTTGACATCTGTGAGAAGGAGTTTTTAGCAAAAGGGTATAAGGTTACCTCTTATCTTGTGGATGTTTCTAATTTAAATCAAATACAAGAGGCTGCCGCATCAGTTTTAGAAGACGGTGCAGTTGACATACTTATAAACAATGCAGGTATTGTTGCAGGTGTCCCATTCCATCAGCAGAGCGCCCAGACAATTTCAAAAACTTTAGCTGTAAATATTGAAGGGGTTATGCAGGTTACAAGAGCATTTTTACCTGCTATGATTGCTAAAAAAGCGGGTCATATTGTTACGATTGCCTCTGCATCTGGTATGATGTCGATTCCGAATATGTCTGTTTATGCAGGTTCTAAATGGGCCGTTTTAGGTTGGTCGGAATCCTTGAGGATTGAGTTAGATTCGATCAAAGAAGACTTACAAGTTACTTCAGTTACTCCAGGCTATATAGATACAGGAATGTTTAAAGGTGTAAAGCCACCATTGTTACTACCGCTTTTAAAACCAAAAGCTATTGTAGCTTCAATTATAAAAGGGATTGAGTTAAATAAATTGTTTGTACGTAAGCCATACATGGTAAACTGTTTGCCTTTTGTTAGAGGTGTTTTACCTACCCGAATATTTGACTGGCTTGTCGGCTCTGTTCTAGGTGTGTACAAAAGTATGGACCATTTTACAGGCAGATCCTAGACGATTTATTCCATTTTAAATAATTAAATTACCTAAAAAAAGTGATCGAACAGAATTTACATAAAATAACTTCTCAAATTCCTCCAGACGTTACTCTAGTAGCGGTTTCAAAAACGAAACCAAATTCTCAGATAATGGAAGCATATAACGCAGGTCAACGCGTTTTTGGAGAAAATAAGGTTCAGGACATGGCAGCTAAAGCAGCTCTTTTGCCTAAGGATATCAGTTGGCATATGATAGGCCATTTGCAAACCAACAAAGTAAAGTACATAGCCTCTTTTGTTTCGCTCATTCATGGAATAGACTCTTTAAAGTTGTTAAGAGAAGTGAACAAACGAGCGGCTCAAAACAAACGAGTTATTGATTGCTTGTTACAACTTCACATTGCTCAGGAGGAAACCAAGTTTGGTTTAACAACGAATGAGGCAAAAGAAGTTTTAAATGCTTCTATTGAGTTAGAAAACATTCGAATTACTGGAGTAATGGGCATGGCTTCAAATATCTCAAATGAAAATCAGGTTGGTGATGAGTTTAGAGGTTTAAAAGAATTTGCCTTAAATTTAAATAAAACAATGCCATTAATCACGATTGTATCCATGGGTATGAGTAACGACTATCTAACGGCTATTAAAGCCGGTAGTACAATGGTAAGGGTAGGGTCTGCTATTTTCGGAAAAAGAAATTAAACGGTAAAAAAAAACCAACTCAATGAGTTGGTTTTTTAAGATAATAAGTAATTGCTTAGTTTTTTGCAAGATAATCAGCAGTACCTTCATGAGATGGTTTCATCGCTGATTTCCCTTTCACCCAGTTAGCAGGACAAACCTCTCCATTTTCTTCTACAAATGTTAATGCATCAATCATACGGATTGCTTCATCAACATTTCTTCCCAAAGGAAGATTATTTACTAATTGGTGTTGTACAACTCCATTTTTATCTATTAAGAACAAACCTCTGTAGGCAACTAATTCTGCATCAGCTTCTAGTTCATCATCTTCATTAATGAAGTAATCTCCAGTAAGTACGTCAAAGTTTTTAGAAATAGTTTTGTTAGTATCTGCTACTAGAGGGTAAGTTATCCCTTTGATACCTCCCTGCGCTTTTTCCATTTGCAACCATCCCCAGTGAGACATTTCTGTATCTGTTGATACACCAACTACAGCTGTGTTTCGGCTTTCAAAATCAGCTAGTTTCTCTTGGAAGGCATGAAGCTCTGTAGGGCAGACAAAAGTGAAGTCTTTTGGGTAAAAGAATAAGACTACATTCTTTTTACCTATGAATTGCTCTAAAGAAAAATCAGCCTCTACTGTAGTACCATTTAAAACTGCTTTAGCTGAAAATTGTGGTGCTTTTCTACCTACTAATACTGCCATTTTTGTGTTTTTATAATGTTTGTGATTATTTGAATTGCAAATATATTCATTTTGATGAGTAAATACGGAATACAATGCGTTTAAAAAATGATGAATTAAACTTTTTACCATTTAAATGTTACGAAGTTTGATCCATCCGTTGTATTTTTACAAAAAATTACAGTTTACATGTCAGCACAAAAAAAATACGATATTTCAATAATTGGTGGAGGGATTGTCGGTTTAGCTTCGGCTTACAAATTGCAAAAGAAATACCCAAATTTAAAAATAGCTGTATTCGAAAAGGAGTCATCATTAGCTACACATCAAACGGGCCGTAATTCAGGAGTTATTCATTCAGGCTTGTATTATCGACCGGGTTCTTACAGAGCACTTAATTGTGTGAATGGACGTAAACAAATTGTGGCTTTCGCTAAAAAATATCAAATTTCTCATGAGGTTTGTGGTAAAATCGTTGTGGCAACTCATAAAGATGAATTGAGTCGTTTGGCTCAAATTAGAGACAATGGTATTAAAAATGGACTGGAAGGCATTGAAATTATAAATCGTGCTAAAATTAAAGAAATTGAACCTTATATAGAGGGATTAAAAGCGCTGTGGGTTCCTGAGTCTGGGATAATTGATTTTGTGGGTGTTACCAATAAACTAGCCGAATTGATAAAAGAAATTAATCCAGAATCTGCAATTATCACCAATTGTGAAGTAAAGTCTTTTGATAAAAATGAGCTCATCAAAATTAAGACTAGCATAGGAGAGTACAACTCTAGGTTTCTAGTATTTTGTTGTGGTTTACATTCAGATAGATTAGCCAAAAAGGATAAGGTTGATTTAGACATGCGTATTGTTGGTTTTAGAGGCGATTACTATGATCTTACCGAAGTTGGTATGAAAAAGATTAAAAACCTTGTTTACCCTGTTCCAAATCCAGAATTCCCATTTTTAGGAGTTCATTTTACTAGAATGACCGATGGAACAATCGAGTGCGGACCAAATGCAGTTTTTACCTTTAAACGAGAAGGATATGGTAAAACAGAC
>Ga0209603_1004973_pt1 | contig 10852 bp, 13 predicted proteins | sample COGITO_mtgs_1206_FD_184812 | JGI IMG/M metagenome (GOLD analysis project Ga0209603, IMG submission 184812) | Pelagic marine microbial communities from North Sea - COGITO_mtgs_120607 (SPAdes) (version 2) | ecosystem: Environmental > Aquatic > Marine > Epipelagic ... | reverse complement strand
AACAATGTCGTTCCCAGTAGCGGGCACATTAATGATTGAGCCAACTGAATCTGAGTCTAAGGGCGAGATTGACCGCTTTATCGAAGCGATGGTATCGATTAAAGGTGAAATTGATAAAATCATTTCAGGCGAATGGTCTATCGAAAACAACCCATTGGTATTTGCACCGCACACACAAGCTGATGTGTTAGGTAATGAATGGGACCGCGCGTATGACCGTTTTTACGCTGCATTCCCAGTACCAGCAGTTGCTAAAGATAAGTTCTGGCCAACGGTTACGCGAATCGATGACGTATACGGCGACCGTAATTTAGTATGTGCATGTCCTCCGATTGAGACATACCGCGACTAATTTTTGAAAAAATTTCCATTGTAGAGTGGGATTTATCAAAATTATAAAAGCCGTTGCAGCAATGCAACGGCTTTTTTGTGTGTTTAAACATTGTAGACGTAGAGCTTGCTGGCGTGTTGGGCGACAGCCCAAAAGGTGTTTAATTGTTATTAGCGAACAGCTTACTGACGCGCAGGCGGCAGCCTGAATAAGTATTTGAATAGGTGCTTATGGTTATCGTCACCAATAACGTGAATGTGTCTGTTTTTAGAGAATAGAAACCTTATTCAAGGTTTTGTCGCGCTGGCGACAGCAGCCAAAGAGGGGCTGCCGCTGACCCCTCTCTGGACTCTCCCAGCGCACCCGAGCATCACGCTATTTCCTTCAAATAATTAATTGATGTGAACGTAAACGGCGAAGATAGGCCATCCATGGCCTAGTTTCGCCTTATCGCGCATCCATGCGCTATATTACTCATCAATTGCTTATTTTCAGGGCGTGACGACGGGGGGGGGAACGTGAGATTGGTGTTTGGTCTTGGCAAGATACAACAAGGCCTGACCTCGTGTTTCACGCTTTATTAATGGGTTGCCAAATTAACTATGTCACTACACCCCGGACCGACCCCATCGCTTGGACCCCTTTCGGTTCGTTGAACCATGATTGGTGAACTTATTATCTGAATTCGGGAATAATACAGATTGTTAATGTTAAAAAGATTTTTTGGAAGTTCTATTTCCCACAGGTTTTAATAATTATCATATTGAACTTATTAGCTTACATTGATGTTGTAGTTTTATTTTATATAAGGTAATTTATAGTTTGACGGAGCATCTTAAAATAATCTAGGGATAAATATGAGTGAAAGGAATTACGCAACTAAATTAGCACAATCAGATCCATTAGGCTTTTACATCAAGTTAATAGGGTTGAAGTCGCAAGAAAAAGAGCTACGTAAAGTTGATAATATTTATTATATATTGACAGGCATAGTAGTATACAACCAATTAAACCATATAGAGCGCATGCAAGTTATGAAGGCAATCGCTAGTGTTCGAGAAAAAAACCCGAAGCTACATGGTACATTGTTTTCAATACCTCCGCAGCTAGTTGCTGATAAGTATAAATTTAAATGGTCATTAAGTAATTCGGAGTTAAAAGCACATTACGAAAGTAGCAATGGAGTATCATCTGCTTTAAGTTTTATTGGTTTAGATATGAGAACGCTTGTTGGTCAAGCCCCAGTAATTGGAGGAATATTACTGGAGATCTCTAAAAATGGAGTTAAAGCAGGAGGAAAAGCTGCTTTTAATTCTGTTTCAAATAGTAAGTTAACTGCTGATATAGCTGCTCAAGCAAAAATTAGAACCACAACAGCTGCTAAGCTCGGTATGTTCGCAGCTTTAGTTACAGTACTTGCAAGTGGAGTGCGAACTATGGCTATGGTTGATGAAGAAAAAGCTTTAAATGAACTATATCTCAGAGGTTTAATTGAACCAAAATGATAGGGCTTATAATATTAGGCGTAGTTCTATTAATTTACTATGGAAGAATTAAGCTTTTAAAGCCTACAAGCGAAGCTGTTAAATTTGGGGTTAATAAAATTTTAATTCTTTATGGTATTCATAATGGAATAGCCTTAGGTTTGGGTTTTATACTACCAATAATAGCTATATTTCCTGTTTCTGAGTGGCTTGTATTGCTCGTTATGTTTCTTGCTATATTATCCGAGTTTATCACAATTTATTTTTATATATTTAAAAAGGAATTTTAAATGATGCTTAGCTTTTTTCTAATAGCTTCGCTAAGTGCGGACTTTCATCTTGCTGGAAAAACTTCGGCAGGCTTAATACTTTGTGAAAATTTAAATAATAAAGCCACTGTCGAAAACATAAAAAAATATAGCAAGCTATATAATGAGCTCAATAGTTATTTAAGCTCTGATTTGGAGTCAAACTCTGATTTAAGTAATGGGTTTTATAGTGCGCAGGTTGATTTCATTAATTCATTTGAAAATGCAGATAAAGATAAATCTTTAGATGAAAGCTTATTAACTAAAGAAAAGTGCCAAATACATATAAATAATGCAAATCAGTTAATAAGAAAGTTTCAGTGAAATGTTTTATCTAAGGCTTAACTTAATTCGATTACCAGCAATTATAGCATTCGGCAGGGGGCGGTCTTCCTACTTATTGTGATTAAGGGGAAGTGTAAAGCCTTCCCCCCAGTAATCCGTTTAACCAAGGGAGTCTCTAGCCAAGGGGGGGGGCACCCATTAGAAAGTTCCAGTCAAGCAGGCAGCTGTGTTTTCTTGATCTTTTTATTCAAAAACCAAGTGTTCTTATTATTTAACCTGAATCTCGCTTAAGAAATTGAACTAAATGCCTGTTCCGAGATCCGATCTTTCGACCAAGAACGATTGGATAAAAAACGAAAGGGGTCAAATCTTGACTTCAGACATCAAAGGTCTAGATTTATAGTTTACTACTCATTGAGTGAATTACTATGTCTAGGCCGCTGTGAATAGAGTACGAGAACGCATTTTATCATGTGATGAACCGTGGAAGAGGGCGTGAAAATACCTTTTTGAGTGATGACGACTTTAAATATTTTTTATATTGTATTGAGCAAGCAAGCCTTCGCTTTAATATTGAAGTGCATTCATATTGCTTAATGACCAATCATTACCACTTGCTAATCAAAACCCCTGATACAAATTTAGGCCGAGCCATGAAGCATATTAATGGCCTTTATACCCAGTACTTTAATCGAACACATAATACTGATGGTACGTTGTTTAGAGGGCGCTACAAAGCGGTACTTGTGGATGCAGATAACTATTTTTGCATGTTAGTCGGTACATTCACCGTAACCCAATTGAAACGAGTAACCCCTTGGTAGAAGAGCTTGTTAAATATAAGTGGTCTAGCTATTCAGCTTTCATTAGAAATCAAAAGGGTCAAATCTTGACTTCAGACATTAAAAATAGATAAATCAGAAACCAAAGGGGTCAAATCTTGACTTCAGACATCAAAGGTCTAGATTTATAGTTTACTACTTATTGATTAAATAACTATGTCTAGGCCGCTGTGAATAGAGTACGAGAACGCATTTTATCATGTGATGAACCGTGGAAGAGGGCATGAAAATACCTTTTTGAGTGATGACAGCTTTAAATATTTTTTATATTGCATTGAGCAAGCAAGCCTTCGATTTAATATTGAAGTGCATTATATTGTTTAATAACAGTGAAGCGCTTTCATCCACTTTTTTTAAGTTAATATAGTTTTTTATAAATTGTACTTCTCATGAGCTTAGAAATGTTTTATTGATTCACTTTTCAATATATGTAAGCATTGAGACAGCACAAATTACTACATGCTGTAGTATGCTTTTTTAGGGAAAATTAATAACGCAAGGAGCGGACATGACTAACCAATTCTTAGTACCAAACGACTACGCTATTCATATTGTAGAAAAGCGAATGAGTATCGATGCTTTAATAATCGCACTCTATAACACCCCCTCTGAAAAGACATTCAAACACTTTAAATTTGTAAACTCACACATTGTTGATGGCTATGCAAAACCTGGGCAGATCGTATTGATATCTCCAATCAATACAATGGAGTGCACTGAGCTAGAACAGCAATTCCAAGCTTCAGCCCTTGATGTAGATAAAAAGCTAAGAGAGCTTGATGAGCATGAAAAAGAAATACTTTCTAAGCGTTATGAGCTACTTAGTAATGTTGCTAAGTATAATGGGTTGTATTTAGGTATTGCTAACAACTCATGGAACTCACATGTTGGGCAAGTTAAAGCGATTTTAAAGGAATTAGAAAAGACATATGTTAATCAATACAATGCGCATGGTAACTTAAATAATCAACAGTTTTTTCATAGACGCAAACTTCTTTTTACTCGCTTAGATACGGCTCTAAGTCGCTTTGCTCAACCTGCCTTGGGCGGAAGTTTAGTGGCGGGTGATATAAGACGAAATTTAGGGTTAAGCTCTAAAAGCATGATACATCATTGGCAACAACAAGGAGGGGTGGCTAAAAGTATTCCTGAATTTGCCCAGAACTACAAAACTGTAGCCAACATGGCCAAAAACCTAAAAAGAGTTGGGTATGTTGGAATTGCGCTGACAGGTGTCGAGGCCAGTGCAAATATCATAAAAGCATGCACAGAAGGAAATGAGCAAGCTTGTACTAAGGCTAAGTATGTTGAGACAGGTAAGGCGACAGGAGCCATAGGTGGTGGTATTATTTCTGGCGGGCTGGCGACTTGGGGAGTTTGTACTGTAGCTTTTGGTCTGCCCTCTGGAGGAACAAGTTTACTATGGTGCGGTATTGTTGTTGGAGGAGGTGGCGGGTATTTAGGTGGAAAATATTTCTCAGAACAAGGAGATAAAGTGGGAGGGGTTTTATATGAGAAGATTGAAAAGTGAATATTGATAGCGAACTTTTTGGCTTACTTTTATTTGGGATTGGCTTAATTGTTATTTTTATCATTCTTTTACCTTTAGCCTTTTATTTAAAAGGAAAAAAGCTCAGAACGGTTGAAGATATTTTAGAGCATGGAAATCGCTACTATTCGCTAAATATTTTTATGGCGCTTCATGGTTTACTTCATTATGGCAGCGTATTTTTATTTGATTGGTATGCAAAACGGTATAATTTATTAAGTGATAGAAGCAAGGTACCAGCTCACGTCTCGAGATTATTTAAAGTGTATTTTGTAATTTTTATGCTTTGCGCACTACTAATGTTTTCATCTGTATTATTTGAATAATGGTTTTAGGTGATGGTCAGTGAAGTGAGAGCTACTAGCTTACAGAGTCATTCAATATTAAAACTAAAATACAGCTTAGTCTGTGCTTTAGCCATTGTATCAAGCGTTATTAGCTACTCATCATTAGCATTTACAATATTAATCATGCTTTGGCCATATGATACTGCAAATGAGCTAGGACCTAGAGTTATCGTTTTTTTTATTGGTATATGTGTGTTTATCTTTCTTGGAGCGCTCATATCTACAGGTAGAAACTGGGTTATTAAAGTTTACCGCTTAGTTGCTGGGTGCTCTATAGCTGTGTCCCTAGTTTATATTTTAGGTTTAATATTTGAGCAAAAAAGTGAACGTTTATTTAATGGTTTAGAACTTTCATTTTTATTTATGATTTTTAATTCATTTATATTGCTACTTTTTAAGAGTAAGTATTTAAAGGTGAGTGTTAATGTTATTAAAAGGCTTAAAAGACGGCAGAAAAAGCAAATGGAATACTTAAAAAGCTTTAGTCACAAAAACAAATGAGAGTAACTCAAATCGGTATTTGTAACGTGTACGGCGACCGCAATCTATTTTGCTATGTCTTCGGGCTCACACATACGAGACTAACACTTACCAAAGCTACAAAAGCCGTTGCAGCAATGCAACGGCTTTTTTGTGTCTGGTGATTAATGTTAATCGTATAAACCAAAGGGGTCAAATCTTGACTTCAGACATTAAAAATAGATAAATCAGAATTAGGTGTCATTATAATTATCTTAAATTTTAATTGCCTCAGTCGGTGTGGTTGATAACCCACTAAAATATTTCATTATTAATTTTCCTTGGCTGTTTTTTTCAATGACTAAATAGTTGTTTGAATTAGGGTAGTAAAAACTATTTTTAGACATGGGAATTAGCTTTATCTTATTTCCACCTGTGCGCTGAGAATATAAAACGTTATTTTCATAAATTAGACTGCGAGAAGTATTTTTATTAATACGGTAATCACCTAAAACAGGTAATAATTGCTGCTCTGTTACATCAATGCTTTTAAACTTTGGTAGTTCTATACCTAGTGTTTTGGCTATGAGTTTTTCGTTTATAAAAATAGGGTTTATATGGTTTGAATTGGCGAGTACGGCTACGTATAGTTTTTGCTCGGGTATGTAGCGTGCATGTGCTAAAAAGCCATTTATTCCGCCGGTGTGCTTAATTACCGTATAGTCATTAAAAGGCTTAATAACTAGGCCGTAACCGTAAGGTGAAAAGCTGCCGTCGTTAAGTTTAAAAGGGCTGACCATCTTCTCATAACTTGCTTTACTAATAAGCTTGCCAGACGATAATGCACTAAACCAAATGTTTAAGTCAGTTGGAGTAGATATAAGCGCCCCTGCTGCATAGGGCCAATCCATATTAATATAACTTGTGTTTATAAAGCCTTGCGCTGTTTTTTCATATCCAGCTGCGCGATGAGGAACAAGCTCTTGCCCTTCGTAGCTACTTTGTGTCATCCCCAGTTTTTTAAAAATATATTGTTCAACGAACTCCTTATAAGATTGCCCACTTGCTACTTCCACTATTTTACCAAGTAGTGAATAACCTGTATTTGAATAAGCCATTGCTTCGCCTGGTTTAAAAACCATAGGGTGCTTGGCAAAACGCGCTAGCGTATCATCAACACTTGCAGGTACTTGTATTTCTTTATCGAATAGGTCGTCGTCATCGGTATAATTTGCTATTCCCGATGTGTGGGTCAGTAAGTTTTCTATTGTGACGAGGTTACCCTCAGTAGGAAAGCTTGGAACATACTTATGAATATTGTCAGAGGTTAATAATTTACCTTGCTCTTGCAGCATCATAATTGCAGCAGCAGTAAACTGTTTTGAAATAGAGCCTAACCGTAAAACACTTTGATTGGTAAGTGGAATTTTGTGTTCAAGGTTGGCAAGCCCCCGGGAGCCTTTAAAAACTGTTTTTCCATTTTTACTTATTATCACCGACACACCAGGCTCACTGGCTGAAAGAGTATTATTAAGGATTTGCTGATACTGTAAAGCTGTAGGCTCTGCTTTAGCTAGGTTGGGTATTAATAGAGTAAGAGCTAATAAGCAGCCTGTGTAAAATGGCTTAATCATGTTCATCCTTTAATTTTTTATATCAAGTTCGCTAATGAGCAGGCGTTCTTTGCGCTTTATAGTGAGTTAATATTGCACAGCTAAAAAGTAAACACAATTAATGACGTTTTTAAGTACTTAGTACTGATTAATAAGTACAATAGTTAAAATTTATTTATTTTAATTTTATATTTACAAGGAAGTTGTTTATATGAGTGATGTAACGCCATTTTTATATATTGCTGTTATGGCTTTTTATTTTTTACACAAAAACGAAGAAGGTAAAATTCTAGTACCGATCGTTGCTTTTGCAGCAATACCGTTATTTAGTAACGATTACTGGCTGTGGTTTAAAGTGAGTTTAGGGTTGAGCATCTATGTTTTAATGGTAGAAAAAGCTAAAGCCGGATATACAGGAGGTGGGGCCGTTTCAGCATTTGCTGCATTTTTTATAGGGGCTTATATGGTCAGTATTGTTATTAATACAGTTATATTTGTAATGGCTAATGGAATTTTTTAACTGTTATTTCGACTTTTTTGTATTACTGTTCAAGCAAAAATGAAGCGGCTGCAAAAAAGGAGTTAATCTTGAGAGGTTTAATTAAACTGGAAGATATTTAAATGATATTAAAAGGCTGCGTAGTAATATTTTGCTTAGTATGTATTAATCTTTTCGCTCGACATAATATGACTCAAAAGAAAGCTAATGGTTATTCTAATAAGGATTTGTTAAAAATATCATTTGCTTTTTCAAGTTTACTAACGATATTAACATTAGCTATGATAACTATTGGCACTGAGTTTTCCGGTTCGATTCAATCTATAGGCTTGTTTATTATATATTGGAGTAATATATATGGTTTGCTTAAGGTATGGAGAAATGCATAGTGAGGTTAATTAAGCTTTTTTGTTTACTAAGCGCCATATTTTTTAGTCATCTTGCTACAGGAAATGATTTATATTTTGATGTAGGTAAAGCTACACCCTATCTTAGTGTTTGCTCACTTAAAAATGACTTGTCTGAAAGTAATACCATTGTTGATTTTACCAATGATTTACTAGGTAAAATCTACCATTCATCTGGAGAGACAGAGAAAGATGTTATTGCTTTAGGCACTAATGAATACTTTGATCAGTTGAGTTATCAATCTGCGCTTGGTGTTACTGAGGAATATGAGTTGTATACATTGTCAAGGTGCGAACGCTTTGCAGTCAACTTTTTTAAATAAGTTATGCTCAGACAAAGTGAGTAAACTTCCATTACCTAAGCTTACATGTACAAAGGCAAAACAGTATCTTTAAATAAAAACAAACTTAATAAAACTACATTACAAATTAATTTAGAATATTTTTTAAGGTTTTATTTTCGATTGGCTTTAAAAACCAAAGGGTCATACTTCTGGTTTTAGACATAAAAGGCCTAGATTTATATTTACCATTCTTGGTGAATTAATGTATCTAGGTATCTAGGTATCTGAGTATTGGGTCTGGGAATGCATTTTATTATTTAATGAATTGCGTATGAAAAACGAAAGAAACGAAAGGGGTCAAATCTTGACTTCAGACATCAAAGGTCTAGATTTATAGTTTACTACTCATTGAGTGAATTACTATGTCTAGGCCTCTGCGAATAGAGTATGAAAATGCGTTTTATCACGTAATGAATCGTGGAAGAGGGCGTGAAAATATCTTTTTGAGTGATGACGACTTTAAATATTTTTTATATTGCATTGAGCAAACAAGCCTTCGCTTTAATATTGAAGTGCATTCATATTGTTTAATGACCAATCATTACCACCTGCTAATCAAAACCCCTGATACAAATTTAGGCCGAGCCATGAAGCATATTAATGGCCTTTATACCCAATACTTTAATCGAACACATAATACGGATGGTGCGTTGTTTAGAGGGCGCTACAAAGCGGTGCTTGTGGATGCAGATAACTATTTATTGCATGTTAGTCGGTACATTCACCGTAACCCAATTGAAACGAGTAACCCCTTGGTAGAAGAGCTTGTTAAATATAAGTGGTCTAGCTATTCAGCTTTCATTCGAAGGGGAGTAACGCCTAAATGGCTCGTTCGAGACTTTATATTTTCGTTGCAAGGCAAAAAGCGTAAATATGCAGCTTATAAGCAGTTTGTGGAATATGAAAACAACAAAGAAATAAGCGCTTTTTATGGTGCTAAAAAGTTATTGTCGGTTTTGGGTTGTGAGGACTTTATTGAAAACATAAAAGACTATATTGCCAAGTCAGATAGTGAAAGTAAGTTTGTTAGTAAAAAGTACTCTGCAAATGATGTAATTGCTTATGTAGCTAAACATTTTAGTGTTGAAGTAGATGATATAGTAATGGTTAAAAAGGGGCGCAAAGAGAAAAACTTACCCCGTTGGTTTGCTATTAAATTGTGCCAAGATTTAACGGGATTAAATTTGCAGGCTCTAGCAGATGTTTTTAATATTGAGCATTATTCGGCGATATCGAAAACTGTCGGTAGGTTGAACACATTAATGGTTGAAGATAGAAAGGTTAAACTACAATTGTACAAGCTGCAAGATTGTTTGATGTCTGAAGTCAAGATTTGACCCCATTTGGTTTTTAAGTACAGGATATGTATAGCATGCTAAAAAATATTTTTTTAATACTTTTATGTGCCGCGTTGGTTGCGATCGTATTTGGAGCTTTCCAGTTTTTAGGTAGCTATGCTTTTGTGATAATGCTTATAATCGTTATAGCGTTATTTTTTACTAAAATTGGTAAGCCAAAGTTTAATAAGAAATAATATAAATAAAAAAGCTACAGGAATGCATTTTATTATTTAATGAATTGCGGAAGAGGGCATGAAAACAGCTTTTTGAATGGTGACGGCTTTAAGTCCTTTTTACATTATATTGAGCAAGCCTTCGTTTAATATTTATGTGTATTGTACTGTTTAATGACCAGTCACAACCACCTGCGAATCGAAATCACCGTTATTAATTTCAAGACTATAAAACTGCAGCTAACATGGCCAAAAACCTGAAAAGAGTTGGGTATGTTGAAATTGCGCTGATAGGGTTGAGGCAAGCAAAGCTGGAGGTTATGCTGGAGGGATTGCAGGCGAGTTAATATATGAGGTTGTTGAAAAGTAATGGAGCCTATTAAGTTGTGGTTTTTAACTCTGTTTCTTACATCTGCGGGTCTTTTCTTTTTTATAATATTACCAATGTTAATAGCTATAAAAGATAAAAAAACACGGTTGATAGAGGATACTTTAGATAATGGTAATCGGTTTTACTCATTAAATATCATAACTGCTGGTAGCGGAGCATTGCACTACGGTTCTATATTTCTATTCGATTGGTATGCTAGACGTTATAAGGTAATAGAGGAGAGAGAGAAAGTACCCAAAAATTTGCAGATGTGGTTTAAGCTTTATTATATTTTGTTTATAACATTTAGCCTTATGTTTTTATTAGCATGCCTGATGGCATATTTTTGTTTAGATTAACTGCTTTTCTTTTTTGTTGATTAAATAATGGATTTGATATTTTTTGGTGTTGGCTTAAGTGTTATTTTTATCATTCTTTTACCTTTAGCTTTTTATTTAAAAGCAAAAAAGCTTAGAACGGTTGAAGATATTTTAGAGCATG
>Ga0209603_1004972_pt1 | contig 10854 bp, 1 predicted proteins | sample COGITO_mtgs_1206_FD_184812 | JGI IMG/M metagenome (GOLD analysis project Ga0209603, IMG submission 184812) | Pelagic marine microbial communities from North Sea - COGITO_mtgs_120607 (SPAdes) (version 2) | ecosystem: Environmental > Aquatic > Marine > Epipelagic ... | reverse complement strand
GGTGGTGGCACTCACATTGCCGGCCACGTCTGTGGTGGTCACACTAACATCCCCAACCATGGGGATGTCTGCCGTGGCAATAACTAGGCTCCAGCTTGTGCCTGTTACGATAGCGGCACTATTTGAAATGGCGCCCCAACTTATACTAACACTAGACCCTTCTTCAGTAGTACCTTCTAATGTAACACCTGTGCCGAATTCAGTGATGTTGACAATATTGTCACCTGCAACAGTGCTGACACCTGGCGCATCTGGCTCAACCGTATCAATCACTAAATCGGTCATTATTAAAGTGCTTTCTGACACATTGCCTGCGACGTCTATTTGTCGAGCTTGGATAGACTCACTACTATAAACACCATCTGCTAGCTCAAACCCACTGCCACTGCCGGTGGCCCATGTGTTACCACCATCTGCGCTGTACTGCCATGAAGCACCTTTTTCTAGGTTACTGATGGTCATGTTAGGGTTGTTAGTTGAACCATCACTGGCGGAAGGCCCCGTGTCTGAAACGAGCCCTAGGGCAAGTTTATTCGGGTGTGTGGCATCAAAGTAATAGCTGTAAGTTGTGGTATTAGAAGCGTTACCTGCCGTGTCGACAAGGCGGGCGTGCACTGTGTTGTCACCAGCCGTTGCTGCGGGGGGATTAGCGCTCCACGTTTGGTTGTCGCTGCTGTATTCTACCCGGCCAGATTCTGCACCGGTTCGAACCTCTACATTCAGCACAGCGGCGTTGGAAATTCGGTCACCCACCACGGCGCTGTCTGTCTGTAATGACACCAATGGATTGGTTGGTGCCATGGTGTCTAGGGTAAAGCTTAGCTCACTGGTATCAGATTTGTTGCCTGCAACGTCAATTTGCCTTACTTGTATACTGTTAATTCCAGATTTAGCGGTGGGTGCTTGATCACTCCAAATTACACCATTATCAGTGCTGTAGTTAACGCTGGCTCCCTTTTCTTGACCTGTAATTTCGTAGGTGCCGGTATGGGTAATAGCATCGTCACTTACCCCTGAATCAGTGGTTAAGTTGATCGCTAATGCATTTGCAGTGGTGTCTAGCACAACGGTCTGTGATGCTACCTTTGTGGCATCAAATACATCTTCGGCAGTGTTTCGTACTCGAACTTGCATGGTCCAAGTGGCGTCATGTTGCTGAGGGTCAATAACAGACCAGCGGGTACCAGAGGTCGTGGCACTGGCCCAAGAGGAGCCGTTATCGAATGATATTTCTACCACTTCACTGGTATTAAGGCCTGCACTAATGGAACCTGAAATTAACCGATTCTCGTTTCCGTTTGCTGTAATCCAGTCATCATTTTGACCAGAGTCTTTAGACATACTTTCAATGACAACGGTTTGGTTAGGGACTTTAACGACCGTGTACTGGCCTGTAGCTAACTGCTTTAGGCTCCAACTAGAGTCCCAACCTGTTAAAGTGACTTGCTGGCTGCCACCATTAAAACTCAACACGCCATCAGTATTCGGCTGAGGTGCAACAGCGCTCTCACTTTCACTTTCACTTTCAACGATCAGCAAAGTATCGCCGAGGCCAATATCAGTGATCGTAATCGCACTAACTGCAGCAATGGTGCCGCTTTGGGTTACATCGAAGGTGTCGTTACCTTGGCCACCTGTAGCAATGTCACCCGCGCTCAACGTTAGGGTGTCTGCGTAGTCTCCTCCGATCAAAGTCTCTGCAGCAGCTGTCCCCAAAAGGCTAACGGCTGAAGTGGCATTTAGCGCACTGATCACTTCGACGTTGGTAATGTCTGCAACGTGCTCACTTAATTGAAAGTTGCTGGTGACTAGCAATGTGTCTATACCTTCCCCACCATCGATAGTGGTTGAGGCTTGGTACATGATGCTATCGTTGCCAGCACCAGCATTTATGGTATCTGCACCACCACCACCATAGATCACATCATCGCCCGCACCTGCTGTAATAATGTTGTCTTGGCTGGTGCCTATAATGGTCAAGTTCACATCTAATGGGTCAGCACCATCAGGGACAGAACCGTCAATATGCTTGGCTGTGAATATGGCATCACCTGCCACTGCTATTGCACTTGAGTTGGCTGTCACCGACATGGCGGGTAAGTCAATGCGCACATCGCCAGTGACATCCTCACCACTCAACTTTAGGATCTTTGTTCCAGCTGCGATGGCAGCAAATGGATTTTGCGCTTGAACTAGCGTGACAGTATCAGTGACGCTAACACTGCTGTCGCTGGCATCAACCACCCTAACGCTAACGCTTCGGTCACTGCCTTGTTCCGCTGTGGAAGTATACAACACCCCCTGTAACAGACTTTCATACACTGTGGCTGAAGCTGCACTACTAAAGTGTAATACCGTACCCGTATTGTCTAGGGTCATTGCATTGGCCTTTACCAAGGCTTGGGCACTGTCTGATAAAGTTAAGGTATCTGTAGACTCACCCGTTAGGGTTACCGTAACACTACCTATGGTGGCGCTATCTATGTCACTAAGTTTAGCTTTGGCCGCAATGGCCACTCCATCTGGGTAAAGCGAATTAACAAAAACCACACGATGACTTGCGCCACTCTCCATACCATTGAGGCTCATTTCTGGTGCGTCGGCTACGCCATTGACACTTAGCGCAAGGTTTATGCTGTTAGAGTTTTGACCATGAGGATCAGTCACCACGAGGGATATTGTGCGCCCGATAGTTGAAGGTGCATCACTTAAGTCTGTAAACGTGATTGCAGACAGTGCGGTAATGTAATTGGCTAATGTGGCCTCACCCGCAAGAATTAAGGCCCCACTGATGTTGCTAAACACTGCAGTAATGCCGGCAGGTAACCCTGTCACGGTTAGGATGTCTTCGCCTGGTCGATAACCACTGGTCATAGATACCGTTGCTCCAGATAACAAAGTGTCATCTGCATCGCTGACTTCTACTCCGCTGGCCTCAAATAAATGCAACGCTGCATCGCCTTCGGTGAAGCTGGCTGATAATTGGCTTACATTAAGAATAGGCGCGTCATTCACATTCTGCACACTGACGGTGCGGGTCACAGAAGTTGACTCACCCACAGCCCCAAACTGATCAACGTCAGTTACTTCAATGGTCACTGACCGGTCGACTGTGCTGGGGTTGTCAGAAGTGTTGCTCAACATCACTTTAGCCAGCATTTCTTGATATGTTATTAGATCTGATACACCACTGAGCGTTAACACACCATTGGCATATGTTGGGGTAATTATAGGGTCTGTGGCAGTGACCTTAAGCAGGTCTCCAGTTTGTACATTATCTATGGTGACCGAGGCACTATGCACGCTGTTGCCATCGATGTCGCTGATAGTAAATCGGCTTGCCACACCAACATCGGCTCCACCTTCTGTGTAGGTTAAGCTTTCTGCCACTGAGCTGATGACTAAGGCGTCGTTAATGGCCGTAATAGGAATGCCGATAGTTGCTGGTGGCGAGTTGAGGGTATTAATTAAAGGGTCTACTACGGCATAGGTTAAAGTTATGCCGTCTGTGCGGTTGGTGTCTGGGGTCATGGAAATTGACACACTTCCCCCTGTGACTTCGATGAGGCTTCCACTATTGCCTACTAAAATGCCGTTGTTTATTGTGGCGCCGTCTGCTGCCAAAATTCTAATGTGCGAAGGCTCAGTGCCGTCTTCGTCTGAAAGCTCAATACCCGTCACTGTTATAGTGGTGGCACCGGAATCTTCGTTTATGGCCGTGGTTGTTTGATCTCCACCGCTTACTGGCGGCGTATTTGAAACCACTGCCAGTGGAATCGCCACGCTCACTGGGTCTGCAGTACTAAGCTCATCATGGTCACTTAAACTTGCACTTAACGTTGGTAATGACGCGTCTTGGGTAGTGGTAAAGCGTAAACTGTCTAGGGTGGTGTTAATTCCAGCTGGCGAGCCCGTAAGTGTGAGCGTGTCGCCACCTGAACCTATAACTTCGGTAAGGCCACTGTTCACCACAGACAAGGTGCCCTCTGTCGCCACCAAGGTGAGTGATAATAACTCTGAATCTGAGTCAGCAATGCTGATACCGGCCAATGCAGATGCCTTACCTTTAGTTAAGGTGGATGCGCCGTCTGCCAAGATCATAATGGGATCGGCTGCCTGAACAGATAAGCTCACCGTGGCATTTGAAGAATCAGTGAGCAGGTCACCATCATCTACAGTTAACTGAATGGACGCACTCATTGCCTTTGCATCGGCGGTAAAATATAAGCCTGTTAGGGCGCTATTAATATCCATTGCACTGCCATATAACTCTATGCCGTTACCCACGGTCTTTACGGATATGTCACTGGCATCTACCAGTTCTAGGCTGCCAGAAGCAGAGATCAGGCTCACAGAAAGATTACTACTATCAACATCTTGCACGGAAAGGTCACTGACTAAGGTGGCCTTGCCTGCTATGACTTGAATATGAGTTTCGTTAGTGTCAGGCACGAGAGCATGAGGGGCATTATGGATAGACAATTCAGACTGCCCGCTACCTTGGCGACCATCAACCGTCACATCAATGGTTACGCTACCTTCTTTACTGCCGCTGGTGCCCGCTATTGTTAGGCTTTTTAATTGGCTATTAATGGTTGCTAAATTACCACTAAAGGCGGCACTAGAGACAATGGCATTTTCTACACTAACCGCTACAGCCAATATGGCGTCGGCATCATAATAGTCAACTGAGGCGTTAATTAAGCTACTTTTGTTTGCAGTAATTTGACTGCTAGCATCCAGTGTAATAACGGGGGTGAAGGGGTCGTCATCTTGAATAACAGCAAAGGCGTGCTCATTGATCATAGACGCGGTACCAAATGGGTCTATTAAAGAGACCTTAAATGGTCGGTTACCGTCTTCAATATCGTTACCAGCTATGGCAATGGTAATGGTCTTTTCTGATTCACCAGCCTGAAAGGTTAACACCCCTGAAGGTATTGCATTAAAGGCAAAATGACTTGCATCAAGCATTGCTCCTCCAGACACCACCCATTCAATGGTGGAGGTCACGGAGGTGTTGCCTTGTCGTGTGACCACAAAGTCTAAGGATGGGGCTTCACCGTTTTGGCCTTCTAGTACGGCATCGTTAGTGTCTGCCTTGTTAATGCTATAGGTCACAGGGACCACCACACCCACAGACGCATCAGCGACTGCAGTGCTGAAGGATGCTGATGAAAATTCAGGCGCTAAGATGTCTCCTTTCAAGTAACTAGCTAAGTCGGCACCCGCCTCCCCTTGAGCCACTAGTTGCACCTTAGTTATTTCTGTAAGGCTACTAATGGCATCAGCACCACCAGCATTTGTTATACTAGATACTGCTGTAGCAATAATATCAACAGCCGCCAATTTCTGATCTTCAGTTAAGGGCAAGAAGGCGTTTGTTGATACACTGGCCAGAAGCGTGGCCAAAAAACCGTTACTGCTGGCGTCAGCGAGGTCATTCAATAGCGTACCGTTATTGATAGGAGTGGTGTTGATGGCATCAATCATCGCATCAACAACGACTACACTGGCCTGTTTTTGGGTGAGGGCAACAGGCGAGTCTGCGCCGTCGCTTACACCAATCGCCACCATCGCTTCACTCACCACTTCTACCACGGTAGCCACAGCTGCGGCAGCGCGCTGGTAGTTTACAGCTGCGCTTGAAGCTGCATCGGTGTCTGCATTGACAGCAATTCTAAAAGGATCATAGGTCGGTGCTTGGCTAGCCGTTACACCTGTATTAGTGCCATAAATGGCACCTCTAATAACTTCGTAGGCTTGATCACTAGTCAGGCTATTATCACCTGCTTCGGCATCTCTTTGAACTGCACGAACTAAAGTAGAAATAGGGTTTATGATGGTGTAACCCATAGGCGCTTCGTACTGTACCCCAAACTCTAAACCTGTGGATATGTCCGTACCACCATACATAATGATCGGGCCATCACCACCGTACATCTTAAAACCACCCGTAGCATTAGCTACAGCAACCCCATCTCCTGAGCTTAACTCTCCATCACCATCATTGTCTGAATAAATTGTTACCCCAGATAAATAGCCATCTACACCGGAACCTGCTGTAGAGCCATCTACTATAACGGCTGCTGAGCTGCTGACCCCATTTAGCGTAGGGTTTGTGGTTACGTTTCCTAGGGCATCCGTAGCGCTATTGGATAAACTAACCAATGCCAAACTTGTGCCGTTAGCTCCGTCTATATTGAGCACCGTGTGGGTGTAAGTAATTTGTGTACCCGACACAGTGCCACCAGTAATTGTATGGCTATCAGTTCCCACGGTAATATTTAAAAGGGGCGCCGCTGCATTCGTATCCAACGTCTCGTCGAATGTCACTACAAATATTAAATTGTCACCCTCACCATATGTTTTGCCTGGCGGCACCTCTACGGAACTCACTACCGGGCCCAGAGTATCGTAAGCTTGGCTGTGGGTGTAAATGGTCGCCGCCATATTAATTCCAGCAAGGTTAGTAACACTCGTGGCGCTGCTCCCGTTGACTGAAACATCAATTGAACCACTTGACTGCCCATCGTCTGGGGTGACTACCAAGGTGTATACTGCGCCACTGCCCGCAAAGGCTCCTTTAACCCCGCCACTTATAGTTATTTCGCTTGCTGTAAACCCTTCAACCACTTCATCAAAGGTGAAGGTAAAGGTCACATCTGAACCATCTGTAATTGCATCAGATGTTGTATCGGTAATAGTAAGCGAAGGCGCAGTGCTGTCTAGGGTCATAGTGAGAGTGGTAGCTGAAGCCACTGAGGTGTTGCCAATAGCATCTACCAATTGTGCAGTAATTGCCAAAGTACCATCAGCTTGAGAAGGCAGGGTTACATTAACATAACCTGCAGTTATGTCTGAGCTGGTCACAACCTGAGTCTGGTTAACTATGCCACCAACCAACACCTTAACTGTGTCTCCTGCTACATGACCTGCACCGGCACCTGCGGCAGCGTTAAGGGTAACCTGCACCGTAGGTGTAGTGTCGTAAGTTATAAGATCAGCAGTGGAACCTGTATTGGAACTAGCCAACAATGCAGGGGCAACAGGCGCAATTGGCGCAATCGCATCTATAACAAGATTTGATGAGATCGGACTGCTGGTGTTACCTGCGATATCGCTAGCGGTAACAGCAATCACATTAGTGCCATTTAGATCTAGGTTTAATACCCCAGAGTCAGCTATAGCTGAAGCAAGATCAATGCTCCACACACCTGATTGGGCGATCACTGCATAGGTTGCGCCTCCTACGACAGCAGTCACAGTGGCATCTGTTTCTGCAGTACCGCTAATAGTTGGTGCACTGTTATTGGTTAACAAACTGGACGTTAGGGCAACAGCGGGCGCAAGGGAGTCGAGTGTAACTAGACTGGTTAGGGCGGCTGAGTTATTACCTGCAGCATCAGTGACCAGGGCATTAAACGTATGATTAGCCGAGGCTAGTGTTACGTTTATATCAACATAGCCGGCTATAATATCACCTGCCACAATGACATGATTAGCAAGACTGACGCCGTCTTGGGTCGTTTTTATTGTGTCACCAATAACCGTGGCTGAACCATCAGTGGCGGTGACCTCTAAGCTAACTCGCAACGCAGCCCCACTAACGTTGGTAATGCTATCGGTTGCGCTAGTACCACTATCGGTCGCTGCAGTTAACCCTAGTCCATTGAGAGTGGGGCTAATACTATCTATAACAAGGTTTGATGAGATCGGACTGCTGGTGTTACCTGCGATATCGCTAGCGGTAACAGCAATCACATTAGTGCCATTTAGATCTAGGCTTAATACCCCAGAGTCGGCTATGGCTGAAGCAAGATTAATGCTCCACACACCTGATTGCGCGATCACTGTATAGGTTGCGCCACCTACAACAACGGAAACTGTGGCATCTGCTTCTGCAGTGCCACTAATAGTTGGTGCACTGTTATTGGTTAACAAACTGGAGGTTAGGGCCACAGGGGGCGCAAGGGAGTCGTATGTTAGTGTACTGGTTTGGGCGGCTGAGTTATTACCTGCAGCATCAGTAATAAAGGCGTTAAATGTATGACTCGCGGAGGCTAGTGTTACTTTAATGTCAACATAGCCGGCTATGATATCGCCTGCCACAATAACATGATTGGCAAGACTGACACCGTCTTGGGTCGTTTTTATTGTGTCACCAATAACCGTGGCTGAACCATCAGTGGCGGTGACCTCTAAACTAACTCGCAAAGTAGCCCCACTAACGTTGGTCATGCTATCGGTTGCGCTAGTACCACTATCAGTCGCTGCAGTTAACCCGAGTCCTTTTAGGATGGGGCTAATATCATCTAGTGCACTTGATTGAGCTTGGGATATGTTGCTGATGTTCGAAGCTGTGCTAATACTGCTGTTGGCGGTATTAGCATCTGACACCAAGCTTGCTATATTGCCAGACGTAACACCAGCAACCAATGCCGTAATTTGCGAAGCATCAGCTAGATCTACTGCTATGGTGGTGCCATCAGCTACGCTTTTGATGGACGCAATGAGTTTTTGCGTCACATTAGCCACTGCAGTTTGTGCGTTAAGCGTAGTCGCCTGAGTATCGGCAACCAAGGTTAACATTGTGGCCACTTGGGCGGCGGCTTTTTGAACGTCAATACCATCAGTGGTTATTGAGTTGGTGGTATTTAATGGATCAAAAAATAGCAGGTCTACACCAGTAGGTAGACCTAAAGCAGTAGACACGGCCGCCGAGGCCTCGCTAGCGGTCACTGCGCCTGCATTAGCAACCAAATATTCTTCCACTAAAGTGGTCAGTGGGTTAATAACACTAGAGCCTTCGGGGGCCATTAATGTCAAAGTATTAGGCAGGCCCGTGTCTATATTAACTCCCCCAGAAGCAATGACCGTGCCTGTGACTCCATCCGGAATCATAAAAGCGCCATTGGCGTCAGTTGTCCCTAAAACAACGTCTACCCCTGCAGTGTAATAACCGTCTCCATCAGTATCTATGAACACTGTTGCACCACGAATATAACCGTCTGCAACCATGCCAGCTGCTAATGTTTTACTTATACTAGCAGCATCGTCTCCAGCAATACCTTGTATTGCTGCAGCATCATTTCCACTAGTGGGGTCTGTGTATGCGACGGTTAAACTCTCACCGCTGTTGATCACTGAGGCTAAGGTCAAGATTACCGTGGAGCCACTAACAGCAACACTCGCCACGCTAACTGGCCCAGAGTTCTGTGAGATAGTAAAGTCTGTCGCATCGGGCAGATTGGTACCGTCTAGGGTCGAATCATAGGTGATGACGATCACATTAGAACTAGTGTCTACTGATAGTGATGTGTAAACTGGAGGGGTCGTTGCAGCCGATGATGCACCTGATGATTCACCTGATGATTCACCCGATGATGGACTTACAGCGGCTAGTGCAGCAATTAAAGCGACGGAGGAACTATCGACCTGAAAACTAGCCACTTTAAGCTCTGGTGCTTCATAACTTTGAGCTTGCCAGATAAGCTCTGATTCAGCGCTATTTAGGCTTGATCTAATTTCTAAACTTGCTTGGGCTTCTCCTTGAGATGGTGTTAAGAACGTGGCATTGGCACCATTTGAAAAAAAGCCGTCAAGAGTCAGTGTTACCTCTCCATCCACCATCACTAGCAAGTCAATACCAGACCTATAAACACTCATATGTTCTGGCTGAGTTCCTTCATCCATGTTAATTACTGAATAAAGTGCACCAGATTGGCTCGGCAAATGTGACCCATCTGATAGATCAAACTCATTTACTGACCCATCATTGAGTGTTTCATTTAACTGCAAATTTATCATGGGGGGTAACACTCCCCACGCGCAACATCTGTAAGCTCATCAGGTGCACTTTTTAGCCTAAACCCAGGCATAACAGTCACGATCAAGTTCGTAAAATGTTTATCTTTGCGGGCGTTCGACACCTTTATCTTGCTAATACGGCTGATGAATAGCTGAGCACTCTGAGGTGTCAGAGATTTAATTGCTATTGAAATGGATAGTTTTTTTGATCTTGAGTTTGAAGATAAAGACATCATAATCACCAATATTTAATAAGAGAAATCTTAATAAAATAAAGAGGTGATTAAGTAAGTCACCTCACGTTAGTGAGGTGACTATTGGGGCCATTCGGCTCATCATTTGAACCGGTCAGTGTTTTAATAATATTTCTAATTTCTAAAAATGTATAGCCAAAAACGTCAACTCGTGCCCACTTTGCGAAAAGTGTAGAGTTGGCATCTGTAAACACTATGTGCCAAAGCCAGTTGGCTTCCCTGTGCCAGGCCATCGAGCGGCAGCGGAGGTTAGAAACAGCCGCGCGTATTGTATTATCAGTACATCCGAACACATCGATGCGTGAAAAAATAGGCATAAGCACATGATTACCATCGATTGGGTGCTTGTAAATTGGCCAACTAATCTCACGCAACCGCGCTTTCAGCTTCACTTTAACGTGTCTTGTGTTGTCGTAGATCGTGCAAATCTTCTTCAGTTTTGACATATAGCAGACATTACTCAACCCAAGCCACCTCTGCTTTATCGCAGGGTGATCATGCTTCGTGTAACTTGTGGCGAATCCGTTTGACTTCATAATAAATGTTGATCTGGTTTATTATATTAACAATAGGAACTATTACTCTCTTTAAAATACCAACCTGTAGCTAGGAATTTTTCCTATTTTTGATCATACAAGGTACATTTTTAGTTAAAATAGGTGACTTTATGTAAAAAAAATACATTAATGTTATCTTATGTCATTTTTTGCACGTTAGACGTTACCCTTTGTATTAAGATTGGGCCTAGTTCAACCATGTGCTTTGAAAATTAAGTATTATTACCCACTGA
>Ga0209603_1004969_pt1 | contig 10860 bp, 12 predicted proteins | sample COGITO_mtgs_1206_FD_184812 | JGI IMG/M metagenome (GOLD analysis project Ga0209603, IMG submission 184812) | Pelagic marine microbial communities from North Sea - COGITO_mtgs_120607 (SPAdes) (version 2) | ecosystem: Environmental > Aquatic > Marine > Epipelagic ... | reverse complement strand
GTGTCCGGATTCGCGAGGGCCGTGAAGTAGAGCGTGTTCGTGCTCGGCATGAAGAAGCAGATGCCGCGCGCGTCGGCCAGGTCGTCGTGCGCGTGCCCGGACATGTGCTGCACGACCATCGGCATGGCGGGCAGCTGCGTGTGGAGGCTGTGGCAGAAGGAGTGCGAGACCAGCGCGTCCGGGTCCATGTCCGCAAAGGCGTACTGCGACGGCTCGCAGAGTCGCGAGGCCAGCGGCGCCAGCGGTGGCGGGACGCTCGGCGGCGAGGGCGGAGGTGGCGGAGGTGGCGCGCTGGGGGTGGGCGGCGCGCTGGGCGGAGGCGGCGAGACCGGCGGCGATGGCGGAGCCATTGGCGGCTGGATCAGGTCGACGCGGTTGTGGTTGGCAAACCAGAGGCCGGCCAGGACGAACAGGGCAATGAACGCACCAAAAAACAGCAGGCCGCAGCAGGCCTTCCAATGAAAGTAGGCGGGGGGCGGCGGCGGGCAGCAGCCCTCGCGCCAGCGGTTCCACGCTGCGCTGTTCTGGGGAAAGGGGTTGGTCTCTACGCGCATCTTCCACCTGTTCCAGTTGATCGTGTTGGGCTGGTACGGATTGCGCTTGCGGCAGGCAACGTGCCACCAGTTCCACCACTCCTCGGTGCCCACAAACGTGGGCTCGCGCTCCAGCAGCCCGTCGGCGTCCGAGTTCTCGAGCGCGCAGCAGCCGCGACGCCACCGCTTCCATTCGGGCGTTCCGCTCCGAAACGGGTTGGTCTGCACGCGCCGATTCCAGAGCGTCCACTCGCGCGTGCCAAACGCGTACGGGTTCTTCTTGTCGCAGGCCTCTCTCCACCACAGCCACCACTCAGCCGACCCGACGTTGTTGGGCTCCCGCTGAAGGAGCCCGTTGCTGACCAAGTCGTAGTTGCCGCGCATGGCCAAAGAGTCACCAACACGTGCACGCACACGCACGTGCACGCACGCACGCACGCAGACAGACACACACACACACGCGCGCGCGCACACTCTCCGGTGCCTCTTTATAGTCAGTTTGGCATGCTGGCATATTATTATGTCAGAGCATGCCCATGCGCTATCCTGCTCCAAACACCCTTGCCCAACGAGTGGGATTGCAAACGCACCAAGCCGCACCGAAATGGCCCTGGCGTGCGACTGCAGCTACCCGCGCGTGCCCGTGTGGAAGTGGGAGGACGGATCCGCGCTGGACGTGCGCAACGCGATCAACCAGAGCACGCAGACGCTCGAGTTCGTGTCCACGCTGCACTCGACCGAGGGCACGAACACCGACGGAGGCGTCAAGGACCGGCCCATGTGGGTGCCCGTGCTCCGTACGCAGGCGAGCTACGCGTACGCGGCCACGCCGATCGCGCCGCTGCCGTGCAATCCGCTGTCGCGCGGCGAGGACAGCGTGCTCTTTCGCACCTTCTTCTTCACGCTGGAGGGCATGCCGCTGCTGGGCCCGGGCGTGTTCGTGGAGACGGGGGCGCACGACGGGGTCGTCGACTCGACGACGTTCTTCTTCGAAAAGTGCCTCGGGTGGGTGGGCGTGCTGATCGAGCCGCACCCCGTGGTCTGGCCGAAGCTGCTGCGCGCGCCGCGCGCGCGCTCCATCAAGCGGCAAGCGGCCATCTGCGAGCGCAATGGCACGACGACGATCGAGGCGCGCCCGTGGACCGGCGCCAAGACGCGCCTCGCAAACGGCGCGCCAGAGCTGCGCGTGCCATGCGCGCCGCTCTGGCAGCTGCTCCAGCACGTGGGCGCGGTGCGTCGCTCCGCGCGCGTGGACCTGCTCTCGCTCGACGTGGAGGGCGCCGAGCCGATCGCGGCGGCCTCGCTCGGCGACGCGATCAGCTACGGCGTCGTGATGGCCGAGGTGACCGCCGGCGCGCGGCGCGTGGACACGATGCAAACGCTGCTCGAGCGCGGCTTTGGCTACGTGGGCCAGATCTCGGCGCGGCCCTCGCCGGCCAACTACGTGATTTCCGACGTGTGGTACAACCGGTCGCACTTCCAGCGGTTCTGGCCGCAATCGCGCGTGCTGTTTGTTTAGTGAGACTGCTCTACTCCTCAACATTTCCAATACTGCTAGCTGGGAACGTGCGCCACAAATGCGCACGCGCGTGCGCGCTAAGCGGCACGGCGTGGCAATGGTGGGCAATTCGTAACCCCACCCAATGTCAATCGTCGAGCACGTCAAGCGCTGCGTCATTGGCAATGGGCCAATGTTCCCAACCAACAACTACGTTGGAGACATGAACGCCGCGTGCCGGTGGGACTGCTACCGCCGCGCCACGATGCTCGAGCCGATGGCCGAGGCCATCTTCCGCGACGGCGTCGCGGGCGACTTCTTGGAAGCGGGCGTGTTCAAGGGCGGCATCGCCATCGCCATGGCCGCAATGCTGCTCGCAAGCGATGCGGGTGGGTCGCGCACCATGTGGATTGCTGACTCGTTTGACGGGCTTCCCAATGTGAGCGCACCCGTGAGCCCCGAGCTCGATCCAATCGTGCGTGCCGAGAATCGGCGAGCGCACTGGGTGCGGGGCCTCTTCAATGGCTCGCAAACCAAAGTCACGTCTTACCTCCACAAGTGCCTGCGCAACCAGGACGGCACGCTGATGCGCGGACGGCGGCGCGTGCGGCTGCTGCCGGGCTTTTTCGAGGACAGCCTGCCGGGCCCCGTGCGTGCCCTTGCGCTGCTGCGCGTAGACGGCGACCTGTACACGTCGATCACCACCACGCTGGAGCGGCTGTGGCCGCTGCTGAGCGACGGCGGGTTTGTCGTCTTCGACGACTGGAAATTCGAGCAGTCGAAGCGCGCCATCCTCGACTTTCGAGAGCGGTGGGACATTGGCGCGCCCATTCTGTTTGCCAATGGCACACTCGACCCGATGGCGTACTGGCGCAAAGGCCACGTGTTTGTCTAGTGGGACGTTACAATGCACACAACGTGTCCCCCCCTCGGGTGCGGCTTGGCTACAATCCGGTACGGGCGCTTCGCTGTCACCTGGGCCTTGTGCGCGGCGTGCGCCGCACGCGCCTCGTGCGCCACCTTTGCCTGGGCAGCACGCGCCCGGTGGATCATGCTGGCCACGCGGCGCACGATGATCGCGTGGGAATTGTCAACGTGCTCGAGCCCCTTGGCCTCGTCGGCCTCCTCGTTGGGGTCAAAGATGCGCAGCTTCCTCGCCACCGTGTCGACGATGCGAGCCGTGTCGCCCTCGATCTGCACCTGGTACCCCTCGGGCAGCCCTGCGCTCTCCGGGCTCAGGTCCAGCACGCGCACGACCTGGGCCCTGTGCGCGTTGCCGCGCATGTCGTACCACCAGACCTCGTCGCCCTGCTCAAACAGGTTGTACTTGGCGCCGTCCGAGCCGGGCACAACCTTGAATGCCGTGGAAACAATGCGGTGCGAGTGGTCCGCGTGGACGATTGCGCCCCCATGCGCCAGCAGCGCGCTCATGCGGTTGCCTGCGCCCATGGCAACATGGCGCGCCGCCACGGGCGACGCGTTCCGCACGCTCATCCGCGCTCGGCTACCTGCCGCACGCCTTGATCGGGGCCAGGTGTGGCTTATCTGACCAGAAAGCGCTTGGGCTGAGCGTATCCGGGCCAAAACAAATTTGCAGCTTGTGGCGCACTCGTTTCCGTCCACGCCTACGCGCCTTACGTGTATATATATACACCCACAACACTCACACACCACGCATGGGTTCATTGGCGCGGCTCGAAGTCAACCCCGCGCACGCGGGCGCCTGGGTCACGGGGCTTGCCGCCTCGGATGCGATGGCCAATGCGCGGCTCAGGGACCAGCGGGCGCCGTTTCTGTTTCCGCTTGCATCCGCGCCCGCTCGAGCGCGGGCGTCCATCAATTTGGACCCTAGCCAGGGGCGCGCCAATATTGCTGAGCAATGGCGCACATACTGCGTGGAAACGTACGGCGCGAGCGCCGTGGACGCATCCATGCGCTACGAGCTACACGGCGGCGCCGGCAGCCTCGAGGATCAGCGACGGCGGCTCAGAAAGAAGATGTCCGAGGCCGGCCTGCTGCTGTTCTTTGCTCGGCAAAAGACGGGCCAGTTTGGCTCACGCGGCAGAAGCGACCCGGCGTTTGCGCAAAAGCACCGGTGCGGCAAGTGCAAGGACTGCCTGGTGGGCGACTGCGGCACCTGCGTGAGCTGCCTCGACAAGAGGAAGTTTGGCGGCCGAGGCTTGAGGAAGCAGGGCTGCAAGATGCGTCGGTGTGCGTACGCAAGAGAATAAAGAAGCGGGGGAAGGAGGGGTGGCGAGGGGGCGGTGCGCGCACGCGCGTGTGTGTGTATTTGTGTGTGTGTGTGTGTGTGTGTTTTCCTTTGGAAGCTGCACGCGAGCGCCAGCAATCGGGCTGAGGCGATAACACCGACCGTTTGCGCTCAATAGTGTGCGGACTGGGTGCACGTGCGCGGATCCAACCGATGCTCCCGCACCTCTCGGGACTGAGGCTCGGCGACTCGGCGGTCCCAACCGGCGCCGATGGGGAGGGGGGGCTTACCGTGGGGCAGCGCGAGGTGGAGCCCACGGGTGCCCTCTTTCGCAAGTCCGACCCCTTGGCGAAATTCCGCAAAGCCGTGGTCGAGCGGGACGACAAGAAGGTCGAGAAAAGGGTCTACGCCGCCGTCGCCAACCTCAGTCCCAACGAGGCCAGGCAGCTTGCGGCCGAGTTTGAGCAGTCTGCGGCCAAGGCGTGGCTGGGCTTGAGATTGGTCTCGGCGCAGGAAGACTACCACAAGCAGCGGCTCGACAATGTCAAGGCACTGAAGGCCCTGCTTGAGGCGCACCTGGGGCTCGGCACGCTGTACAAGTACGACCCCAACAGGTCCGTCGCCGTGCTGCCCACCCACGCGCCCCGACCTGCCCGCAATCTACAAGTACCACCTCTGGCCGAGCTACGAGGTCAAGATGGGCACCGACGCGTGGCGCGACTACCGCACAATTCGTGACTTTTGGAAGAAGGCGGACGATCTTGTGGTCGACTTGTGGCACCGGAGGTGATGGCGGCGGCGCCGTGCAAGTGAGCACGCAAGCACGCGAGCATGCGCGCGCACGTGTGTGTGTGTGTGTCTGTCTGTATGTGTGCAAGTGTTGCGTGCAAACACGATTGGTCACACAAACGCACACAAACGCACACGCACACACACACGCGATTGGTCACGCGGACCGCGTCAGATTGCGCAGCACGTGCTCCTCCCAAGCGTGCTCGGCCAGCGGCGCACGGCGCGGAAGCAGCGGCGCGCTTCTCTGGGGCCTGGACGGCGGGTGGGACGAGATCGGCTGCGCACGCCAGTGGTCGAGCGGCAGGCTGAATCCGAGCGCAAAGAGCGCCAGCATTCCGCTAGACCACGTGACCGCGTGCGGCGCTCGGTTGCAGCCAGTCGACCCTCCTTCCTCCTCCACCGCGTTAGGGATAGAAATGCTAGGAATGGCTGCTTGCGACTCACCCGCAACCCCTACCCCCCGCGTGCGCGCATCCGTCCCGGGCAGTCGTTGAAAGGTGTCAGCGGCGACGTGATCATCCTGGAGGTCAGCGGTAGTCCTCCTCGTCCGACGTAGCCATCCTGCAGTCACCGTCCTCATCCTTGCCCTCTGACGTGGCAGGAGGCGGCGTATTGCGACCCGGGATTGGTGAGCGAGGTCGTGTGCGCTTGAGCATTGTCAAACCCTCCCCAACTGCCAATACTTCTGACGTTGCAACTTCCTGTGCAAAGCGTGCCACTCTTGTCGATGCAACAGTCGGTGTTGCTCTGCATCAGGCAAGCAACAGGCCCATAGCTGCCCACGCCCCCACACACACACAATGCCGACGCGTGCTTGTTCATTGCGCAGCACCATTTTGGACAGCGGTAACCACTATTCAAAAATGATGGAGGTGTGCACGCACCACACTCAGAGCGTGGAGACCTAGAGCTCAACCTTGACCGTGCACCGTTCAGATGGTGGACGACTACGGCAACGCAATTTTCGAGAGCATCAAGATCACGCTGGTACGCACACGCCCCTTGGCCCGTGGCCCCGCGCTCCCCTGCTCACGCTGCCCCTGCTCCTGGTTGCAGGTCTGCGACGAGTGCCTCAAGACCGGTGTGCAAGCCCCCCCCACAAGCACCCCTGCCAGTTTCACTCACTCGCAATCACTTGCCCGTGTTGTTGTTGTTGTTGCCGTGTTTGCACAGATCACCCCGAGAAGTGCGCTCCAGTTTTGAACCTCGTAGACCACCTGCTGCCGGTTTCCACTTGCCGCGTTCCGTTGGCAGGTGCCGACACAAACTTGCGTCTATGCCTCGTTGGCTGAGTTCCAAAAAAGTTGAGACCGTGCGCGCTTTGCTTGCCGGTGTGCACGCAGCGTTTCCCGTTCCCAGCAACGCAATGCTGAGTGCGTGCGTGCGTGTGCCCCGTGCGCAGAGGATCCGGCTATGCTGTGCGCGCCACCCCCTCCCACGCCTTGTGCCATAGCTCCTGTGGAACCTTGGCCACCTCTTCCGGCAGTTTGCGCGAGTCGCTCGGCATCTCCGCCGACGGCAGCGAGAAGGCGTTCGGCACCGAGGCAATCGAGGCCATGATCAAGCGCGTGCCCAAGCGGCTGCAGTACAACATGCGCGAGCCCGAGACGAACGTCAACCACGTCTTCGTCGCGTGCGACCCGTCGGGCGGCGGCGCCTCGGCCTTCTCGATCGCCTCGCTCGTGCAGGAGGCCAACGGGTTTTTGCAGGCACGCGTGCACGCGTGTGCACGCCACTAGGGTGACCCGTTTCCCATGTCCTCTATCCACATGCTCGAGAGCGTACTGCACAGCACCACGAGGCCCTCGGGCCGCTGCGCCATGCCGCTCAGGAAGGACGGGATGGTGGTTGGCAGCACGCGCTTCTGCAGGTCGTGCACGAGCTCTGGCTCCTTGCGCGCAAAGTAGTTGCGCACTGGCTCCATGGAGTGCAGCGCAAAGAGCAGCGCAGCGCGGCGCGCCGCAATGCCCGCGTAGTCGTAGTCGGACGCGAGCACGAGCTCCCACTCCCGCCTGGCCTGCCGGTAGGCCTCCGTGTCGCCCGTGTCGTGCTGCAGCAGGTTGAGCACGCCCCTCAGCACGCGGTCGAGCGACCAGCCCAGATGCGTGATCGCCTGCTCGTCCTTGCGCTGGGTCAGCGGCTGGCCAAAGAGCAGCGTGCTGAGCGGCAGCATCCCCCGCGTGCGCGTGCGTGCGTGCGCAGATTCTGGGCGTGGACGCGATGCACACTAAGGATGTTCGGCAAACCCACAGCCTGCTCGTGAACCACTTAGCGACGATCCGCAAAATGCCCATATTCTCGCACTGCAAATTTGTGCTAATCTTCGAGTGCGCTGACGATTCGAACCTTTGGCGCTGCGTGCAAGCTGCAAGTGCGCATCTGGTGCGCGCAGGTCCAATCTGGCGTTCGAGAGCCAGCACCTGCTGCACGCCGTCGAGAACGCGGGCATCAAAAACTGGGTGAGCCTCTCCGAGGGCCAGCAGGGCACGCTCGGATGGTTGACGGTGCGCGTTGAGACTCTAACACCTTGCGCCCGTGGTGCACGCTCACTCACACGACTGTATTTTCTTTTGTGTGCGCAGACGAACGAGCGAAAGGTGAGCAGCCCTTTCAACCCCACTGCACACACACACACACACACGTGCGTGCGTGTACTGACGCCGCCCGTGCTTGCGTTCGCAGCAAGCGATGTGCCTGCTGCTGCGCGAGGCGCTCACCGTGGGCAAGATTGCGATGGCGTACGAGTTCTTCTCCAACGAGCTCAAGCACGTCGAGGCCAAGCTGCGGATCAAGGACGAGCTGTCGAGCTACTGCGTGGTCACCGAGGCGCCCAAGACGACGTTCGGCAAGGCACTCACTTGCGCGCCAGTAGTGCTTCGGTTTACAACCCTTTACTCTGCTCCTCACCCTAACCAGGTGCGCCAGACGTACACGGGCAAGCTCTACGGTGTGCCAAGCTTTGTTGAACAACTCCCAGCCCACTCCCCTGTCTGCTTAAAACTCGTTTGACGCAACTCAGGCAAGCAGGACGACCTGTGCATCGCCATCCAGCTGAGCCTCATCGGCTGCCAGAAGGTTTGCGCTTTCCAAAAAAAAACACCCAACACCTAACACCTAACACTGCACTGACGCCACTCCGTACAATGCGCAGTTCTTCCAGGAGAGCAAGTACCGCAACTTCCGCTCGTCCGACTACCTCACGCCGCAGGGGCTCAACCCCAAGTAGGCGACACGCAAGCTCTCAAGCGCCTTCAAGCGCCTTCATGCGCGCTTGTCGAACTCGCTTGTCGAACTCGCTGTCGAGAAGATCGCGGTATTCAATGGACACGCCAAAATGATTGCAGTAGCGCTGCCCCGTCCTTTCGGGGTAGCCAGCCACGGTGACGTGGCTGTCGATGTCCTTAAAATCGTCCATGTTGACGAGCACCGCGTTCACTTCCCATGTAGTTGCAAAGAGGTGTGGAAGGTCGATCGAAAAGTAGTAGACCCCCATCGAGCCCGACAGCTTGGCGGCGGCCTCCAGAAACGCGGGCCTGTGATCGTTCCACTGATCTCTAATGACGCCGTCGATCTCGTCGCGCCCCTTGCCAAAGCGCTGCTCCATCTTGGTCGCAGCAGCAATGGCGGCGGCTTGCTCGACGATCGACGGCGGCGGCGGCGCGGCGGCGGCGGCGGCTTGCTGGACAATCGAAAGCATTGCCGCCGATGGCGTGTGTTGGAGCGTGTTGGTTGGTTGCACAGCACAAGTGACAAGTTTAGTTGTGTGTGTGTGTCTTAAGAAGTGCAGACACACTAAGCCCGTCTTTTGGGCAGGACGTTGTGATTCACCACGGCAAAGCTGCGCGTGAAATGCTCGTACGCCGTGTAGCCCGGTACGCCAAAGCGTCGGATGCGCGCGGTTGCGCGCATCCGAAACAGGCCAGGCGAGGGGTGGTTGGACGACAGCGTCGTCGTGATCTGGAAGCGCACCGGGCGCCACTTGTAGACCCACGTGTCCTTCTTGTCCTTCTTGTCCTTCTTGTCCTTCTTGACGTGCTTGAACATCCGATCCGCAAAGAGCTTCTCCACCACCCGTCCCGTGCGCTCGCACACCAGGTCCACGTCGATCAGCGAGTTTTCCAGGTCGACGCCCGTCCCCGGAGAAACCATGCGTAGAAATCGCCTTCCGCTTGCGCTCGTGTACGTCTCAAGCATGACAACGTCCAGTTTGATGCTTCTCCGTTTCCGCATCACAACCCTCTCGCCCACGCAGCCGTGGGCCTCAAACTTGTGCCTGGGCCCCAGCCTGCACCTGCGGTTTGCGTGCGCGGGCCATGCGCAAAACGCGCGCGCCACGCACGCCAGCGCTGCCAGGTCGTTTGCGTTCAGGTGGGGCGCCAAGGTCTCGCACAGCTCGACCTGCTTGCTCGCGAAGAATGCGCTCGCATCAAACGGCCCCCGCTCGGAGTCCATGGCCACCCAACACGCCCACCCTCGTCTGCCCGCGCACGCGTGCGTGTTGCAAACCTGTGCCTGCCACAAGTTGCAAAACTGACACCGAGAACTTTGCGACTTGTGCAGCGGTTAGGGTGTGTGTGTGTGTGTCTGTGTGTGTGTGTGGCACACAACAGGGCGGGCGGGCGCACCGCGCGTTCGTGCTCGAGGCAATGTCCCTGACGGACGCGCTCGGGCCGCTCGTGCCGACCGCAGTCCACCTGCTGTCCAAGAGCATACGCCTGCGCGAGGCCGAAGGCCGCGGCATCCTGGCGTACCTCGTGCGCGTGCTGCCGCTGCTCAACCGCGAGGCTTACGAGCTCTGGAGGGCCGAGCACGACGCAAAGATGCTGCTCACGCTCTGCAGCTACCTCTTCCGGTCCAACCATCGCGGACGGTACCTCGACGGCGTGCTGCCCGACGACGCAAACGACCCGCACAACTGGTCCGAGCCGCTGGAGTCCGAGCTCATGCCCTCCCCGCGACGCGTCATCGAGCTGGCCGACATCCACGCCATGCGCGAGACTCGGGCGGGGGTGCTGTGCAACACCCCGCCGGCCAATCCGAGCAGCGAGGGCTCGGACCTGCCGCTGTGCTTCACGCTGACGATCGTGCAGGACCACCTCGCGTACAAGCAGCACGCCTCGTATCTGCACAGCTTCACAGAGTGCCAGCGCGTGGGCTGCGTACGCCCCGCGTGGATCACCGCGCCCGAGCCAACCGACGACGACGACGACGCGTCGAGCGCGGCCGAGTACTGGAAGTGCTGCCGCGACGGGCGCGCGCCGCCGCCCGCGTCGTCGCTCCCGAGCGACATGAGCTTCTGCTGCCACGGCTGCTACAAGGCGGCCAGCGCCGAGTTCAAGCGCCTCGTGAAGTTTGACATAGTGACTCCCATTAGCCAGACGCGCAACGGCGGCGCCACCACGCCGTCGCGCCTCTACCGCGCAGCAATCAAGCGCAACGCCGACATGGCGCGCACGATGGGCGCGCACGGCAAAATCGAGACCAAGCACTACCCAAGCACGATGGCAAACCGCGAACGGCTGCTGGTGGAGCAGAGGACGATGCTCTCGGTGGACCTGGGCCTTCTGTACGCCGCGTCGATCGTGCAAGAGCTGCCTCCGCGCCTCCGCCCCAAGCGGCCGCTCCCCTGCAGCGAGGACTGGCGCAACCACGCGAGCTCGTACCTGAGCGCCATCTGCAACGTGCGCAACGTGTACAAGCAGTTCAGCGCACCCGTGATAACGAGGACCGGAAACGAGCTGTGGCTGAGGCGCCTGCGCGACAAGGCGCTCCACATTTTTTAAAACGGAGCTGGGTCGCTCAACGGAGCGCCCCCCCCTTCCCCTTTC
>Ga0209603_1004966_pt1 | contig 10865 bp, 16 predicted proteins | sample COGITO_mtgs_1206_FD_184812 | JGI IMG/M metagenome (GOLD analysis project Ga0209603, IMG submission 184812) | Pelagic marine microbial communities from North Sea - COGITO_mtgs_120607 (SPAdes) (version 2) | ecosystem: Environmental > Aquatic > Marine > Epipelagic ... | reverse complement strand
TTATCTCTGTACATAGGTTAGAAGCCTTTACAGTTAAACCATGAGTTCTGTATGCCTCTGGATTAGCTCTGTTCATTCTATCTATAAATACAAAGTAACCTTTACCTGTTACCATCTTAACTTTAAGCGCACGTTGGTATCTATCAACAGCCTCTTCATCACCTGCTTCTAATTGCTCGATGAACTTATCTGTCACTAGCCAACCAATGTTACAATCATCTGGGTTGTTTAATGTATGTGCTGCCACTTCCCAGAAGTCTGTATGCTCTAGCTCAATGTATCCTGCCCATGCACCTCGTCGTGTATTTCCTTGCGACACGTCTCGGCTAAGCTGGATATAGTCTCTAAGGACTGGCAATACCCCAGAAGCATTACCTCCTGAACTGATTGAATCTCCTCTGCCTCTAATTGCGCCAAGATAAGATGAAGTTCCAAAACCGTTTTTTGTAAGTATTGCAGTTTCTTTTTGTGATTCGTAAAATTCATATACACTATCTCCTACATAGTTACCTGAACAACTAACTGGACATCCTCTGTTTGTGCCCATGTTAGCTAAGACTGGTGTAGAACAAGCTAGGTGTCCAGACCAGAGTAGGTTAAAGAATACTCTATCCCAATGGTCTTTGTCAACCCCCATATGTTTGGATGCTGTACTACTAATTCGTTTATAAATACTATATAAGTCTGGGTACTCCTCTGTTGTGTACTTCTCTTTAAGTAACTGCCAAGCAGAGGTACTATACCATTGTGGTAGCTTACCTGTAGCTTGTAGTTGCTTTCGTTCTGCGCTTAGTTCTTCGTATATACTCTTCATATTACCATTCAAACCTTGTCTCTTGCCAATCCCTATTATAACTGTTCCCCTGTTTATGGAAGAAGTCATGTAGTTGTGGCGTGTTAATGTTTTTATAGAACCACTTAGAGATAGGGTCATAGTCTACCTCATATAGTGGGTCTAGCTTTAGTTGCTCAAGACAAAGGTTTAACCTAGCTTGAATAAAATTCTTCATCTGTAAGTCTGTGACACCTTTAATCTCTCCCTTCTCAAATATCATATCAATGATACGAGTTTCGTGTTCGTAGATTTTAGCACAAGTCTTATAGATTTTCTTATCTAGTTCTTTGTTGTCTAGCTGCTCACTCTCTTCCCGTAGTGTATTGAATAACCAAGCACCTGCTAGGCTGTGCAGGTTCTCATCTCTTACACTAAAGTTAATACCTGCTGCCATGTTGACTAACTTGTTCTTGCCCTCAGCTTGGAAGTGCTTTAGGAAGGCGAAGTTAGAATACAGTACAGCACCCTCTACAATAGAACCAACTGCTAGTGAAGCTAACGTATCATCACCATCGAACTGCCTATCTAACCAGTCCATACGACCACGTAAGGTCTTATCTTCTACGTAGCTGTTATAGAACTCCTCAGTATTTAGGTTAAGAACCTCGTTAATCTTGTTATAGAAAGGTGCGTGTACGTTAAGTTCGAACATACCAAACACAGAAGCCATACGCTGTATCTCTGGTCTTTGGAACTTGTTACGAATGAAGTCCAACCAGTAATCATTACCTACGTGTGTCTCATATAAGGTAAATAGTTTTAGTACAGTAACTACACCGTGCATCTCTGCCTCTGTCAGATTGTTGTGTAGGTCATGTAAGTCCTTATCCATACCAATCTCTTTAGCAGTCCAGAAGATGTCCTCTTGCATCTCTGCGAACTGCTCTGCTTGTGGGTATGCAATAACATACGCTTCTTGTTTGTCTGTAATCATTTACTTTTCCTTTACAAATATACCATCTACCATCTGACCCCTACGGTCTTTAATATCATTATACGCATGTTCCAAACACTCGTCAATAGATAGCTTGTGTCTCTCTGCTATGTTGACTAGCACTACAATAATGTCGCCAATATCATCAATAGGGTTTTGCCCTGTAGATAGTGAGTCTACTAACTCAGTTACCTCCTCTATCAACTTCTTTACTTGTGCTTGGTCATTAGAACCACCAATTAAGTTCCTTGCATAATGCCAATTAGCTATCTTCTTAATAGTAAAAGTAGCTTTAGGGTTTTCATCATTCGTCATTGTATTCATCCTCTTCCATCATTTGTACTATCTCGGCTTTATATATAAGCCCGTAGCCAATAATCCACTGCACTAAGAATACGTGTTCATATATTTTATACTTAGGATTAAATATATCATCATACTCTACATAAGTTGTAAACCCTACGAACGGTAGCCAGAAACCAAATAGGTTCTTACCAAACAATTTAATTGGGTTACTAATATCCATTACCTACTCCGTGTTTCTAGTATCTTCTCAAGGTAGTGTATAGCTTTCTTAATATCTTCTTCTCTACTGCCTTTGTCTCTGAGCAAATACTTAAGTGCATTACCCTCGTAGAAATCTAAATGGTAAGCATCAATAATATCCCAAGGTTGTATTAGGTGTTTCTTATAGTGGTCTCCACCTACTTGTTTGTCACTACTCTTGTTAGGTATATCAAAGTTCTCAGTATCTACTTGGTAGTGTAAGCCATCATTTCCATTCTGTCCAATAATATCTACCCTACTGGTAGCTTTACCGCAAGCACCTTTGTTAATTAGGTCATACCTTCCTAACTCTGCAAACTTAGCCTCATCACTATTCATACTTACCTCTCAAATATTCTAAGCTAATAGGCATCTCATCAAAGCTACCATTATTAACTTCGTTTAGCATCCAGATACCTTTCCAACTACCATTACCCTGACTACCTAAGTAAGCCTCATCATGTTGGTAAAAGATACCAGCAAAGATACCAGTCAATGCAGTGCCATCACCACGTTTACTAAACGCTATGTCTCTATCTTGCACATGCCCCATCACACAGCTCATGTGTTTCTTAGTAAGCATTGCCCTAGCACTTGATACTGGTCTGCCCATAACACCGCTAGTAAAGAAGTGGCAGAAGCCAACACCGTCAATGATTACTGGCTCTTTGTAGTCGATAACTTCCCAGTCACTTAGGTTTAAATCCTGATAACCAATAACATCTTCCAGCACTGCATCACATTCCACTGCACGCTCAATACGTTCTTCATGGTTGCCCATCGTGAACACCATACGTGGTTGCCATAACTTCTTCTTATTGCGCTTCAGCCTTTTCATTTCTTTCTTGATAGGCTCTAAGAATAAATCCATAGCTAAGTTGCCAGATTCTATATCATCTTTATATCGTCTACCTTCAAAAGACTTCTTACCTTTGTCATAGTGAGATAGGCTAGGCATATCCCAATGGTCTCCAAGGTGTACGATAACGTCTGGTTTCTTGTCTGCTATATACTTACCCGCATACAACAAGTGTTCCATAGGTACATCTTTCTTCATCTGTGTATCGGGTATCACTACTATCTTAGTCATAGTCATAATCCTCTAAGTAATCTAAGAAGGCTTCTTTATGTGCCTCTATTGAGTCGCTATTAAAGTCTAACTCAAGTTCACTATACTCTTCGTCTGTTACATCTTCAACCAATCCTTCGGGTAGTAAACCTTTAAGGTATAGTTCGTTTAATAAGTCAGTCATTTCAGTTACTTCTAACACGCTTGCTTTACCTCCACACTCAGAACAGTTTCTACCGTACCCAACTACTTCATAATCTGGGTCTTCAGCACCACATTTGTAACATATCTTATTCACATTTCTCATCCTCATTCACCCATTCAATAGGAACTTTGCCAATAGCGTGCTTAATCTTACGCTTGTCACACCACTCACTATACTTCTGTGTTTTCTTTTTAGTAGTCCACCCATCTTTTTGAAACAGCATACGTATATCTAAGTTTGGGTTACACTTAATAACAGATTCCATCTTAGTCCTGTCACTAGGTCTAAACCACCCCTTCACTTCAATGTATATGCCATTGGACAATCTAAAGTCTGTGAGGTACTTAGCCTTTTGCAATACGTGTTGACTGCCACAATCTAAACACTCCATCTTCCTAGTAGTTCGTTTGTTATATAGTAACGTAGTGCATTCATATGTAAAGTCCTTCAAGTCTTTGGCTACACGTTCTTCAAACTTACTCCTATACTTGTTCATAAAGTCTCGTCACCCCTAATATCCATCGGCATCTTCACATCCTTTTGAAGCATCCAAAGAAGCTGCGTATTCTGTACCATCCGTTGATACCAACCTTCCCCAAACTCATCTTCATATCTACCTTCGACAGTAGCATCCCAATCCTTACTCTCAGCCAGTATCTTCTCAGCTTTCTTAATCCCGATACCACGTATTCCGATAATGTTATCAACTTTATCTCCCATTAACATTTGCATATAGAACCAGTGCATACCCGCTTCATAAGTAACGTGGGTAAACTCTTTCTTAACGAAGTTATAATGTTCGCCCTCGACCATAAGTAGGTCTTTGTCTATGCTTGCTATCATTGTGTTGTCTGTTTGATTAAGTGCAAGGGCATCGTCGGCTTCCATGCCTTCAATAACCTCTGCCTTAAAGTGCTTAACCATATAATCCCTTATGGCTTGGTAGTGAATAGGTTTAGCTGTATCTTTACGATTAGCTTTATACTCACTATCAACTTGTAGTCTAAAGTTATTTTTTCCTGTTAGGAATAACCTGTAACTATCAGCACCTGTATCTTTAATCATACCATTGATAAACCTTTTGGTACTGTGTAAAGCATAGGGCAGAGGCTCTGGTACAATGTCCCCATCGTCATCCTTCCTCTGTGTTGCAAACCCTATACGATATACAATAACATCGCCATCAATTAGCAGTTCCACTAGTCAGTCCAGTATTCTGCTTTGTATGGGTCGCCACCTGTCCGGTTTAAAGCCTTACAAGATGGTGCCGAGGCTGCATACTCAGACTGACAACGAATTGCTAGGGCATCTTCTTTATAACCCGCTTGCTCAAAGCTACGTGCTGTCTCTAAATACATACAGTTCTCACTCTCCCAAGATGACCCCATACTAAGTCCGATAGTCATACCCTGACCACCAGCTGTTGAAGAACCCATACAAGTAGCAGTAGGATTAATACTAGGTGCGGTGGCTGTAGATGCTGGCATATAGGCAGCTCCATCTCCACCTACACTAACAATTGTACTCTGCTTGTTCTTTTGTTTTGAAGATAAGTCTGCCCCATTCAAAACTTCGTTGTCAGAGCTTGAGTTAGTTGTAGGAGAAGTGACGTTAGTGTTAGTCGAATAACTGTTCGAGCTAGATACTGCATTAGAGTCACTAAAGCTACGTCCTGTTGGGTCATAACCCCCAGCAGTTGCAGTAAATGTTGCCGTGACTAACAAAGTTGTTAATAATAATTTCATATTTGCCTCCTTTAAAATGGGATATCTTCTTCTGTACCAATAAGTTCTTCTAGCGGCTCTGGTACGTCGATTCGGTTACCATGAATGTATAGTGGTAAGCCAAACATGTTAGCTTGTGCTGGGTTATCCATATCATCTGCATCACCAGTACAGCCATCTTTAATAAGTCCAGCTTCTACGCCACCCTTATACTTAGCGGGGATTGGTGTTAGTGAGTCAATGTTATCGTATGTACGACCTGAGTTATCACCCTTACCTTTGGTATGAATAACCACTACGTTACAAGGTTCGTTAATCATACTGTCCCAATCAGCCTCCACACCTTCTACTGCTGCTTGGTCGAATACCTTGAAGTATTGAAGCTCTTTACCACGCTCAGTCAACTCATGAAACACGTTAAAGCCAGATGTCCACAACAGTCTAGGTTGTTCTTTACCATCAATCTCTACAGTCTGTCCGATAATCTCAATACCTAAAGCCAGTTGTTGTGCTGGTGGTTTCTCCTCACCCATGTACTCACGCTTCTGCATACCTAAGTCTGCCACGTATCGTAGTCTACCTTCATGCTCACCTGCTTCTAGGTTTACATACTCAATATCACTACGCTCAGTTGTTTGTTGTTCGCCACGTCTTTTAATAGCCATTTGTTATTTTGTCCTCTATTGTTGGAATAACAGTTGTAATTGTCTCATACTCTTTTGTACATTGTCAATGTATCTCTGCATAAGTTTTACCAAAATCTACATCTACATCTAACCCCCTGTTTAGATTAAGTTTTTTATTCACCCCCTTTACACAATCTTTTAACAGTTTAGTAATACCCTCTCGATATGCGCAAGGTACATCAAGAATAACCTCATCGTGAAACTGTGCTAACAAAGTCTTAGTTCTTTTTAATATCTCCATAACCCACATATCGAAACAGTAAGTGCCAGTACCTTGATTAAGCGTACTAAAAATATCCTTCTTGCTTCGTAGTTCATAGTATAAACCACTGACTGGGTTAAGTAGCCATAGTTTACCATTTACATTCTTAGTGGTCTGTTCCTCTGCTATAGCCTTTAGACTCCAGTTCCTATTCCAGTATGCTTTGTGTAATGCCTCCCCCTCTTTAAGAGTAGCCTCTGCCCCTCTGGCAATAGTCTGTGCACCTGCACCATACGTACTAGCGTAGTTAGTAGTCTTACCCTTGTGTCTTTGTGCAGATAGCATAGCCTCATCGAACTTACTAAAGTCTTTAGCCTTGTAAGCATCAGCCTGTTCTTGTGTTAAGAACTTAGCCTCGACTGCAATATCCAAGTGTGGGTCGAACCCCTCTTTGTTCATCTCCTCTACATAGTCAGGGTCAATAGGCATCATGTAATGCTGTTTAGTCCTATCTTCTAAGCTACTCATGTCACTACCACATAACTCTCTACCCTCTCTTATAGTTAGTAGACTACGTATCTCACTACCATACGGCATACGTGGGCTAGGAATGTTCACACATACTGCGTGCTTAAACCTTAGCGTGTTCGTAAGACCTTGTATAGCAGCTATCACGTAACCATCCTCGTCACAGTTCTTAATCAACCCGGACACCAATGCTACCCTGTGACCTAACACCCCAAGTTCTTCTAAGTTCTTTAACTCTGGATGTTTCTCTACCATTCTAATAACGCTAGGGCATAACATGTCGCCTTTCTTTACTTGTGGTATCTTACGTTGTTTCTGTTTACCCTGTAAATCATAGCCATCTTCTACATACTTGTAGGTCTGTGGCTTCCAACCTAAACTAAATAACCAATCTTTAATCTGCACTGGTGAAGTAGCCTTTGGTTCTTTAAAACCATTAGGTATTTTATGCTTGGCATAACTGTTAAAGTTAATATCATGCTCTGCACACACCTTAGACCATCTCTTACCCACTTCTGATAGTGTACCATCCTGTTTAAAAGGCTTCTGTGGTCGTGTAACGTCCTTAAACACTTGTACCGGTGGCATAGTAGCTTCAAGGGATTTAACAGCCTTAGACTGCTTCTCAGTAAGTTCTACTAATAAGCTGTTAGCTTTATCGACATCTAACTTCCACTTGTTCTGCTCTTGTAGCATAGCACAGTGCATCTTAAAACTAAGGTAGTCTATTAGACTGTTGTAGTCCTCTCCGTACAGCGCAACTAGGTGCTGCTCTTGTAACTCCCACAACCTAGTATTAATCTTAACATCCTCACTACATCTGTGCAAGTATTCTTCTGGGCTTAGGTTGTCCCAATCATCTATAACTGGTTTAGGTATTCCAAACTCAACACCCCAGTCTGCTAACCCGTGCTTGTTACGTTCAGCAAACAGATACCAACTCAATGCTAGTGTGTCGATTAGCTTGGCTTTAATCTTAATGCCTAGTAACTTCTCTAATACTGGCACATCATAGCGTATAATGTTATGCCCAATAAGTACATCATCTTCTGTCAAGTTGACAAAGAAGTCTTTCTGTACCTGCTTACCATCAACCACCATACAATGTATCTTGTCTGGGTTGAGTCCGTTTGCTTCAATGTCAAATACGTAATTCATTACAAAACCTTTATGCTTGTGCTAACTATCAAATCTACCTTTATAAGATAGGCTTTTTTGCTATGCCTATCACCCTTACCTACGAATGAAACTAACCTAAGTTTACTATCTTTAATAAGTTTGTGCAACCTTTCTGGTGTCGTTACTATTATCTTATCCCCTGTGTGGAACACCCACCTATAGGCTTTAGTTGTGGATAGGGCAGAAGGCTTGCCGTTAAACTCCACCTCTACCACTATATTACCAGTCTCTTGGGACTTAATGTCATACTTAACCTCGACACCTTCCTTTATACTAGGTATATATAAATCCCAGTCTTTGCAGTAGCCCTCCACCTTGTAAGCATCTGGGTACTTGTTTTTTATAATATCAAGTACCTCCAACTCTATCGCTTCCCCCCTCTTTAAGTCTCGTTGAAAACTCATATTAATACTCTATTTTTACGTTAGCTAAAACCCACCAATCTGGTGCGTCGTCTATATCTTTATACTTTAATCCACAATCGCACCAAATACTACTCTTGTTATGATTACATAAAGTTTCACATGCTTCACAAAACCAATACCAGTATTCTTTCTTCTTCATTTCCATAACGTCCCCCTATACCCAAACATCATACTTCTAAATAAGTAATGGTCTTCTCATCGAAGTACACATCACAACTATAACTCTGTCCAAAGTCTCTGTCAAACAGCATGTAGAACTCGCTGATGTTGTGCTTCTCTTCTGGACAATCAGGACTTCTATCCCTGCTTATGCCATGTCCATAGTGTGCCCACTTCTCCATAGCCCTACTACCTGTGAACTCATGGCTTAATACTCTACCACCTTGCTCATGTGAGCGTGAACCTTTGGGCTTAGGATTGACGTGACTATAACAAAAGATAGTGATTGGGTATTTCATTACCAAATCTGCCATGTCTGTCATAATCTCATTCAGTTTATCATTAGCTTCACTTGCTGTAAACATACTAACCAGTGCAGTGAGTGGGTCAAGGATAAAGATATTGATGCCATCAAGCAAGTGCATCTCTTCCATAGCTATCCTTATGTCCTGCCAATCTCTACTAGCACTCCTGTCATAGAACCTTACCTTACCTTGCATTGATAGTAACGTATGCTTTAGCATCTCAGGGTCATAGTTAACATCAGGTCGTGAGTAGTCTATCCTGTCATGCTTACCTGCTAATTTCTTAGCTGTCTTAGCTGGTGCGTTCTCAAGGTCAAACATCCCTACGTTCTGGCTCTCACTGTAAACCAAATGCTCTACTAACTGGTGCTGGTGGTCTGTCTTACCAATCTTAGGCGCTGCCCCTACTATGTGAATAGTGTTAGGTCTGATACCAAACGTTGCTCTTGTTACTGTATCCCAAGGGAAACTGATACCCATCTTAGGCTGTTCAAGTGCTTTGTCGATGAAGTCCTCAATATCTAAGACTTCACCCTGTCTGATAGGCTTACTGTCCCATACTGCTGCTTGATACAGCTCTTTGCCCCTGTCGGCTAACAGCATATCATTAGCATCTTTTAGTGGTAGTCTTGCGACCTTAAACAGTGGGAACGATTTGATGATGTCCTTCGTTGCCTTGTTGCCAGCCTCATCATTATCTAATACTAAGATTACCTCGTTGTACTTCTCTACGAACTCCCGGTTATTAACCATATCTTTAAGTGCAGATGATGCACCACGTGTTAGTGATACGACCGAAGGAAGGTATTGTTTGTACTTGCTGGGCGTGTTATCAACAACAGTCTGGTATAACGCCATTGCATCACATCTACCTTCCGTAATGAACAGCTTGTTACTACCGTTCTTACTAGCTAGGCTCTTGCCCCATAAATCAACAGCACCTTTCCTATCACCTAATGCTTTGAAGTCCTTTGTTGCTACCTCACGAACCTCATAACCCGTTACTTCTCCATTCTTAGTATCCGGATAGTAGTGGTGTGTGATTGTCTTACCATCTGCCTCACTCAATGCTACCCTAACACTGTATAACTCAGCTATCTCTTTACGTATGCCTCTATCTGATAGTTCACGAAAGGGAAGTTTACTATAGTCAATGTTCATCTCTTTAACCTTTTGCTTTGGTTTAATACTTGTAACGTTGTCATTGGGTGGGAAGTAAGTTTGGCAAGCAAAACAGTAACTATCATCAGGTTGATTGTCGTAACTATATACTTGGTTACCATCTCCACTTCCGCAATCAGGACAGGGTATCTTGTGGCTCAGCTGTCCCCTCTCTCTTTGTTCTTGGTTATTCATAATAATTAATTAATTCCTAATAATAATAAATATAAATAAGAAAATTTATTGTATACTATTTTAACACTTCTGTCAAATTTATTTCTTCGGACTCCAACTCTTCCCAATAAAACTGATTGAGCTGGTTGTCTTGTTCGTATACTGTCACGTCTAACTCGTCTAACTCTTTTTGTAATTCCATTATTATCTCCCCTCGTTAATTGTTATTTTTTGCGGTCTGTTTTCAGTATACCATATGTCGTCGAACAGTTCACCTTTGATTGTCTGAAGCTGCATTACTGACATTGTATCGACTATATAGTTATAGCCTGATACCTCCCTGTCTAACACAATCAATGCTTGGTCTATCTGTTCAATAATACGTAATTTTTTGTTTCTAATTGTTTGTTTATTTATCATTTTTAAGCCTCCAATAAGGATACTAAAATAGGCTTGTATATATTCCACCAATCCAAAGCCCCTTTGTCCATATCCTGAATAGCATTGTCTGAAAAAGACAGCCACGCCTCTATTGAGTGTCTTTTGCAGCCTATTTGAATATCATCTTTAGTTATGTTTATTAAATATTTTGAAGTTTGTATGGATTGAACCTCACGTCCGTTGCCTACACAGTTCTCCAAAACAACATCACTTAAATTAGCATATTCTAAATTAGCAAATAATAAATCAGCACCTTCTAAATTAGCATCTTTTAAATTAGCACGTCTTAAAT
>Ga0209603_1004965_pt1 | contig 10866 bp, 8 predicted proteins | sample COGITO_mtgs_1206_FD_184812 | JGI IMG/M metagenome (GOLD analysis project Ga0209603, IMG submission 184812) | Pelagic marine microbial communities from North Sea - COGITO_mtgs_120607 (SPAdes) (version 2) | ecosystem: Environmental > Aquatic > Marine > Epipelagic ... | reverse complement strand
TTTTCCGCTTTCGGTATCATCTCCTCCAATAAGCACCCTGTCGGATTTGAATAAGTCTTGAATCGCAGTTCCTTCTGCCAAAAACTCAGGGTTGGAAAGAACTTCAAAATGAACTCCTTTTATGTTTGAGCTGAGAACTTCTTTTATTTTTTCGGCTGTCCGAACGGGTAAAGTAGACTTTTCGATTACAATTTTATCGGAAGTAGCAACTTTGGCAATTTGCCTTGCACATTTTTCTACAAAAGTAAGATCGGCTGCAAAACCTTTTCCGTCTCCATAGGTCTTCGTTGGCGTATTAACCGCCATAAAAATTAGTTGAGATTCTTCTATGGCTTTCTCCACATCTGTGGAGAAAAATAGATTTCTTCCGCGTGCTTCTGCAACTACTTCTTTTAGTCCTGGTTCATATATAGGTAACTGGTCTAAATCTTCATGGTTCCATGCAGTAATCCGTTGCTCGTTTATATCTACAACAGTGACTTTAATGTTTGGGCATTTAAGCGCAATAACAGCCATTGTTGGGCCGCCAACATAACCTGCTCCAATACAACAAATGCTAGTGACGTTCATATAGTAGAATGTTTTTTTGATTTGGATTGGGTTTAAACGCCAAAGAAAAATTTACTTTTCGCTCAATTAACCCCTCCACCTTTTCTTCTAACGCTTCAATATATTCTGTATTGAGTTTGTTTCCAATAAGAACCACATCAATAGTTCCTGAATCTAGGCCTTGGGCATAATCACCTACTAACAATATCTTTTGAACGGGCCCCATACGCTCTAAGACGCGCTCTACGATCTCCTCAAGTCCAAGGTGCTTATACACTACTTTTTGAAGTATATCAAACAGTGGATGCTCTACGTTGGCCTTATAACCAACTTTGTTCTGATCTTTGTATTTCTCTAAGTATCCCGCCTCTGAAAGATGATTCAGCTCTTTGCGGATGGAGTTTGTAGATTCATTAAACTCGGATGCCAAGCCATTCAAATACCCGCTATTCGCCTGATCGATAAAGAATTTAATCAATAGGCGAAGACGAGTTTTGGATGTAATCAATTTGTTAAGCATTGTTAACCGTTTAATCTAAGTACCAAATGTACTTGATTTGAAACTAAAAAACAACTTAATTTGTGCAATATTTATTGAACTCCTGTTGATACATGCGTTTAGGGTAGGTGTTTTTAAGTATCAGGAAGGTTGCACAGGCCTCCGGAATCGAACCTGCTCTGTACAATGCAAGACCTTTATAGCGGAGTGCTTTCTCTTTTAAATTAACTTTTTGGGAGTTTTGAACTCTATCCAGATAACCAACAGCTTCTAGATATTGTTTGTTTTCATAAAGTGCTAATCCAGAATTTAGAGCATAGGTGTATTCTAAAGGGTCTAGATCAAAGGCTTGATTAAATAAGTCAAAAGCAGCATTGAAATCTTTAGCATTATATAATTCATTTCCTTGCTTATAGAGTTGCTCTGCTTGAACTACTCGTTGTTGACCATAAGTAAGAATTCTATAGAGGCTAAAAATCGTATCATCTTGGGGAAATAATTTAAATGCCTCTGCGGATTTGCTCATCGTCATGGCATTCCCTAAGCCCGTTGCATTGGCTAAGGAACGTAAGTAAATCGTCCAGATTATAGGAGTATCTCCTCCAAGAGCGCGTACAGTTTCAAAAGATTTATTCATCTCCACCACATCCTTTCTGGCTACTAAAGAATTCATATATAAATTGTAATGCGGCATATTATTAGGCAGGTTTTCGAAAGCCAATTTAGAATAATAGTAAGCACTATCAATTTGTTGTTCGGATGTAAAAAATTGTGCCTTAAGGTTTTCTCCAAAAAAGATTTGTGGATTATCTTTTGCTCCTAAGAGAGCGTATTGATGTGCTTTCTCTTTCTGGTTATTCAAATAGAAATAACGTGCTTTCATAGCCTTAATGGGCATTGCAGTTTCTGTTAGGTTAGGAAAATCATCTTCAATTTCATCAAGTTCAGCAAGGGTTAGATTATAAGTTCCATTATTAAACTCATACAGCAGGCGACCCTGTTGAGTGAGGGATTGAAAAGATAAAACATGAATGATGATCCCTGGGATTAGTAACATTAGAGATAATCCCAGAATGATTTTAGTGTATTTTGGTGCAATTGGTTTTACTTCTTTAGAAGTAAAACGATTCAAATAGATGGATAATAAAAGACCCATATACAAGGCTAATGCGGATTGCATTAAAGGGCGTGCTACTGGAAAATTTAAACCAGCGTCTATTCCATAAATAATAAAAGGTAACACCAATAGGAAGAGTGAAAAGTCTGTATTACCATCTTCTTTTCGCTGAACATACAAGAGTCGGAACAGAAAGAATGTTAATAGACCAAAGAGACTTAGATAGGCGATGCCTCCTAAAAAACCTACTTCTGCAAAAACATGTATGAAGTCGTTGTGAGCGTGGTAAGGTACCGTGTACCCTTTTACGTGTTCTTTCCCATAGGATATTGACGCAATTTTCCAATTCCCTAAACCAGCCCCAATAATAGGATGATCTTGAATGTGCTCAAATGCATCAGACCAGTATTGAAATCGACCGTTGGATGATTGTTCAGTAAACTCAATATTGCCTAATTGACTCCCGATATTGGCTTTGTTCTGAGAATTAGTAAAGGCTATATTTAAAAATACCGCTAATATGTAAGGAACAATGGTTAGTGACAAGTTCTTTAGATTGTGTTTGAACTGAGGGCGGTTTGTTAAAAGCGTGAAAACAGAATAAAAAAGAAAAATAAGAAACACAATAAAACTACTTAAAATAGCAGATCGAGCATATAAAATAGAGATAGAAAAAATAGCAGAAAACAACAGAAAACTAAGGATAAACTTAAAAAAACCTTTTCGAACGGTAACAATTGAATATAATACAAAAGGAATTTTGAATGCTATCGAAGCGGCTGTAATATTCTTATTACCTGCAACCCCTTTAAGGTTCATAGCAATAAAATCTTTAGTTTCTAGCTGAGTAAAAAAATCACTGTAAAAAGATAATAACTCGAAACATAAGAAACCAATAAATATTCGACTGATTAGAACAACTTTATTTTTTAAATTATTGAGTAGTAGAAAACAAAAAAATATAGCAAAGAATGTATTACCCAACCTGGGAAGGTTTAAAAGGGTTTCAGTAGGATTAATTGCATAGAAATATGATAATCCAGACCAAATAAAATAAAACAGATATACATATATGAATATAGACTTGGATAGTTTACTCAATCCAAACTGTACTAATTCAATACCGAAAAAAAGAAAATAAAGACAGGCTAGTATGTTGACAGCACCAAGGTAAATCCACTGAGGAGCGAGAATGTCGATTGCACCAAAATTACCAAGAGAACCTGTAATAATATAAAGTAGTAGGATGACAAAAGTGGGTAGTTGCGCTATTCGAAATTGGGTTGCACTCATGATCTTAAAAATAGTTTATACAAAAATAAACAAGTTACGTTCTTAATGATTAAAAATGTCAATTAAATTACTCTAAGACGGAAGAACAGTACATACGTTCATAATAAAGTAAAAAAACAATACCGATGCATGGGAGTTGATGTTGGGATTAATAATCGGATACTTTAATATTATTTTAAAATAAAAAAACCCTCGCAATGCGAGGGTTTTAATAAATATGAGAATTATTAAATTCAATAATTATTCACAAGCAGTAGCACTTACTAGTGTTAATGCAAAATCATCTTCAGTAATGTTATCAGTAATTGCTGGGGTAGCATGATGGGTCTGGTTCAAATCAGCAGTTGCTTCATCACCGTATCCATTAACAACTGCACCAAACTTAGCATCAAGGTTATAACTTACAGTATTGGTTGCAGAAACTGCAGCAATATAATCTTTCCATGTAGCTAAACTCGGAGAGTGGATACATGCACCAGCATATGGAGTAGCTGGGTTGATTCCGTCACCAGCAAATGCAGCTGTTGCAGCAGTATAAGTAGCTACAATAGAATTTCCTACAATTCTAATTTCAGGATTGGCTCCTGGAGTTAAAAGGTTAGTTGCACCAGTAGGAGCAATTAGAGATGTTAATGACACATTATTCAAAATTTCAACATTAGCAACTTTTTCCATTGAAGACAAATCCAATGTTTTTAGTGCTGAACCAATGATACTAATAGAAATTGGTGTTTCACCAGTTGTTGTTCCAGGGATATCCTTAAAAGTAGCTGTATTATTTAATTCCGCTAAAGTTGGAGCAGAAGTACTAACAGAAATTAAAGTACCGGATAAAGTAAGAGTAGTAAGTGTAGAAGCTGCGTTGATAGTAGTTGTAGCAGTATTTGCTAAAGCAACACTTTTCATGGCAGTTGTAAGAGCACCAACTGTAGATTCAGATGTTCCGTCAAGAGAAAGATTTACTAAATCTGCATCATTAGCAGTAACATCAACAGTTGCATCTGCAGCAGCAGTAATATCAAGATCTGTTACAATACCACCAGCAACAAAAGCAGCATCTTGAGCTGTAACTGTTAGATTAGTAACTGTCGCAGCAGGAATTTGACCAACAGCATTAAGTGAACCAACAGTAACGTTTGTAGCAACGGCTGAAATTATAGAACCAGCATCAAGATTTGCATTTGGTAGACTTATGGCTCCAACTTCCCATGTAATGTTGTGATCAACTTCAACAAGGTTTGTAGCTATAACAGCAGGAGTTGTATTAAGATCAATAACAGCAGTAGTGGTTACTAAAGAAGTAAGAGCTATAGCAGAAGCTGCATTGATGTCAATTGCACCATGAGCAGTTAATGCAGGAAGATGTACTTCACCAGCAGCTGAAGATGTTATAGTTCCATCAGCATCAGCTAATAAATCCAAATGGAATACAGATGTTGATGTACCTGTAAGAACAACAACTCCAGTTCCAGTAACTTCTGTAAGAGAATTGACATCAATTGTTCCACCATTAAGAGCAACAATTGTAAGAGAACCAGTAGTAGTCATTCCTGAAACAATAGAAGAAGCTTTAGCAGCTGTTAAACTAGTAAACTTAGCTGTACCTAAATCAATAGTTGTAGCGGCTTCGAATGTAAGCACCCCAGGACCATCAGCTTCGCCGGCTTCACCAAATGTTCCAGTAATTACAACACCAGACAAGTCTATAGATGTAGCTGTAGCAGCATCTGCAGCAGCAATAACTAAATCACCACCAATTGAAGCAAGTTGAGAATAATCGAATGCAACAGCAGCTCCGCCATGTGAAGCAGTTAAGTCTCCTGATACTGTTCTTAAAGCAGCATCATCCATGTCAGATCCAGTAACAGTATAATCGTCATCAATAAATGAAAGATTAGTGAAAGCTATTGGTGTAGCAGAAGTTGCATCAACTCCAACTGTAGTTGCACCAGCACCTAAAACGGTTGCAATCTTTCCAGCAATAGCATTGACTTCAGCAAGCTGAGATGCAGTAATAGAAGGAGCAAATGATGTAGTGTTAATAGTTACAGAACCGTTAACAATTACGTTAGGGTCATCTTCCGCAGTAGAAATTAATGTTGATACATATTCTAAAGTTGCAGCATTATTAACTGTTATGTTTTGGTTAATAACAGAGTCAGCTTCAAGTATAGTGTTTATATCTTCTTGGAGAGCCTCGATAGCTGTATTGATGTCTGCCAAATCTAAATCGGATGCTACATCAGCAAGCGCAAGTGTAATTGCATCGATGTCTTCCTGTGCAGCAGCTAAACCTGTTGCTAAAGGACCAGATGATCCAACAGCCGTAACAAGACCATTTACTTTAGTACTCAAATCGTTAACAGTTGCGGTAACAGCAGACAATCCAGCTACTTCGGTGGAGAGATCGTTAACTAGACCAGTAAGCTCAGCAAACTGATCATCATAGTTTTGACAGCCAACAATCGTTAGAGCAACCGCCAAAAGACTTAATAAACCTTTTTTCATTTTGATAGAATTTAAATTAAAATTGATAATGCTTTTTATTTTTTAGATTAACATTTGTTTGCAAATATAAATATATAATTGAACTTTCAAATAGTTTTTGAAAAAAATAAATAATTTATTTGGGTTTAAATCCTGTAAACAATAGGATTGAAGTACACCTTTTTAATTATACCAAATGAAAAACCTCCGCTGAAGCGGAGGTTAAAAAGATTTTAAAGCTCTTATTGAAAAGCTCCTAACGATATATGCAAACTTAAAATAAAATACAAGTCAACGGCCATAAAGCGCTTTAGAGTTATCAACATCTGTTGTTCATTACCCAGCCCTTTATCGAAGTTTATTATACAAAAAAGACAGCTGAAGTCCAATTGCTGATTGTATTTCTTTTTTATCCCCCACATAATTGTTGACCGAAATTATAAAGCTGAAGGTTTTTTTGGTGTCAGTGAAAATGTAGCCCGCCAAAACATGATTGTTCCTCAGATTTCCAGACTTTGCATGTACAAAATTTAAATTTTGTTTGGGAGCATAATGAATCAGTGTTCCTTCCAAATTAGCCTGAGGAAATAAAGTCTTTATATTCCTACTTCCAATTATATCATAAATCTTTCCTAAAGTTTCTAGCAGACCGCTGGGACTTGCAAGGTTGTATCGCGACAAACCCGAACCATCAACTTGTTGGAATTGGGACTTTAGGGTTTTGTTTTTTTGATACAACATCAACAAGCCTTGTTGCGTATTCAAATCCCACTGTGAAGTTCCGCAAAGCATCAATATTAAGGATTCGGCAATAAGATTGTTGCTCTCGTGAAGCAATGCTTTGTAGAGCTGGGTTTTTGTAGTCGTAAGCGTTTTATATCCTTCCAAAGAAACTCCTTGTTTGTGTTCATTATATATAGGAGTTGTAATTGCATCTTGAACCAACTGGACGAAAAGTGAATCTGATGGGGTAAAAGGAAGGTAAAGTGTATCTGCTTTTACACGACTCAAACGTTGAATCTGGTCATTAATCAAAAACTCATAGTGCTCTTGTTTCTTGGTACGAGATATTCTTTGCTCAAAGCGAGGCGGACTAAACCCAAGACTGTCTGTTTCTGGACTATAAATAATTTGAACTAAATTTCCATGAAAAGGGAAGCTGGATTTTTTTGCTGAAAAAACATAAGACACATCGTCCCATGCCCAACCTGAGCCTAAGACTGGCGAAGTCATTGGTCTTGGAATATAAAACAAAGAGTCTTTTTGTTTTTTTAAAAAAGTAAAGGCTTCTTCGTTTGCATGGTTCGTATGCCCTAAAAGTGGGTAACCTGTGGACCAAAAATAAAAACGGCTATCTAGTTTTTTATAATGGAACAAGGGTATAGTAGAACCAAAGGTTTGAAGAGCTCCTAAAAAAGTTACTAATTTAATGGTAGAAGCTGGGAGCAAATTTTTGTCAGATTGTACGGAAACAACCTCTTTTTTTTCTTCCATATCAAAAACACTAATGGAAACCTGAGCCCCTTTAAAAGCTGTTTCCTCCGCAATCGATCGATTGATCTTACGATTTAGTTTTTTTTGAGCATGCAAAAAACTGATCGAACAAAGCAAACCAAAAACATACAAGTACCTTTTCATAAACACAAAGATAAAGCATCTGTAATACCTGCTAAATATTAATTATAAATAAAGGCTTTTTACTTAGTAACTGATGTATACAACTAGATAATCCTATAAACTAGTTTGAATGAGTTATATTCTAGAAGATCAAAACGAGATTAGCATGCAGATGAATTCATGCAAGGAAACAGTTCAATCGAAATGGAGTAGACATTAGTCCAGACGATTCCAACGCTGAGTTCTACCAATAAAAGAAAAGCCAATGAAGCCACGGACATTTAATTGAGAAGTTCCATCCAAGGTCAGAGTACATTGGTACTCTTTGCCATTTCCAGGGTCTAAAATTGTTCCACCTGTCCATTGATCACCGTTTCGGGTTAAACCCTTGAGGATTATAAGACCTTCTATAGGTTGATTTAGTTCAGAACCTAAACAATTGGCGCAAAGTTGACCTTGGTCTTCCTCCAGCAAGAGTGTTTCGATACGTCCGTAAAGCGTATCGTTTTCTATATACAGCTTGATTATGGACTTCTCGACGCCGGTTTCATCATCAATTGTGACCCAATTACCTTCGTAATTTTGGGTTTGAATGAAAAAAGAAAGGAATAAAAAATAGTTAGCTAGCATCATTTTTTCTTTAAAAGTAAACGAATTTATTCAATTCGGTTTTGCGTATCTTGGCAGAATACTTTAAATTAAATGTTATAATGATTTTGAAATTTTTAAAAATTTTACCTTTAATCTTAGGGATCATTTGTTTTGCAGAAGTTAGTTACTTGCACTTTATGCTAAGCTTTGTAGACATCCCCTACTTGGTTCTTGGAATAGTACTTAGTAGTTTGTCACTATTTCTATTGAGAAAAAAATAAAGCAACTTTAACAAAAAATCTATGTATTTCAGTGAAAGTGAAGAATGGTTAGTTGTGCTTGCAGCATCTGTGATTATTATTGGGTTATTATTCAAAAGTTATCGAGACTACAAATCAATGACGGCGGAGATGAACAAGAAGATTAAGCGTCAAAAAGATGATGAAGCATACATTAAAAAATTGAAAGATGTTGTGGATAAAAAAAACGAGCAACTTCAAAAAATGATTGACAACCAGAAAAAACCCTTAGGCTAAAGTTCCTTAAGCTATAGTATATTATGAAAAAAATATTATATTTGTACCTACAAATGTTATCTATTTTATAGCAATACGTATGAAAATAGTTTTTCACGCCGCTGAGACTCGAGGCAATCAAAATCATGGCTGGCTCAGTGCAAATCACTCCTTTAGTTTTGCAAATTTCTATGACCCATCACGAATGAATTTTGGAGCTTTACGCGTCTTAAACGACGACGATATTGCTGCTGGCAGGGGATTTGGAACCCATCCGCACAACAATATGGAAATCATCACACTTCCGCTCAAGGGAGATTTGGAGCACCAGGATAGTATGGGTCATTCTGAAGTGATTCAGGAGGGGGATATACAGGTTTTAAGCGCTGGAACTGGAATTGAACATAGTGAGCATAACAAAAATACAGATCGGCCTATAAACTTGCTGCAATTATGGATTTTTCCAAACAAGCAGGACGTTACCCCACGTTATGACCAAAAGTCAATTCGCGACTTAAAAAAGGAAAATGAATTCTACCAAATTTTATCTCCAAATCCAGAAGACGCTGGCGTTTGGATTCATCAAAACGCTTGGCTGCATTTAGGAGATTTTACAGAATTTAAAGAACAAAACTATACACTAAAAGATAAAAAAAATGGTGTTTATATTTTCATTCTCGAAGGCAATGCCTCCCTTGGCTCGCATGATCTAAAAAAAAGGGACGCCTTAGGGGTTTGGGAAATAGAAAACATCAATATAATCGCACAGCCCAATTCAAGAATTCTCTTGATTGAGGTTCCAATGAATTTTTAAAAAAATACAATGAATACAAAAATTACAGCTGCTGAATTACTAGAAGAATTAGTTCAAAAAATTGAAGCAAATGATGTGAAGGATTCAGTCCACAAAATAAAACTCATGACTGCTCGTGACGTAGTACGTGAATTTATTCGATGATTTAAACGATTTTAAAACTAAACTTTTGTGTAAGAAATCTTAGGGTTCTATTAAATAATTTTCAATAAATAAATTATATTTGATGTTGAATATGACAGAACACTCAATATGTAAGTTCGACAGAATTAATTATTCCTTAAAGATTTTAAAATGTTAAAAAATCATTGTTTATACCTTTTACTGAGCATAAGCCTTCTAGGTAATGCTCAACAAGCAGCAAATCAAGAGATCGAAGCTAAAGTTGAAACCCTTTTGGCAAAAATGACCCTGAAAGAAAAGATTGGTCAAATGAATCAATACAATGGGTTTTGGAACGTAACAGGGCCAGTACCAAAAGGCGGAGATGCAAAAGCAAAATACAATCACCTAGCAGAAGGTTATGTTGGTTCTATGCTGAACGTACGAGGTGTAAAAGAAGTGCGTGAAGTGCAAAAAGTTGCGGTTGAAAAATCAAGGCTTGGAATTCCATTAATTATCGGATTTGATTTAATTCATGGATATAAAACCATTAGCCCAATTCCTTTAGCAGAATCTGCAAGTTGGGATTTAGAAGCCATTAAACATTCTGCAGCAATTGGTGCCAAAGAAGCTGCAGCCGCGGGTATCAATTGGACTTTTGCTCCTATGGTTGATGTTACTCGTGATGCCCGTTGGGGAAGGGTTATGGAAGGTGCTGGTGAAGACCCATATTTGGGGAGTAGAATAGCTGCTGCTCGTGTACAAGGTTTTCAAGGAGATGATTTAACATCGCCACATACTGTTGCTGCATGCGCAAAACACTTTGCTGCATACGGATTTGCAGAGGGTGGTCGTGATTACAATACGGTAGACATCGGACTCAATACGCTTCACAATATTGTATTACCACCGTTTAAAGCAGCTGTTGATGCAGGCGTAAAAACCTTTATGAATTCATTTAACGACCTCAACGGAATACCAGCAACTGCAGATGCTTATTTACAGAGAGATCTATTAAAAGGCGCTTGGGGATTTGACGGCTTTGTTGTATCAGACTGGGGTTCTTTAAGAGAAATGATGGATCATGGATATGCTAAAGACAGAAAACATGCAGGCGAATTAGCCTTAAATGGTGGATCTGATATGGATATGGAGTCCTATATCTACTTTGAAGAATTAGAAGGTTTACTCAAAGAAAAAAAGGTAACACTAGCACAAATCGATGATGCGGTAAAAAGAATACTGCGTGTTAAATACGAGTTGGGATTATTTGATGACCCTT
>Ga0209603_1004957_pt1 | contig 10873 bp, 6 predicted proteins | sample COGITO_mtgs_1206_FD_184812 | JGI IMG/M metagenome (GOLD analysis project Ga0209603, IMG submission 184812) | Pelagic marine microbial communities from North Sea - COGITO_mtgs_120607 (SPAdes) (version 2) | ecosystem: Environmental > Aquatic > Marine > Epipelagic ... | reverse complement strand
CAAACAGACGGCAAATATACTCAGATATCGCTCATAAAGACAAAAAGATGTAATTGTCACAAAGAATTTGGTCAAACGCATCCCCACCCCCTTTCAGAATCTGTTTCGGTATTCAATTCCGTCCGACACCATATATATATAACCCCACCCCTCTGTATTTTTAAGCAGTATTTCTTGATGTGTGTACCCTATGTTGAGTTGTTGTCTCATGTTTGATACTTAGGGGAGTAATTGTTCGGTGGAAGAATATAACTCCCCACTTCATAGGGGAGCTATACTATTCCGCTTTGTCCACTCATTCCACCGGACTGGACTACTTCATTTTATTGATGATTTCATAATACCTACTCTTGGAAATATTATGAATTCGTAATATTTCATCTCTATCAACCCCTTCGGAGCGCAAACGGAAAATCTCCTTATCTCGCTCTTCTAACGATGCTGAGGTATTTGGACTAAAAGAAAGCAGTTCATATTCTTCGGTTTGTTCAATAGCGTCAAAATGTACCCATTCATCCTCCTGAGAAAATTCAATTAGTAATACATTCTCACTATCATAACGGAATTCTGTTTCCCTGACCTTAACCTGCTTTAGGTATCTCCTATTTTTATCTGTTGTCATACCTATACCAAATGCAGAATCAATTAGGTTACCCATTTGAGCTGACCCTTGTAGTTGGGTGATTTCTATGGGTAGTCCAGAACTGATTTTTGGCGTATGTCCTATGACAAGTATAGGTAGCTTGTGTCGTCTTTTAATATTGTTCAACTGATTCAAAAGTTTAGTAGCATCTGAAGCTTTCTCGTTATCTGGATGAAACACGCTAATGTTATCTAAAATCAATGCACCCGGTTTGTATTCAAGAATCATATTGCCTATTTCTTCAAAAGCATCATCCTGTGTTTCTGCACCGTGGAAATATTCAGAATCAAAGGCTACTCGTAAGAATCTACCCTCAGTTTTCTGTACCCCTTTTAAACGAGTTGCAATCTGTCGTTCTGAAAGCTCCAAATCAAAGTAGAGTACTTTAATCTTTTCACCGTCATATTGAAAATGCTCTGACTCAGATGGGTTTACCAACCCCATTGCAATCTGAAAGGCTAAATGAGATTTACCTGTATTCGTCTTACCAAACAAAATGCATAGTTCGCCTTCATACCAGAATTCACCAAACATTTTCTTTGCTGGAGGTAAACCTTCATTTCTGATTAAAATATCATCAAGTGATTCCACTTTAAACCTCTTTGCTTTTACTTGAACTGGGGTAGCGATTCCCCTTGTGTCTTTATTTAAATACCTTCCAAATGCCGATGTGTCGCCATTATAATCGTAGTGTACGGTAATATCTGTTGGACTAAGTAACTTACCAGTAGGTAAGGGTGTACTTGTACTGAATACATAAACCCTGTTAGAATCAAATATTGTCGCAGAGTGAGTGCTGGAAGATTCTCCATCCCTCAGCCATTTTTCCCCTACAGTGTCAGTTGACACATATGACCACCCTTGAGCCTGTAGTAGCTCTGAACAGGTATGGGACTCGTTGTACTCCTTAAATGAACCAGTGGTCGAGGTATAGGTATTAAAGGAATAGCATAGGGATAATAAAGTATGATACTCCTTGGCAGTGAGTTCCTCCAACTCAGCGATACCATAAAAAGCTTCTTCATTGTAAATCCGTATATACATCCTCTCAGAGATTATCTCTATCAGAGTTCTGTTATCAGCATCCATAGCTATTTTCTTCTTTTCAGTCCGGAGTCCAGTCCGGTAGACTAAGTGGAAACCACCGGACTGCGTACGTTGGACGATAAACTTGTTTATATCCAAACCGCTTTCATCAAAGCGTTCACGGAAGACTTTCTTGAATGCATCGGGGTCTTCGGCATTCTTAGAATCCACATCCACAGCTTCATAGCCGTTGTCTCCCATTCTAACCCCTAATGCTTTCGGATTTGTAGAAATGATTTCAGCGGAAGTAAAATTCCCCTTTTGCCATCCTTTAAATAGAGGCCTTTTGTTTTCTCCTACAGGTATTAGCTGCAGTTTAGCTTTTGCGAATGCCATACATAAGGCATCAACATTTTCGTTTAATGTTGCCATCGTCTTAAATATTAAATTAAATTTCCTCCCAACGCATCATCTTGTCTGGCAAGTAGTTGGGCATTTGTCTGGGTCAAAATTGGCTGATGAAATAACGAATAACAAGGAACGATGTCTTGGCTTTTACCACGGTTATTAACAAGGAATAATAGTTGGTAAGCTCAGGGGTTATTGGACTTTAACCTTAAATTAGGCTTTGAATAACGTACCAAACCGAGAAATGACTAGAGAGAAAATAAGCGCACTCGAGGGCAGATTATGGAAAGCTGCTGATGAATTAAGAGCTAATAGTAAGCTTACTGCTACAGAATATTCATTCCCCGTATTAGGAATCATCTTCTTAAGACACGCCCACAATCGGTTCGTTGTTGCTAAACAAGAAATAGAAAAATCACTACCCGTGCACCCCACTCGTGGCGTAAGACCCATGACTAAGAATGACTTCTTAGATGCCAAGGCAATCTTTCTACCTGATAATTCTAGATGGGACACCATTGTAGGTTTGCCAGATAGTAGTGATTTAGGGGAATACCTAAATGAGGCCATGCGTAATATTGAGGCGGAGTATGAAGACTTGCTTGGGGTGCTACCAAAGAGTTACAATCTGTTTGAAAAAGACCTGCTGCAACGCCTCATCAGAATCTTTAACGATGAGGCACTAGACAACATGCCTGGTGATGCCTTTGGGCAGATATACGAGTACTTCCTTAATAAGTTTGCCATGAGTGGTGCTCAGGAGGGTGGAGAATTTTTCACGCCTCCTTCACTAGTTAAAACCATTGTAAACATTATAGAGCCAGACCACGGTATTGTATTTGACCCAGCAGCAGGTAGTGCGGGTATGTTTGTGCAAACTGCTCACTTTATAGAGGAGGAAGGCTTTGAGACTTCAAACAAGGTAACCTTCTACGGGCAGGAGAAGGCCGACACCAACACCAAGCTAGCCAAAATGAACATGGCTGTGCATGGCCTGGATGGTGACATTGTGCAAGGAAATACCTTCTACGATGACAAGCACGAACTACTCGGGAAGTGTGACTATGTCATGGCAAATCCGCCATTTAATGTAGACGGTGTAGACAAGAGTAAAGACAGTGTAAAAAATGACCTAAGACTGCCCTTTGGATTACCAAAAAGCGACAACGCTAATTACCTATGGATACAGTACTTCTACAGCTACTTAAACGAAACAGGACGTGCAGGTTTTGTAATGGCTTCCTCGGGTTCTGACGCAGGGCACAGCGAAAAGCTAATCCGTAAAGACATTATTGACACCGGAGCAGTGGATGTGATGGTGGCTATAGGAAACAAGTTTTTCTATAGTGTAACCTTGCCTTGTGCTTTATGGTTTTTTGATAGAGCAAAAGAAAAAGATGAAGTACGTAAAGACCAAGTGTTAATGCTTGACCTAAGAAATGTATATAGAAAAGTTTCTTCTAAGCTTCATGATTTTACCCAGGGGCATCTAGATAACATACACGCCATTGTAGGATTGTATAGAGGCGATAATAAACTTTTTAATAAGTTAGTTGAAGACTATAAAGCAAATGACAACACAAGCGAATTAGAATGGCTCACCAGCCGTTTCCCTGATGGAAAGTATGTAGATATCTTAGGGCTTTGTAAAATTGCTAACAGAGCTGAAATAGCTGATAACGATTACAGCTTAACTCCGGGAAGGTACGTAGGTGTGGAAGACCAGATAGACCACGACTTTGATTACGAAACTGAAATGGGAATCATTAAAAATGAGTTAAAAGAACTGAATGCTGAAGCCAATGTATTAGCAGACCAAATACAAACCAATTTAGAAGAATTAGGCTTATGAGTTGGGAGTTAGCAAATTTGCAAGAAGTGACGTCTAAAATTGGAGATGGTTTACACGGTACACCAAAATATGATAAAAACGGAGAGTATTATTTTATTAATGGCAATAACTTACGTCAGGTAGAGTTCAAATAAAAGAGGATACTAAAAAGATTGATTTTCAACAATATCAGAAGATTAAAAAAGAACTTAATAATCAAACAATTTTTGTTGCAATAAATGGAACACTGGGAAATACTGGAGTATACAATGGAGAGAAGATTGCATTAGGTAAAAGTACCTGTTATTTAAATATAAATCAAAATGTTGAAAAACTCTTTATTCGATATGTTCTTGAAGACAGAACTTTTCAAAGTTATGCCCAAAGATTTGCCACAGGTGCAACTATAAAAAATCTAGGATTAAAAGCTATTAGGAATTATGAGTTTTTACTTCCCCCTCTCCAAACCCAAAAACGCATATCCGACATCCTAAGTGCCTATGATGATTTAATAGAAAACAACCTCAAACGCATCAAGCTATTAGAACAAGCTGCACAAAATATTTATAAAGAGTGGTTTGTAAATATGCGTTTCCCTGGTCATGAAAACACACCTATAAATGAAGAAACAGGGCTTCCTGTTGGGTGGGAAGATTCAGAATTAGATTCAGTTGCTACGGTTCAATCTAGCAAAAGAGTTTTTTTAGCAGATTATGTTGATAATGGTGTGCCTTTTTATAGAGGTAAAGAAATCTCGCAAAAAGTAAAACATGAAGCTGTTTCAGAGCCGTATTTCATAAGTCATGAAAAATTTAGAGAGTTTGATAGTGGATTTGGAAGTCCAAAAGAAAACGATATTCTAATTACTGCGGTTGGAACAATAGGGAATTGTTATTTAGTTAGGAATTCTGACCTTCCATTTTATTTTAAAGATGGTAATTTACTATGGATACATTCTTACAATGAAACCGTTTCAGGTTTTTACTTAATTCAATATTTTCAAAGCCCAATATTTAAAGGAGTTTTAAATTCTATTACTATCGGTTCGAGTCAAAAGGCTTTAACTATTAAGGCAGTCAAAAAATTAAATATTACTGTTCCTAATAATGAAATATTGGAAAAGTTTGATTCCATAATTAAACCTACTATGAATCAAATTGAGGTGCTTGCTAAGACCACGACTCAACTAAAAGCAGCCAGAGACATCTTATTACCCCGTTTAATGAATAGAACTATAGAAGTATGAGCAAGGACTACTCAGAGGACCAATTAATAGAGCAGCCCTGCATGGATATCTTCCAGGAACTAACCTGGGAAACTGCTAATGTGTTTGAGGGAGAAACTTTTGGAGAGGGCGGTACTTTGGGTAGAGACAGTGAGGCGGATGTGATTCTAAGAACTCGCTTTATTGAAGCCATAAAAAGGCTTAATCCAAACCTACCCAAGCAGGCTTATGATTTGGCTTATGAGTCTATTAATAGTAATGATGTCACCAAGAATATAGCAGACATCAACTTTGAGAAATATAACTTCTTAAAAGATGGTATTCCTGTTAACTATAAAGATGCTAAAGGAGAAATAGTTCGTAATAAGAAAATAAGAGTCTTTGATTTTGACAATGCGGATAACAACAACTACATAGCTGTTCAGCAGTTATGGATGGAGGGTAAGTCTAAGCGCAGAAAACGTCCAGATGTGGTCGGTTTTGTAAACGGGTTGCCGCTTGTATTCATTGAGCTAAAAGGCATCAATGTAAAGCTTCGTGCTGCGTACGAAAAGAACCTTAGCGATTATAAGAACACTATACCAAAAATGTTTCATTGCAATGCCTTTGTGATTCTAAGCAATGGTGTGGAGAGTAAGATTGGCTCTATCAGTTCCAAGTACGAGCATTTCCATGATTGGAAACGAATCTCTGAGGAAGATGAGGGCATCGTGAGTCTAGACATCATCATAAAGGGTACTTGTGAAAAAAGCAGACTGCTAGACTTATTTGAAAACTTCATCTTGTTCGACACCTCTGTGGGCTCGGTATCTAAGTTAGTTGCCCGAAATCATCAGTTCATTGGCGTGAACAAAGCTATTTCCCATTTCCAGGAGACACGGCAGAAAGCAAAGGATGGTATTATATCTGTAGAAGATGCACAGAAACTAGGAGTCTTCTGGCACACCCAAGGCTCAGGTAAAAGTTACTCTATGGTGTTCTTATGTCAGAAGATATTAAGAGTGCTTGGTGGCGGTTATACTTTTTTACTGGTAACGGATAGAAACGAATTAGACGAACAGATTTATGGAACCTTTGCCGGGGTTGGTGCTGTGCAGGATAAGACAGCCAGGGCCACCAGTGGAGCAAATCTAAAAGAGTTGTTGAAGAGTGACAAGCGCTTTCTTTTCTCCATTATACACAAGTTCAATTTTGAAGAAAAGATAACGGACAGAGACAATATTATTGTTATTTCAGATGAGGCGCACAGAACCCAGGGCGGCTCTTTGGCTTTGAATTTAAGAAAGGCATTACCGAACGCTTCCTTTATAGGGTTTACAGGTACGCCACTGTTTAAAGATGACGAGTTAACAAAACGAATATTTGGAGATTACGTCTCTAAATATGACTTCAAACGCTCTATTGAAGATGGTGCAACCGTCCCCCTGTATTACGAGAATAGAGGAGAGAAATTAAGGCTTGATAATCCACAGATAACAGAGCAGATTCGTGAAGAAATAGAGAAGCACGATTTGGATAGTGACCAGGAAGACAAACTGAAAAAGTTGTTTAGAAGAGAGTATCCGATTCTTACTTCTGAAAAAAGATTGAGGGCGATTGCTAAAGATGTGGTGGAGCATTTCAATGCGAGAGGCTACAAAGGGAAGGCCATGTATGTAGCCATGGACAAGGTTACTGCCGTCAGGATGTACGGTTACATTACCGATGCATGGAGTGCCTACCTCGAGGAGCAACAAAAAGTAATTAATAAGATAACTGACGAACAAGAGAAACTAAAAAGACAACGCGCCTGGGAATGGTCCAATGAGACAGAGCTGGGTGTTGTAGTCAGTCATGAGCAAAATGAAATAGAAAAGTTTGAAGCATGGGGACTGGATATTGAACCCCACCGTCTTAACATGAATACTTCAGACTTGGAAAAAGATTTTAAAAACGAGGACCATCCATTCAGGTTTGCCATTGTTTGTGCGATGTGGATTACGGGTTTTGATGTGAAGAGTTTGTCTACTATGTACATCGACAAGCCGCTAAAATCGCACACACTCATGCAAACCATTGCAAGAGCAAATCGTGTACACAAGGACAAGAACAATGGGCTTATTGTGGACTATATAGAGACGTACAAGGCACTTTTGGAGGCGTTGGCTATATATGGTGACTCCGATAGTAAAGGCGATGCCCCTGGCTCTGATGACGCCCCAGTAAAACCACTAGAAGAATTGGTTGAGGAGTTGGAGGAAGCGGTAAAAACTACTGTGTATTTCTTAGAAGATGAATGTAGGTTCAGCTTGTCTAAAATCATCGATGCACCAGACACACTGCACAAGATAAAACATATCCAGGGAGGCTATAATGCCATCTGTAATACGGATGAAACCAAGGCAAAATTTGGAGTTATAGCACGGGAGCTGTTCAAGAAGTACAAGGCCTTAATGCCAGACCAGTCTATTTATAAATTCCAAGCGCAAAGGGATGCCGTCAATGCACTGTACACCATGATTAATGCTAAAATAGAGGAGGCGGATATCACACACATAATCAAGCAAGTACAGGATGTCGTCAACAAATCTATTGAAACCCTAAATCTTGAATTAGAGAAGATAGAGGGCTACGGACAGAAAATCGACATCAGTAGTCTAGATTTTAAAAAGATAGAGGAGGAGTTTTTAAAGGTTAAAGAAAACCAGAACGTAGCGGTGCAGTCTTTAAAAAATAAAGTGAGCAAAAAACTCAACAGGTTACTGGACCAGAACCCTCTACGTGTTGATTTCTATGAGCGTTACCAAGAAATTATAGTTAACTACAATCAAGGAAAAGAATACAGAACTATCAAGGAGATATTCGATGAGTTAGTTGTCTTGTTAGGAGACCTTTCGGAGGAGTCTACTCGAGCTCAAAGAGAAAGTTTGGCGGAGGATGAATTGACTGTTTTTGATATGCTTGCAAGAGGTAAAAAGATTTCAGATAAAGAAAAGTCAGAAGTAAAAGAAGCAGCGCGTGAGCTCCTGGAACGCCTAAAGAATAATGAGTTCAAGGTTGACCATTGGACTGAGAAAACTCAGACTGCATCGGCCGTTAGAAAGGTTATAGAAGACTATCTATTTGAAAAGCTTCCATCTCCATCTTATGATAACGATATACAGAGTAAAGCTGATGTACTATTCAATGATTTTAAATACCGGTATGCGCATTTTGGAGAGTGGGCAGCTTAAGACAATGTGAACCAGAAGGTTTTGGTTCCTTTGTATGGTGTCTTCCTAATAAGTCAAAGCCTAAATGGGGTAGCTGTCCTTACAACTCTGGCAAGTCCTCCACATCCAACTGCTTCACCTCTAATCCCCTTAAATAAGTAAGGGATACTTTCATATCACTATGCCCCATTACTTGCTGTAGCTCATAAAAAAGCCCTCCATTTCTGAAGGGCTATTGAACAATTTATTGGAGAATAACTACTTTTTCAATTATTGAGGTTCCGCCTGAATCCAATATTCTAAGAATGTAGGTGCCATTTGCTGCGAAACTATTGAGATTTATCTGTATAGTCTGTTGGTTAAGTGCCGCAGTGAATACAGATTGACCAAGAGAATTATTAATTTCAATTGAATAGGACTGGCTTATCATAATAGTTGGGACACTTACCAAAAGAATGTCATTAGCTGGGTTTGGATAAACAAGAACTTGATATTGAAACTGAATCGGGTTAACGCCAATTAGAGAAATATCTATTACAAGAGTGTCAGTGACGGTAAGGTAGACAGTATCTATTTGAGTAACATATAAGGTGTCAAATACAGAAATAGTATCAAACACAGCTATGGTGTCAAACACAGCTATGGTATCAAATACAGAAATAGTATCAAACACAGCTATGGTGTCAAACACAGCTATGGTGTCAAACACAGCTATGGTATCAAATACAGAAATAGTATCAAACACAGCTATGGTATCATAAATACTGTTGCTACAACAATTGAATTCATAAATATCTGTACTCCACTGAACCCCACTATTTAAATTCGAAATATTGCCTCCAATAAAATCAAGGTCAGTAGTTCCGGTGCCAGTATTAAACTCCCATAAATAATCTGGGGTTTTTCCAATGGAGCTTGAACACGGACTGTAATATAATGATGAAATTTCGGATGAATTAAGTTCAGTTTTCCAAATTGAAAAATTATCAATCTTGCCCGTATAGTAGTGGCTTGAAGGTGTCAAAGAAGCTCTTCGGCCAAGAATTTTAGAGGTAGCATTACCTGCTTCAAGCGATAGTTCGTTTTTGATAGCAGTTGTTGAAATATTTGTAGAATCAATCGCAATCCCATTAATATACATTCTTGCCTTATTGGACGTTTTTGACAGTGTGACAACTGCATTATTCCAACCCGTGTCTAAAACTGATTTATTAACTGCTAAATCTTGCATAATGACGCTATTTGTGCCTTCAATTGCAAAAGATATCTGTGAGCTATTAGTAACACTTTCCCCAAACCGATAGCGATGGTCCCATGTATTATTACCGTTGCCGTCTGCCAGGTCATAAATGAACTTACCATTACCATTTACAGATGTGTCAAATTTAAACCATACACTGAATGAGAGGGAATTGACATCGTTCCAATTAACACTAGTATCAAGACTAACATAAGATGATGTTGAATTAGAAAAATCAAGTGAATATGTGTTATTCGCATCGCTATTTGAAATGGTCAAAACTGCCGAATTTGAAGTATCTGTATTACAAGATTGAACAACGCATCTGTATAAATCGCCAGACATACAGGTAGCAAGGTTAAATATCTCAAGTGTATCCTTTTGGGTACCATTGTAGTCCATTGAATTATTGATATTAACCCAACCGTTACCCGATTTTTTCTGCCACTGAAAAGATGCCGTTGAATCAGTGTGTGTTACCCAGAAATTAGCTTTTTCGTTACATGAATAAGCGGTTACATTTCTAGGATGTTCAACTATAAAGTCTGAACATACTAGTTTATAAAGATTAATTATTAATTGCCCTCCATTATCAGAGTATACCCCATCTGAGAATGTGAAATTAAGAGCTGAATTATCTCCGCTTATGATATATTCATAAAAATGACTCGAAGAATAAACATCGTTTATCGGCCTTAATGACGTGATTTCCGAATTCCAATCTGTTGAGTCTAATCCAGGACATGGAACATTTACATTACAATTACCCGCAGTTGCACAACTGTAATAGCAATAATAATGTGCAGCATCTTTTTTTCCACCTGGATGAGCAACATGATATTTACCTTCAATGGTCATATAGTACAGCGAGTCTTGTATGAGGGTTGGAGTAGATTTATTCTGAGCTGATGTGAAAATTAATGTGTCCGAATAAATAGGTATCGTATCGAAGTTCTGAGAAAGAACAAGTGTTGGAATTAGAAAAATGAATACTAAAAACTTCGTTTTCATAGTGATTTGCGATTTGTACGAATTTAATTAATTAAAATAAAAAGATAAACACCTGGCAAAAAAACTATTGCTGTAATTGGTATTTCGCATCTATTTACCCAGTCCTGGCAAGTCCTCAACATCCAACTGCTTCACTTCTAATCCTCATAGATAGGTAAGGGATTTTGGAGCGTTGAATGTCCCATTACTTGTTGTTGTAGCGGGATACCAACATTTCAAAATATACATCCGATTGGTATTTGTGATTGCTTCTCGCTGAAACGTCATTTATCATCATAAAACCTGCTAGCTCAAGTGA
>Ga0209603_1004949_pt1 | contig 10883 bp, 9 predicted proteins | sample COGITO_mtgs_1206_FD_184812 | JGI IMG/M metagenome (GOLD analysis project Ga0209603, IMG submission 184812) | Pelagic marine microbial communities from North Sea - COGITO_mtgs_120607 (SPAdes) (version 2) | ecosystem: Environmental > Aquatic > Marine > Epipelagic ... | reverse complement strand
CGCCAAAATATCCGGTCTGGATAAGTTTAAGGTTATCAGCCTGTGGCAAGCTGAAAAAATCTGCTAATAATTCTGATAATGTGTTTGCTGGAGTGGTGTGGGCGCGCATGACGCCATGACCTGGATGGGCTGCCAGCCGCACAGTATCAAGCCGGGCTGCCTTTAGATCTCTTTGGGCATAAATAGGGCCAGCAGCATCATTGCCAACAGCGCCTGCCATAACACCTGACTGAATAGATAAAATATCAAGTTGTTCGGCGGGTGAGGAAGACGGCATAAGAGAAGGACTCCAAAGGGTATTTCTTATTACTTAAGATGAAGGTTAAGCGCAAAATAGATGATGGTCAGGCCAAAACGAGACTAAATATGCGCATAATAGGCCACCAAAACGAGACTAAATATGCGCATAATAGGCCAGAACAGCAACTGCTGGGCTGGGTGATGATATGGAGCCGGATGAAAAAGATCAGCCTCTTCATTGATTGACGCCTATCTTTCTATTAAGAGTAGGTAAGATTAAAAGCCTCCCTATTGGGGGTTCAAACATAAACCACTATTGTTTGACTAGAAACAGAAGAAAGTATCCGATGAGCTCGAGCCGTCCTCTTTCACCGCATTTGCAGGTCTATAAGCTGCCGCTTCCGGCGCTGATGTCAATTACGCACAGACTGACAGGTGTTATTCTATCAACAGGCACTGTGCTGATGGCAGGCTTTTTGATTGCGCTTGCGTCAGGCCCTGAAGCTTTTGCTATTGCGCAATTATGCGTATCGCATCCGCTCGGCCAGATTGCCTTATTCGGCTATTCGCTGGCGCTATTTTATCATGCCTGTAACGGCATCAGGCATTTATTCTGGGATGCTGTTATCGGCCTGTCAATTCCGGCTGTTTATAAATCCGGTCAGGTAGCGATTGTGATGGCATTATGCCTGACAGCAGCGCTCTGGTCTGTCATCTATTTTGTAGTCTAAGGGGAGTTTGTCATGAATAAGTCACGCTCAATGCAGACACCATTAGCAGCTGTTCGCGGATTGGGGTCTGCGAAGTCAGGCTTGCATCACTGGTGGAACCAGCGGATGACCGCGGTTGCGATGGTGCCGCTGGTAATCTGGATGGTAAGTTTATGTATTTTGATGACCGGCGCAAGTTATCAAGACGCTCTTGCTATTGCCAGCCATCCTGCGAATGCGACTGTGCTAGACGCTCTTGCTATTGCCAGCCATCCTGCGAATGCGACTGTGCTGATACTATTTGTAGCGGTGGGATTTTGGCATGCAATACTAGGTTTGCAGGTGATTCTGGAAGACTATGTGGCGGCCGAAGGTCTGCGTCTTGTCCTTATCGTAGTCATCCGCATGTTTGCGATTGCGCTGGCGGCTTTGTCAATTTTAAGTATTTTGCGTGTCGCACTGTAAAAAATCATTATCTGACCTAGATAAAACGCTAGGTATTTGAGCTATCGTTTAAGCATAGTTCTTAATCATTAAGTTAAAGTTATTTTAAGTCATTGGAGACCATGTCCATGAGCGCGTATGAAATCACAGATCATCATTATGATGTCGTTGTTGTTGGAGCGGGGGGAGCAGGATTGCGAGCCACACTTGGAATGGCAACATCCGGCCTTCGCACGGCATGTATCACCAAGGTATTCCCGACCCGTTCGCACACTGTTGCAGCACAAGGCGGTATTGGTGCGGCGCTGAATAATATGGGTGAAGGCGATAACTGGCGCTTCCATATGTATGACACTGTTAAAGGGTCAGACTGGCTGGGCGATCAGGACGCGATTGAATATATGTGCCGAAATGCTATTCCGTCGGTTGTTGAGCTGGAACATTTTGGTGTTCCGTTCTCACGCACAGATGAAGGAAATATCTATCAGCGCCCGTTTGGTGGCCACACTCTTGATTTTGGTAAATCAATGGCGCGGCGTGCTTGTGCTGCTGCTGACCGGACAGGCCATGCGATTTTGCATACGCTTTATCAGCAATGTCTGCGCCACAAGGCTGAATTTTTTGTCGAATATTACGCCATCGATCTGCTGATGGATGATAATGGTGCTTGTCAGGGCATCATTGCACTATCAATGGAAGATGGCTCTATTCACCGCTTCCTTGGTCAGCGCACAGTTCTGGCAACAGGCGGTTATGGCCGTGTCTATTTCTCATGCACATCAGCTCATACCTGCACAGGTGATGGTAATGCGATGGCGTTGCGCGCTGGTTTGCCGCTTCAGGATATGGAATTTGTTCAGTTCCACCCAACAGGGGTTTATGGCGCTGGCGTTCTGATTACAGAAGGCGCGCGCGGTGAAGGCGGGTATCTCACAAACTCAGAAGGTGAGCGGTTTATGGAGCGCTATGCGCCAACTGCCAAAGATCTTGCCAGCCGGGATGTTGTGAGCCGCGCTATGACGATGGAAATCAATGAAGGCAGGGGCGTTGGTCCGAAAAAAGACCATATCATGCTGCATCTGGAGCATATTGACCCCGAAACACTTCATACCCGCTTGCCGGGCATTACAGAAACAGCCCGTATTTTCTGCGGCGTCGACGTAACAAGAGAGCCTGTTCCGGTTCTGCCAACCGTACACTATAATATGGGCGGCATTCCAACCAATTATCATGGTGAGGTTCTCTCTCCAACAGCAGATGACCCAACGCGTGTTGCTCAGGGTCTGATGGCAATTGGTGAGGCAGCTTGTGTCTCTGTTCATGGCGCAAACCGTCTCGGAACGAACTCGCTTCTTGATATTGTTGTGTTTGGGCGGGCTGCGGCTCACCGTGCTGCTGAAGTTGTAACGCCGGGGGCAACTTTGCCGCCGCCATCAACAGAATCAACAGACCGTGCGCTAGCGCGTCTGGACAGAATGCGTCATGCAAAAGGCAAGACACAGGTCGGGGCCCTTCGCCTGGATATGCAGCGTGCCATGCAGCAATATGCGGCTGTGTTCCGGTCCGGTGCAACGCTTGATGAAGGTGTTAAGACAATGGATGATATTGTTGCCCAGATGTCTGATGTCGGTATTCAGGATCGCTCGCTTATCTGGAATACAGACCTTATTGAAGCGCTCGAGCTTGAAAACCTCATGGGCCAAGCGCTGGTCACTATCCGGTCTGCACATCAGCGCACAGAATCACGTGGCGCACATGCGCACGAAGATTTCCCTGATCGCGATGATGAAAACTGGATGAAGCATACAGTGATGTGGCTTGATGATGAAAACCGGTCAAAAACCGGATATCGTGATGTCACCATGTCAACTATGACAAATGAAGTGCAGCCAATACCGCCTGTTGCACGCGTTTACTAAATAGGGATAAGGCTCGGGCGAGCCTGCTATCAGAATAACGATGCTAGTGTCGCATTCGTACTTTCGGGGAAAAGAGAAAAATGGCTCAATTTACATTGCCGACCAACTCTAAGGTTACCTCAGGTAATCATTATCCGGCTCCTGAAGGGGCAACCAATACAAAGACCTTCGAGATTTATCGCTGGTCGCCTGATGATGATGCCAATCCCCGTCTTGATAGTTTTGAGATTGACCTTGATGATTGTGGGCCAATGGTACTTGATGCCCTTATCAAGATTAAGAACGAAGTTGATTCCAGCCTTACATTCCGTCGGTCTTGTCGTGAGGGTATCTGCGGCTCTTGCTCAATGAACATTGACGGCGGCAATACACTCGCCTGCCTTAAGTCAATTGATGACGTTAAAGGCGAAGTTGCAATCTACCCGCTGCCGCATATGCCTGTGGTAAAAGACCTTGTGCCTGATTTAACACATGCCTACGCGCAGCTAACATCTGTTGAGCCGTGGCTCAAGGCTGATACACCTGCCCCAGAGGGCCGCGAGCGCAAGCAATCTCCGGATGAGCGTGAAGCAGTTGACGGTTTGTGGGAATGCGTGCTGTGCTTTAGTTGCACAACATCATGTCCGTCTTACTGGTGGAATGGTGATAAATATCTCGGCCCCGCGGTCTTGTTGCAGGCCTATCGCTGGATAGCTGACAGCCGTGATGAGTATACAGGTGAACGACTTGATGCGCTTGAAGACCCCTTCCGCCTCTATCGCTGTCATACAATTATGAACTGCGCTAAGACATGTCCCAAAGGTCTTAACCCGGGCAAGGCCATCGGCGAGATTAAAAAACTGATGGTTCAGCGTCAGGGCTAGTTAATAGAGATGGTCGCTATCAGTCAGTCCAGCGACGCATCATCTCCGCTGAGCCGCTATCAGCAGTTCGTAGCGCAGGGCCGTCTCAAAGCTGATGAGGGGCAAGCTCAGGCTGTCACGCTGCTGAACGCGTTGTTTCAGGAGCTAGCAAACACAAAAACACAGCCCGGAAAGGGGCGCTGGCAGAAATTATTTGGCCGCGCTTCTTCTGATGTATCAGCCACTATTTCAGGGTTGTATCTTTATGGCGGTGTTGGCCGCGGCAAAACCATGCTGATGGATATGTTTGCCTCCTGCCTTGAGACAGGCAGCTATCAGCGTCTTCATTTTCATGATTTTATGGTGATGGCACATAACGCTGTGCAGGCCGCGCGCAATGCGGACGCCGCAGACCCCTTTACCCATGCAGCAGAGCAGTTGATAAAAGCAGGACATATTATCTGTTTTGATGAAATGGAAGTGCGCGACATTGCAGACGCAATGATTGTTCAGCGGCTTTTTGCAGCGCTCTGGAATAAAGGAATGGTGCTGATTGCGACATCAAACCGTGCGCCGGACCAGCTTTATCTGAACGGGTTGCATCGTGACAGGTTCCTGCCATTTATCGAACAGATTAATAGCCGTCTGACAATCCATGAAATTGCGCGCGGCCCGGATTGGCGCCAGCAATATCTCGCAGAGATTTCAAACTGGCATGTGAAAACGCTAGATGATGATTGCACAGTAAGCCTTGATGCTATTTTTGCCCGGCTTACAGACAATAAGCCAGCTGGCCCTGAAACAGTTACAATTGCGGCGCGCGATGTGCTGCTTGCAAAAGTTGCAGGCGATGTGGCAGATACGCCGTTTGCTGCCTTGTGTGGTGTGCCGTTGGGTGCCCGTGATTATCTTGCCTTGGCAGACCGTCTAGCAGGCCTTGTGATCCGCGATATTCCTGTATTAGGGGATGCTGAACAGAATGAAGCCCGCCGGTTTATGTGGCTTATTGATGCGTTTTATGACCGGGGACGCTTTCTTATTGCGAGTGCCGAGAAACCTGTAGAATCACTCTATACCGGAAGCCAGTGGGCGTTCGAGTTTGACCGCACATGTTCACGCCTGGAAGAGATGGCGCGTGCCCGTTTCGGCAGTGATACGCAATAGAGCCGATTTTGTGAGCCCAGCAGGCAAAAAGGAAGCGTCTCAGCAAATTTGATAACAAAGAGGGCGGTGTGCTCATCATGACGTTATGTCTTGCACCTGCCTGCAAAATTGGCTACCTATCACCCAACGGGGTCATCTTTTTTCAGTAGGTAACAGCCATTCACTCTGGCGCTTGTTACGTCACCTATCGCAGCACAGATAGCCTCTTCTACAAAATGATATGATAAAATGGGGACGCTCTAACATGGCACGCAATAAAATCGCACTTATTGGTTCTGGTAATATTGGCGGCACGCTCGCTCTTCTGGCTGGACTAAAAGAACTTGGCGACATTGTATTGTTTGATATTCAAGAAGGTATTCCGCAAGGTAAGGCGCTTGATATTGCGCAAGCCACGCCGATTGAAGGCTTTGATGCATCTGTGACGGGAGCGAATTCTTATGATGCGCTTGCTGATGCTGATGTGGTGATTGTAACCGCTGGTGTAGCCCGTAAGCCTGGCATGAGCCGCGACGATCTTGTTGGCATTAATACCAAAGTTATGACGCAAGTTGGCGAAGGCATTAAACATAATTGTCCGGGCGCCTTTGTTATCTGTATTACAAACCCGCTTGATGCGATGGTTGGTGTGCTTCAGCGCGCCTCTGGCCTGCCTGCTGCCCGTGTTGTGGGAATGGCTGGCGTACTGGATAGTGCCCGTTTCCGCTACTTCCTTGCCGAAGAATTCAATGTATCTGTTGAGGATGTAACAGCGTTCGTTCTTGGCGGACATGGCGATACCATGGTGCCACTTGTTCGCTACTCGGCTGTGGCCGGCATTCCTGTGCCAGATCTGATTGCTATGGGCTGGTCAACCGAAGAAAAAATTGCTGAAATTGTTCAGCGCACCCGTGATGGTGGCGCTGAGATTGTTGGCTTGTTGAAAACGGGCTCAGCCTTTTATGCACCAGCATCATCAGCGATTGAAATGGCGGATGCCTATCTTAAAGATAAAAAACGCCTGCTGCCATGCGCTGCTTATGTTGAAAATGCCTATGGTCTTGACGGCATGTATGTTGGTGTGCCTGTTATTCTTGGTGCAGGCGGTGTGGAACGGATCGTTGAAATCACACTGAACGAAGAAGAACAAGCCATGTTCACGCATTCAGTCAATGCGGTAAAAGCACTCAATGAAATTGTAGAACGGGTCGAATAGACCCGTTTTTTTGGCCGGGTATGGTACGAGGGTTTATTGTTCGCCGAATTATATGGTGGGGTATAAACTACACATAATAGATTTTAATAAGGGGGTAGACGGTTGTGAATATCCATGAACATCAAGCAAAGAGCCTACTGAAAGACTATGGTGTACCGGTGCCAACCGGCTATGCTGTTTTCAGTGTGGAGGAAGCTGTTGAGGCAGCCGGCAAAATCGAGGGTAATGTCAAAGTTGTCAAAGCCCAAATCCACGCAGGTGGCCGCGGCAAAGCAGGCGGTGTCAAGGTTGTAACCTCTATTGAGGCAGTCAAAGAAGAAGCAACGCGTCTTTTTGGTTCTGTTCTGGTAACGCATCAGACAGGACCATCTGGCAAAGAAGTCCAGCGTCTTTATATCGAAGAAGGCTGTGATATTGGCAGCGAGCTCTATCTTTCAATGTTGGTTGATAGAGGCACATCTACTGTAACGATCATTGCCTCAACCGAAGGCGGGATGGATATCGAAGCTGTTGCTGCGGAAACACCGGAAAAAATTATAACGGTATCCATTGACCCGGCAACAGGCTTGAAGCCGCATCATGCACGCCGCGTTGCCAAGGCATTAATGCTCGAAGGCGCAACTGCCAAGCAGGCCGGACCATTCTTGAAAAGTCTTTATGATGCGTTTGTTTCAACCGATGCTGCTCTGCTTGAAGTGAACCCGCTTGTTGTAACAGGTGATGGCGCGCTTATCGCACTAGATGCTAAGATGGGCTTTGATGATAATGCGCTGTTCCGTCAGAAGGATATTCTGGCGTTACGTGATTTATCCGAAGAAGATCCAGCTGAAGTGCGCGCCTCTGAATTTGAGCTAAACTACATCAAACTAGATGGCACAATTGGCTGTATGGTGAATGGTGCTGGTCTTGCGATGGCAACTATGGACATCATCAAGCTGGAAGGTGCTGAGCCAGCAAACTTCCTTGATGTTGGTGGCAGTGCAACGACCGAGCGTGTGACAGAGGCTTTTAAAATCATTCTGTCGGATGACAATGTGGAAGGTATTCTTGTGAATATCTTTGGCGGCATCATGCGCTGTGATGTGATTGCCCAAGGTGTTGTTGAAGCAGCGAAAGTTCTTGGTCTAACCAAGCCTCTTGTTGTGCGCCTTGAAGGAACAAATGTTGAAGAAGGCAAAAAGATTATGGCCGAGTCCGGTCTTGCCATTATTCCTGCTGATAATTTGGGTGACGCGGCACGTAAAATCGTTGCGGCCGTGAAAGGAGCTTAACGCATGTCTGTACTTATCGATGCACAAACAAAGGTAATCTGTCAGGGCTTTACAGGCTCACAAGGCACATTCCACTCAGAACAGGCAATTGCCTATGGCACGAAAATGGTCGGTGGTGTTACACCGGGCAAGGGCGGACAGACACATCTTGATCTGCCTGTTTTTGATACTGTTGCCGAAGCCAAGCAGGAAACAGATGCAGATGCGTCTGTTATCTATGTGCCGCCTCCATTTGCAGCTGATTCTATTCTGGAAGCGATTGAAGCTGAAATTCCGCTCATTGTCTGTATCACCGAAGGTATTCCGGTAATGGATATGGTAGCGGTAAAACGGGCTTTGTCTGGCTCAAAAAGCCGGCTTATCGGACCAAACTGCCCGGGTGTTATTACGCCTGGCGGATGTAAGATCGGGATTATGCCAGGCCATATTCATCAGGTCGGCAAGATAGGTATTGTCTCGCGTTCAGGAACGCTCACCTATGAAGCAGTTGCGCAAACATCTGCTGCAGGTCTTGGCCAGTCTACTTGTATTGGCATTGGCGGTGACCCCGTCAATGGGACCAACTTTATTGATTGTTTAGAACTGTTTCTGGGTGATGATCAGACAGAAGCAATCGTGATGATTGGTGAAATTGGTGGCTCAGCCGAAGAAGAGGCAGCTGCCTTTTATGCGGCGCAGGCAAACAGAAAGCCAATCGCTGGATTTATCGCTGGTCAAACAGCACCTCCTGGCCGGCGGATGGGCCATGCTGGCGCTATTGTTGCTGGCGGAAGTGGCGCTGCGTCAGACAAAATTATAGCAATGGAAGCTGCTGGTTTTGTAATGGCGGCATCACCATCTATGCTGGGAGAAGCGATTCAGGAAGCTATTTCGCGGTCTTAAAAGAATACCATGTTGAGTGGGGCAGCGTATTTTCGGATATTGGCTCGTTTTAGTGTCCGTTGATTATCAAGCTGCCCTAATATCTGAGGAATGATGCAGGTGATGCTTGCTCTGTATATGTTTTTCGGGTGATATTAAAGATTAGGTAAGTGTGTATTTGCGCGTAGCAAAACTTTGTGCGCGTAGGTCAAATAAGGAGAGTGTGGTGGATACAAGCTTTCTGTCGGGGGCTAATGCAACCTTTATCGCTGACATGCAGCGTGAATGGATACAAAACCCCCACTCGGTCGCGCCTGAATGGGCAGAATGGTTCTCATCAATCGGCGTGCTGTCTGACCAGATAGAAGTTCGCCCAGATTGGGGTAACGCGCCCACGCAAGTGGTTGGTGCTCATGATGTGCAAGCCTCTATTAAGGCTGTGGCCAAGGGTATAGCTGGCAATCGTGACCTGATGGCAGATGATGTCCGTTCAGCAACTCTTGATAGTCTGAGGGCTATCATGTTGATAAGGGCCTACCGGATAAGAGGCCATCTGCTGGCTCATCTGGACCCACTTGATTTACAGGAAAAAGAAATCCATCCAGAACTGGATCCCGCCAGTTATGGTTTTACTGATGAAGATATGGACCGCCCGATTTTTATTAATCATGTGCTGGGCCTTGAAACAGCGACACTGAATGAAATTCTGGAAGTCGTGCGTAACACCTATTGTTCGACCATTGGTGTTGAATTTATGCATATTCAGGATCCGGCCCAGAAAGCCTGGGTTCAGGAGCGTATTGAAGCCATTGGCAACCGCACCGAATTTACCGAACGCGGTAAGGCAGCAATTTATGAGAAGCTTGTTGCAACCGAGAATTTCGAGCGGTTCCTGCATAAAAAATATGTTGGCACAAAGCGCTTCGGTCTTGATGGCGGTGAAGCACTGATTCCGGGAATCGAGCAGATTCTAAAAAGAGGTGGTCAGCTTGGCCTAAAAGAAGTTGTTATCGGCATGCCCCATAGAGGCCGGTTAAACGTGCTTAATAACGTTATGGACAAGCCGTTTAGAGCCATTATATCAGAATTTTTAGGCAATCCTGCTAATCCAGAAGAAGCAGGTGGTTCTGGCGATGTAAAATATCATATGGGCGTGTCTTCAGACCGCGTTTTTGATGATAATGAAATTCATCTTTCGCTTGCGCCAAATCCCTCTCACCTTGAAATTGTTGACCCTATTGTAATTGGCCGTGTGCGGGCAAAACAGGATCAGCTTGGCGATATAGAACGCACAGAAGTTCTTGGTATTCTGCTCCATGGTGATGCTGCTTTTGCTGGTCAGGGCGTTGTTGCTGAAACATTTGATTTCTCGGCGTTGCGCGGCTATCGCACGGGCGGTACGATCCATATCATCGTGAATAATCAGATTGGCTTTACAACAAGCCCAGCCTATTCACGTTCATCACCCTATCCGACTGATGTGGCAAAAATGGTCATGGCGCCTATTTTCCACGTGAATGGTGACGATCCTGAGGCCGTTGTTCATGCGGCGCGAATTGCAGTGGAATTCAAACAGCAATTCCATGCTGACGTCATTATCGACATGTTCTGTTATCGGCGGTTTGGTCATAATGAAGGCGATGAGCCGTCCTTTACGCAGCCCTTAATGTATAAAAAAATGCAGTGGAATTCAAACAGCAATTCCATGCTGACGTCATTATCGACATGTTCTGTTATCGGCGATTTGGTCATAATGAAGGCGATGAGCCGTCCTTTACGCAGCCCTTAATGTATAAAAAAATCAAGGAGCACCCAACGACCAGAGAAATCTATGCACAACAGCTGGTCTCAGAAGGTGTTTTTACAGCCGACCAAGCCAATAATATTGTCGAGGAACATCTTAAATTCCTAGATGAAGAATTTGAAGCTGGCACAACCTTTAAGCAAAATAAAGCTGATTGGCTCGAAGGGAAATGGACCGGCCTTAACAAAGCGCATGGTGATGACTGGCGCGGTGAGACATCTAGTGCGCTCGAAGATTTGAAAAAAATTGGTGATGTCATGACAACGATTCCTGCAAATATGCAGGTGAATGGCAAACTCCAACGGGTTGTTGATAACCGGAAAAAAGCGATCGAATCAGGTGAGGGCCTTGACTGGGCAACAGCTGAGCATCTGGCTTTTGGCACACTCCTGCTGGAAGGATATGCGGTACGCTTGTCTGGGCAGGATAGTGG